>ERZ724508.1441-NODE-1441-length-14118-cov-4.006898_pt1 | contig 14118 bp, 10 predicted proteins | sample MGYA00376041_ERZ724508 | MGnify/ENA primary metagenome ERZ724508 (study PRJEB28724, sample SAMN07190887) | wastewater metagenome | isolation source: effluent of sewage treatment plant in Hong Hong | place: USA: Christiansburg, Virginia | collected 2016-03-01 ...
GTTACTGAGAGGTGACATCCTGCTGAGAAAAGATACACTTGTGTGAATCGTACTGAATAAGATTAAAATAGGATAAAAATTATAACTATAGTATTGGATAATAGTATGAGAAATAAAGATAAAACATAAAAATGAGTTATTATAAAAATGTAATAAACTTAATAAACATTACCGTCCGTCAAGCACAAACTCCCATAGCCGAACAGCATACTTCCTTCGTAGGTTCTTAAATCGTAGCCTGCACATCATATTCGCAAGAGAGTGCATGATATCTACTCTGTATCTAGCTTTAACTGGCCTCTGGACGAAGTTTCGCAAACCAACCGATAATAATTAGCACTCATACTATCCAATTATTACGGACCTAATTACGATATCACTGAGCTGCTTCTCCAAAAAAATAAAATTGCTTTTTTGAACCCAATGGTACAGCCATCTTAATATTAAAATGATAACTATTTCTTTGGCTCCATATCCAACAGTCTAATGGGTCCTCGCAAATCCATCCCCAACCCTTTTTCCATCTAGTCTACCCGTGAACTTTAATTTGATGATAAGATTTAGTCCGGAAACTTGTATTTTGCTCTGCAACATGAGCCTGGGGTTTATTTACTTGCCAATCGACTTGATTATAACACCAGATCTTATGGTCAATGGTTTTATTTTCGAGTGACAAACCTCACCAATAGAAAAGGAATTTTTAAATTTTTCATCATCAACATGACAAAAAATGGGACCATGTTCGGGAAAGGCCTTAAGGTATCAGTTTGCAGAAATGGAGTTTGGAGTAAGTAAGGCAAAGATATTTAATATGTGCCAAATAAATTTATTAGAAAGCATAACATTCAAGACAGGATTAATATCTTTACAGACACATATTATACATTAACTTTCAGTCTCGAGATAAACTCTCATGAAAGCCTCTATGTTTCGTATAACTAACCATATACATATACAAAATTAGGAAAAAAGATTGATGAATATATCAGTCAATATTAAAATATCAGCAGGTCTCTGCTTTGTCGCACTCCTCTTGGGAATAGAATATAAATTTTATCAATCACAAATAAGTAGAGTATCAAATAGAAAAAGATCATCTTTATTACTGCAAGGGCGCATCCTGTCTAGACTGCAGGCTCTTACGTTGTTTAAGGAATCATTTAATAGCTATTAAAACCCAAGAATCCAGAATTTGTGAAGAATTTTTTGGATAATTTTATCGTCAAGATTGTCCCCATGATAAACCCTGATGGAGTTATCATTGGTAACTCAAGGTGCAATTTACTAGGTTATGACTTAAATAGGCAATGGAAATAACCTTCAAAGAATACTGCTCCTTAAATTTTAAGTTTGAAGAAGGCGATACTTAGACATGAAGGAAAAGTTTAAATGTTTTTAGATCTTCACGGCCATTCTACAAAAAAGAGTGTATTTGCTTATGGTTGTCATGACATCAAAAACCCAATTGCCTCCAGAGAGTTTCCTTTTTTATTATCAAAGTTATCATAGGAGGACTTTAAATTTAATTAATGTAGATTTTCACTCATCACCTAATTTAAAAGTAGTAAGAAAGAGGGGACTGCCAGGATGACTTTATGGAGAAAATTAAAAATCCCCAACATTTTTACCATTGAAAACTCTTACTGTTGCGCATAAAATAGTTCAATTCACTATGATGCAAAGGGGTATGGCAAAATAGGAAAAGATATTGTGATGTGCTTATGCTCTTACTTCTAAGATGTAAATTCACAGAGGATGAACAAGTAGTAGGAGCTAAGTGTGTCGACTTATTCGACTGAATATAAAAGAAAAGAATCGATCCTATCTCAATTAAAGAGTGATAAAAGTTTAATTGACGTAAATATCAAAGGCTTTGAGGAGGACTCAAGCTAGTCTGAAGCTGAAGATAGAGTATAACTAGAACCTGTGTAATCTGAAGTAAGACTGAACAGAAATAAAAGCACAAAAGTATACTTCAAATCAAAAACACAGAAGATGAAAAAGAACTATTCGAAGAATAATACAAATATGAACATCGAACTCAAAGAATCAATGAACAACCCGACACTCTATACAAGACAGAATAAAAAGTAATATAAAAAATAATAGTAGGAGATCTCTCACTCTACATCTAATTTGTAGCAAAATTTAAGAAAAAGGTACATTAAAAATTTATCACCTCTCAACAAGTATCCTATGAACCTGAAGAAGTGCGAGGGAATCTTAATTAAATAATAAGATTGCTTATAAACTCCCAAAGTTTCACAATACCCGAATATGATGAAGCAAAAGTACCAGAGGACCAAACAGAATAATAATGTTTTATCCATCATCTCCATTGGTCTTGAAAGCTATGTGGATGTGAGATGTGAGCCATCTGAAATCACCAAAGCATTTTCAGCAAAGAGTATCAAATATGACCAAGGCATAAACCAAAGGATGAACACTCTGTCAACAAACCCTGCCAATACTCAAAGTAGCAAGATAAATAAGCTACTTAAAAACATCATATCTCCTCCTGAAATAGACAACTTTTCAGATACAAACCAATACCGGCAGCCAGTGCTGAAGGTGAAGAAAACAGGTGGAAAGAATTCGAATAAGATACAAGAGTTCATCAACAAAATAGCATATCAAGGAAAACCCAATATTGAGGCAACCTATGGCAAAAAGAGTAATATAAATTATAAATGATTTTGAGTATATTTTTATATTGGTATTGGTCGTAATTATATTAAATTTAACATTTATCTATTTATCATTTTCTGATGTGGTCGATTAAAAAGTACAAGAATATTCCTGTATTTGCCAGTGCTGATAGCATGCTCAAGCCAACTCCTGTTATTCTGACCACGCTCTTGTACCCTTTCTTTGTTTTTGCACCATACGAGTACAGGAATCTAAATCAATTTTCAAATACCTTCCGATGATGTATGTCAATCCTAATAGAGCAGCTTCTCTTGGCTTATATAAACCTGCAGCAAGCACTGAAGTTTGAGCTAAGCTGATCCCCTCCACATAGTTCAGATGGATTCTTTGGAGTACATTGAAATTATACCAATCTCTAGTTTAAAGGATTTTTACCTATAAGAAAGTCTTTGCGAATACATTCCACTTCCAGTGTCTGGGAATCCTCCTTCCTGAACTTCTCCACCCACTTGATTTTTATGAGGAACACCCCACTCTTTAATCATGTAGTCTTCATTGAAGATTGTCTTTCTAGCCTTGGCAACCTGAGCTCCAAATGCCCACATTTGCCAAGACATGCCGAGAGCAGAGAGAACCGCTAGAGGATAGTCAGCAGGTAATTGCATTGATATTAATTATAATTGAAGCGACTGGGTTGAAAAATAAGGATAACAATATTATATCTTGATAATACATAATAATAGATATTAGATGCGTAATTTATGGGGATATATCTCGAAGCCATACTCGAATAATCTAAACTCCGATGAGGATAATGAGAATTTAGCTTATACTGAGGAAAAGAAGCTCACATAAGACTATTACCAATTACGTTCACTCTAATAACAACTACAAAAACTACAGTCAATTTAAGTGTTCGCTTTCCCAAATGCTAAAGTCGCTTCTACTTTCGAGGATGTCATGGGTACTCTTCATGGCCTCATTAATGTCATTCAATCACTAAAAGAGGACACTGAGAAAAATCATGAGAAAATTGGAGAGTATGACCGACTAAAATCAATGGTCTCACAGCATTCCCAAATTGTTAAGCATATAGAAGAACAATCAGCATTGAATTTAAATAGAATATATGAGTAAAAAAGAGAGGCTCAATCCAAATACTAAGCTTAATTATAAAGTTTAAAAGAAAAAATAGCCTTACAAGAGAGGCAGATTGGATAGCTAAACGAGAAAATTACTCAAAAATAACAAGAAAATTAGAAATTAAAGGAAGAAGTAGATCTTAAAAAGTCATAAATTGAACAATTAACTTAGTATTTCAATAAAGCAAAGAGTAAAATCAGTTAACTGACCACAGTTGAGGACAGTTCGATCAAATTTTAGGCGAAGGGGTACAAAGTTGGAGAAAAACTCTAACTTTAAACTGTTCTGGTGTACTCAAAGTTAAGAAGATGGATTTATTCATTTTTACTACCCAAAGATTTTTATAACCTGCATCTTTCTAATAGACAGATTCAATTCATATGTAATCGTACAGTCAAAAAATAGTACTTTGGGATTTTGATGAGAAACAAACAAAGATAGATTGAAGCTCTTGGCAGAAATGTTAAGTAGTATGAGAGGATCTATGATAATTTCCCTGCCTAAAATATCAGGACTAATGCTATTAAGTATTTATTTTTTAAAGTTAAGCCAGGAGTTTACATGCTGCCTTATTTTCAAAACGAAGAAGATTATGCAGAAAAGGTATAATAAAAACCAAAAGTGAGTAATTTTTCCAGTTTCTTCAAAAAGAAATCTTAAAATTAACACCCAAAGGAAAAGGGTTTGTCTTTTTAACTTTTAAAAAATGACAATGAATTCAAATAAACATACAAAAAAATATAAACATTTTTCGATAAATTATTTGGGATAGAGGATATGGAAGATCTAAAAAATTTCAATGATACAATGAAAAGGCAATTGAATGAACTAAAAACAGAACTAAAGAGCCATGAGAAAGCTATCCAGTTATTATGTATGAGCAGGTTTTTATATTTATAAATAAACGAATTAAATAATCTTTTACAAGTCTGTTTCGCTCTGCTGATCACGAAGCACAATGACCTGAAGTAAATAAAGAAAAAGAATGATGATTTGAGGGAGAACGATAAAGTACTGAGGAAATTAGTCGAGAATATCGCTAATGATAGAGAATAAGTCGAGAAAAGAATTTTCTTCCTATAAAATCAGACTATCAAATCTAAGAGTACTTAATAAAAACTTCGGTCCGATCTGTAGACAATAAAGTAGAAATAGAGCAAGGCTAGAGTATAGAATGAGAATATGATCGGTTAACTAAAGTAATTAAGAGCTAAAATAGAGGAAACCTAAAAATAAAGAGAGTAAAGATAGTCGAAATGGCAGCAAGTTCTCAATTTAATAAAGTAAATTCCTTTTGGTTAATGATATTGCAATTACTTATATGAACATTTTTAATTACTTTTTATTAGAGTTGTATAAATATTATCGAATTGTTAATTAAAATTTAAATGGATGCTCCACCCTTGACTGAAGAATAATTAACTGAAGTTTATAATTGGGTCGACCAAGTGCCCCTCTCGAGACCAAAAAAAAATATTACGAGGGATTTCGCTGATGGTGTTCTACTTGCATAAATAATTGGTCACTACTTCCCTAAACTCGTATAACTCCATAATTATGTGGCTTCCACTTCAGCAGCCACGAAACTGTCAAACTGGAACACACTGAACAGTAACTTCAATTTAAGATATAGAGAAAGTTTTAAAAAAATTGAATTTCCAGGTCAGCAAGAATGATATTGAACATATAATCACCTGCACTCCTGATACAATTGAGCGAGTATTAAAAATAACCCAAAACAAAATCAAATCCTTCGTAGAAAAAAAGAGGAACTAAGACGATGATGGGTAAACTAAAAAAGATTAACTAAAAAAACTAGGTCAAAATGCCGAGTTAAAATAAGTATTAGCAGAGAAGGATAACACAATCAAGTAACTCAAAAATACGATCGAGGTAATTGTATAATTAGTGGTAGATTCTCGAACTAAAAATTCAAAAAATGGAACAACTTTTGAAAATTAAGGATAGCAAGATACAGAGCCTGGTCTCGAAATTGCAGCAAGCTGGAATCGCTTGATTTTTATTAGGACAACTCTTTTATTAAATAGTATAATGATTAATTATATAAAAAATAAAATATTATTAGTCGTTAATTCTATCAAAACCTTTTGCCCACAATCTGATAATTCTATGGTTTTTTGCGTTATTGAAGGAGATGATTTGGATGAGTTTTTTTGAATACATTATCTTGAGGCTTTACAGTTGAACTGTACAAATTAAACTTAACATCGAGTCTTAACTGGTGAATAGGAGCGATTGGAGGAAAAGAAATCGTCTCATCTTCCACCATCTCATTTCTTTTAGTCTTCTTTTTCTTTATTGACTTCTACGGAGTCTATTAATTTTGGTTTTTCTTCAAGATGGAGTGAGGCGGAGCGAATATTGTGGATCGAAATTTCCCTTCTCCCATATCAGCAAAATATTAATGCTAAAGTGCTTGCTTCGCTGTGATTCTTTCCTGAGGGTCATATGCAAGTAATTTATATAACAGGTCAATCAATTATTTTGACGCGTTGGGTAATAGCTTTTAAAAACCAATTCCTTTCTTTTGAGTGAAGTTGAAATCATTATGCCCCATATGTGTTGCATGGCTTTTATAAAACTATATCAATTAAGGCTTGGGTGTGCCAAGCACTTTATTAATTTTGTGAATTTGATCCATTTAGTCTACTCCATTAAAGAGAGGGATCTTAGCAATCATCTCGAATAGGACACATCCATAACCCCAGATGTCCATTTTGTAGTCATAATAGCCATCACTCATCAAACATTCGGGAGCTCTATACCAGCGAGTAGATATGTATTAGGTATAAGGCACTTTGCTGTATATCCCTAATTTATTTCTGATTTACCTTTGCATGACCCAAAATCAGCAAGCTTCATACTATCCCCTTTAACTAGAACATTTTAGGGTTTAATGTCACGATGAAAAATTCCTTTACTATGAATGTACTCGATTGCCTTCAAGAGTTGATACATGTACACCTTCACTTTCCTGGGATTCATTTTATTATTCTCGACAAGAGCTTCATATAAATTTTGATCCATTAATTCGAAAACGAGCGCTAGCTTTCCTATATGAGATGCTGAGTACCAGTGGGCTAGTCATAAAGGACTTCAATTAAATTTATAATGTGTTAGTGGGGCATGAGCATTTTGAGTGCCTGAATTTCTTTGAGTTTCCTGACTTTTTCGATGGTTTCGTATTTTTTTCTCATCAGCTTGACTGCCACAAATTTGTGATTACGGATAGATTGTGCCATGAAAACTTCAGAAAATGTGCCTTCACCTTTCTTCACTTCGAGACGGTATTGATCCATTTCAATATATTTACTCTATATATTATAAAACTGACCTAAGAACTTAATCAAAAAATAGTTACATCTTTTGTATTACTCAAATGTTATATTGCAATAAATGTCGACAATCTTAAATAATATTTATTACCATTTATATTATATATTCATCACTCACTTTCTAGAAACTAGGAATTGTTTTAAAGAACAATTTCTAAAATAGAAAAGAGTTCTAAATTAAAAAAAAGAAAATTGATATAATTCATTTAAGATTAGAATATTTTTTACATTTGCACCATATTTTATTATATCATTTTCCATAATGAAAAACTTCCAAAATTGGTTAGATTGCCAACTTTATACATCTCATTTGAAGAATCTAACAAAAATAAAGGAAGAATCCCTACAACTTAAATCTGCGAAGGGCAATCGCAAATTTTTAAATATATCGAACCTGAGTCGAACTTTTTCACGCATCAGCCCAGTCGAACATAAAACTTAAATCCGAGCAAAGCAGCAGCAAGTGAAGCAGGAAATGTAAGAAAGCAGAATCATGCAATAAAACTTAAATCTTGCCAATAGGCTGTTTAATGTAGCATCTGTTATTTCAAAAGATAAGCAAGTCGAGTCTTATCGCAAATATCAGTCTTTATTTAAGAAGGGCTCAAAAAATAATAAATTTGATTGTGTTAGAAGTCAAAAATTAAAAAAATTTATCAAAGTCCAGGAGGATAATTTTTTACTAGGCCTGCACAAAGCCATTTTAATTATAACATTTCTCCACATTCCTAGAATTCCAGAAGGCCATTCTCCCACCATCTGGCTGGAAATTTATTCGGGAACTTAAAAACTAACATCTTCTCATTACTCTGTTGATTAAATACTATTAAATTAAGTAAAATTTCCTTTGAAAAATAAATTGAACAAAAATTTGATCTTACTGATGCATTGCTCTCGAGGACTAGCCTATATAAACCTGGGCTAGTATTGTTTTGAGGCCCCGAAGGTGGGAGCCTGCAAATAGTATAAAAATCTTGTAAGTTAATAGGATTCAAGAAAAAATCTTAGTATCTCTGTCAAAATAGAAGGCCCTCTGTCCAGATACGAAAGGTATAACAGTGAGAAGCTACGATGACGAAAATAACATTTAATTCTATTTTTTCTTGTAAAATTAAGTTCAAATTTTCTGTAGATATAAATAAGATAAAATAATTATTTAATTTTAAAAAGTCATATAAAATATGAGCGAAAGTGGAAAATAATAGATAAAATCCTAGGAAGCTCAGGGAGTAACCAAAAAAGAAGAAAGTAACTCTGTAGTAGAAACACCCTCAAGCGATAGTGTTGAAAGTTCGAATGAATAAAAAAATAAAACAAAAACTAACCATACAGAATAATAGAAAAAGCAAGTGGAGGAAGTAGTAAAAAAATTGAGCGAGATCAAACTGACTGAGGAGCCAAACAATCAAGAAAATGATCATCAGTAAGGAAATTAATCTGCAGGAAATATTTCCAAATAATCTTAAAATTAACTTTTGGATGAGACTAAATATTTTGTTGAAATAAGCAAACAAAATATTCCTTTCGGAAAGGGTGTTTTATTCCCTGGCTCCATTGAGTAAGTCGATGTGTCAATTGGGTTGAAGGAGGATTCCATGCCTGATCCTGATAACAATGATCCCTTCATGTTGAGAGTTATTGCAAAATGCACAAACTCTTAGTTTGATGCTTTAGACTAGTATGTGTTCTCTGTCCGAAGCAACGATAGATTTGAATACTTCGAGGAAGTTCGATTTAGGATAAAAAAAAAATAAAGAGCTCACGTCAAAGTAGCAGTTAAAATACCTCCAGTCAAATAAAACTACATCCTCTCTGGCATATTAGAGGTTCAACTTGAAGATCTTAAACCTGTTTGCTTACCAATAACAGCCAAGTGCGAGATCCCCCAGATCATATGCATGAAAGATTTGTTCAAAGCAGATGAACAGTGCAGTATGATAAAAGTACCAGCAAAAAAGAACCAAATAAGGATGCCGCCAATTCCATTCAAGAATATGTCAAACTTTAACTTCACCTTGTAGGTGGAAGCAATTTCAAACTAGAACTTCGGGAATCGAGCATACGACATCATCTCGCAAAATTTCGTGAACTGTCAGGCAAACATGCAATTTTTTGTGAACCTGCAGCTGAAAGAAAACATAAACTACAAAGGGACAATGCCAATAAAGGACACAATAAGAAAAATATTAGTATTGAAAATAAAGAACTCATCAGTGTATTTTAATTACCCTTTATAAGTGAATGTGTATGAAAGTACAAACTCCAGTGGAATGTCATGATTTGTATACAATATGGAGAATTTTAAATCATATCATTGTCGCAAAACTGTTGTATTAAACTTATTTATTTTTTAATAGAGTCAAAGATTTATTGAGTTATGGAATTTTTGATGATCATATTTTCCTCAATTAAGCTTAGAATTATATTCAAATCTAGAATAAATTTCCTACATTTGATAAATTAAAAAATCTTTTATTGTATATTTATCAACAAGAATAAATACATAATATAATAATTTGTTGTTCAAATGTCTGACGATTCTTATGCTATCCCTCTGCAAATACAAATTTAAGACTTAGACCCATTCATTGCTAATTTTGATAGCAGCACAACATTTTCATAACTTATACGCCAATTCTTTAACGGGACTTCAATTAATCTTGAAGATTTCGTGTTGTGCCTGGATGGTAAGACTGTCTTGAATTTGGAAAAAACTTTGTTTTAAATGGGAGTCAGAAATAACGCAAAAATCACTGGATAGTTTATGCAAAAAATGAATGGCCCCTCATTCAATTTTAGTTCATGCAATGAAAAAAATAAAGTTTGTCGCAATTTTACTTCCAAAGCGGCAAAATACAGAATTGCAGATGATGGATTAAATTTATAAGCTAAGTGCATTACAGAAGGATGTCCTGCTAAGGGGAAATATGTGATTATTCAAAAAGGTTTTGGTATATTCAATATTGGTAAATAAATATATGTTAATGTGTGCCCATTGTGCAAGTAAGAGACAGATCCAGCTGAGAAAATAGGTTACACTAACGCAAAATTAACGATAGAAGGAATAATGATTAAGGACAATAAAAAAGTAAGAGTCAAGATGAATTAGCAAGCTGACAATAGATATCATACTTACAATGGTTCTTCTCTAGAGTCATGGTCTTATCTTTAAATTAAAGCATAGAGTTTAGCAAATAACTGATCAGTCTATTTAAATTATTAATACTTATTACATCCAATCAAAATTATTATTTTCGCATCTTTACTCATGCAAAATATCAGCATCTATCAGCGATATCTTTATCGAATATCATTTATAATTCATTTATCACCACTCATTTTTAACATATGATTCAATCACCTTAGAGGAAGCGTATGTTTCCCTCTTCGTAACAGATTCAACCAATTGAGCTGATCGTCAAATTTTAAAACTAAGGCCAGCTGCCGGTCTCTATTTTACCCACCGATTACCTAATAACCCTCAAATAAAAAATAATTGGCGAGTCAGGATTAAACCCCAACGATTTACTCTTAACTTTTGGAAGAAAAAATCTTTTAGACGAAACAAAAAAACTTCATGAGTATGGAATTGTGAAAAATGAAACAATAAATGCTTAGTTTATATCTTCAAAGAGCGGAGTGCAATTTACATTTAATAATTTACGAAAAAAAGTCAGTTTCTAGTTTTCGAAAAACGTTCCAGAACATCGGCTTGTCGATAAAGGACTAAACCTAGAGGCTGTTTGTAAGAATCCTAAATGCGGAGCATATAGAAAATCAACTTTTATAAACAAAGGATATGGGTAGTTTAACATCGGTCGAGTAGTTGATGAATGTACTTGCCCCGTGTGCAAATAAGAGACAGACACTGCTCATAACCTGGGGTACTATAAAACAAGGATAAAGATCGTAGGGAAGAAAAAAGGGGAGAAAAATTTTTAATTTTAGGATGAGGTGAGAGATGAAAAGTATTACTCTTTTCTGCATAATAACGAAAATATATCATAATGGGGGTATATCTAGGTCAAAACGACTGAACTGAAATGATTTGAGCAATAAAAATTTAATTTTTATTATTTTTTCTATAATATGAATGACCTGAAAAAATAATTTTTGTTATCTCCATAAGATCAGAAGAAATTAAGTAAGTGATAGTTTTTATTAATGTATTTTTTATAAGAATCTAATGAAATTGGTGGTATACTGTACATCCAACAGTTTTTGTGATCTAGAATTATTTGTAAACAAATTAAAGGAAGAATTAATTTTCTCATTCTATTAATAATTTCCATTTATCTTCACACTTATCTTCACAGTAGATTAGGTTTTGCCATTTAAGTGAAAAAGAGTTAATATTGTATAATAAATTGAAAGATTATGAAGGGGAAAAAAATATCCGGGACTGATGCCATGCTGAAATTTGAAAACAATGAAGCAAAAAAGATTAGTTTGCATCCCCATAGCACTATCCTTTAATTCAAGAAAAAACTAATTGGTAAATCCAACTTACAGCCAAAAGATTTATTGGTGGCTATCAATGGCAAACAGCAGGTTGATGATAACATAAAAATAAACCAGTGTGGGTTCAAACCCAATAGTTTGATTTCTGTTGAAGTTCTATAGAGTAAGGGACCTAAGTTTAGTTTTAATGGGATGTTGGAATCAATTTCAGAAGAATTTTCAGACGATGCTCCCGATTATCGTACAGTCTTTCCCGGTCTCGTTCTCGAAGCCAAATGTATTAATGGCAATTGTAATGCTTACAATGATTATACTTTGATCAACAAAGGTTTTGGCACTTTTGAATTAGCCAAGTAAATAGGTGAATGTGAATGTCCCGCATGTGGTGAGCCTACATAATAGGCAGTGAATATGGGGTACTACTTCACAAAGATAAAAATAGAAGGCAAAAAAGCAAAGTAAAAAAGTAAGAAAGTAATCCTGAACGAAATAAGCGCAGATAATTACTATCATACGTTTATGAGTGAGGAAGAGTTAGAATAATGGAATTTTATAACTGTTATCTCTGAACAGCTTAAATGATACATTCAATATTTTTTTTTGCTTAATCTTTCTAATTATCAATAAAAGAATTTATAATTTTATCCTGGCTATCACATTCTTTCCACTCAATTACTCTCAGACTAAGTAAGCGCCCTATTTAAATGAGAACATAATATAAAAATAAAAAACATATAGTCAATATATTTTATTTATATGTCTAGAAAGATAGTAGCTCAAAAGAAATTCACCGTCCTGATCCGTAAACTAACCCTCCAACATGATTTGACCTTCATGAGCATATCTCAAAATGCGGGTGAAACCAAAACATTAAAAGCCACTTCCGAATGCCTTTTAAATGAAGAAATACCGGTCATTGTTTACGAAGATGGCACCAAAAATCACACAGTATTTTTGAATTTAGTCAGATATAACTCCACATTATTCACAACATTCATAATTAGACCATTTAAATGGGAACTGTCACATTCGATTACAAAAGCGAAAAAATACTCAAACCATTATGTATAACTTTTTTAACTCAGCCAAATAATTTTTTAGCAAGCAGCTCAATAATAAAAATGGCTATATTTAGTATAAGTTCATAGGAGTTGAAAGCAAAAATGCTTCCTAATAAGACATAGCCAAGAATAAAAAGATGAAAAATGAGCTGCTCATTCAGTTAGATCAAAACAGAATCAATAGGTAAGAAATAGCTGATCTCATGCTTCTTATTAATGAAAAAGATCAAATAATTTAGCAAATGAGCGAAGAAGCTCAAAGATTAATGGTATAAACTAAAAAGTTAAACAAAAGTTTAAGTAAAGAAAAGGCCTTTTCGGCTCAGCAAGTGGAAAAGAACATCAGCATTAATTTAAAAATACCCACTCCATCAGTGATCTCCAACAGTACGAATAACCTGAAAATAAATCCTGACTGGCAAAAATAACGAAATGAATATGATTTTAAAATGGAAAAACTCTAAAGAAAATTAAGAGATTTCGAGACTAGATAAAAACATTATAAACACTAATTAGAAACACTAAGAAAAACAATGAAACTGAAAGAAAAAGAAAGTAGAGTGAGTGATTTAAGGAAATAAATTTAAGACAGGTATGTGAACGAGGACGATAAGTATTTCATGAAGAGATTAGGTTCTGAAATAATAAAATAAAATTAAGATAGTGATTAATAGAAAAAGAATAGTTATATAGAGGAGCAACTAGCTGAGCGAATAAAAATAATAGAAGCTCAAAAGAAAAAATAATTAAAAAAGGATATTTAACTTTAAGTGCGTTAGGAGCTATAAAAGCAGTATTTGAAAGAAAAAGAAAAATAAAAATAAAAGTCACGATAATCTGAAAAACCAATATAGCGAGAAAGATCAAAAAGTCGTTCATTTTTGAGGGAATCTATTGCTTAACATAGAGAGTTTTTAAAATAAATACGAGATCTGTAGGATGAAAAATAGACTCTTCAAATGAAACTCGAATTGAAAGACTAATAATTACATGGAATTATATTAAAACTAGAAAGAGCACAAAAAGAAATTGAAAAACTTGAAGATTAAAACATTGAATTGAGGAAAACAAAATCATCTCTTTTGAAAGAAGTCGAAGGTATGTCCTTCAAAGAAGAAGGATAACTATTTCCAGATCGAAGACCAATCTAAGATTATTAAAAAATGATAATAAAAGAAAGAAAGCAAATAATAGACGAAAAGCTTAAGGCTTAGATGTAGTAATTGAGGGTAAAGAACAAAAGAGATGAAAAATAATTCAAATAAAAACTAAACTAAAAAGAAATGTAAATAATGAAATTAAAGCTGTCTGAACAACACGCAAATAAATAGAAATAGATATACTCGAACAGGATCAAATAAATAATGGCAAACACTGAAGGGTAACGGAAAAATTATTTATATGCACTGGAAGGCGCTCATAAATTCGAAACTCAACAGACTCGAACT
>ERZ724508.1443-NODE-1443-length-14089-cov-5.628046_pt1 | contig 14089 bp, 23 predicted proteins | sample MGYA00376041_ERZ724508 | MGnify/ENA primary metagenome ERZ724508 (study PRJEB28724, sample SAMN07190887) | wastewater metagenome | isolation source: effluent of sewage treatment plant in Hong Hong | place: USA: Christiansburg, Virginia | collected 2016-03-01 ...
GAATGAACTCCTGTTCCTTAAGTCGCTGGCCACTTGCTAGGCACTCTTGCAGCATGCCCAGGTAACGTTTGTACATGTCCGTACGAAAGAGTTGAGAGTCGGCTGTATCACCTCCGAAGTAGTAGCGAAGAATGCTAGAGGTTGTGGCAAGCTAGGATAGTGGGGTCTTGGAAAGGGATTGACCGTACTGAAGCACGTCGATTAAACAATGCTTTTAGGCGATTTCGTGGTGAGAGATATCCCTCATAATCGAACCTTGTGGCTTCGGCGGAAGAATATCAGCAAGAATACTACTAACAGACCGGTTCTTGAGATACATTGGGATTGCCTCTGCTTGAAGCAGCCCAGTGAGCATGACTATCTTGCGGTGTTTGCCTTTTGCAGCAATGTATTCCAGCAGTGTCGCCATATACCTTTCAGAATAGTGAAGTAGAACTTCCGGGAAGAGATACTGAGCGAGTTGTCGTGGTGTTGTGCTCGGCGGGTACATAGCAAGTTGTTCGCAGGTCTGTCGGAAGAGCAGCTGAAGTTCCATGAGAGTCAATGAATTGGCCAGATGTTGCCTTTCTGATATTTCTGGCAGCTAACACAACGCAATAGGCACTCGGTTCCACTCACTATAAAAGCTGGCGGTAGACACAGCTTCAGTGTTTAGTGTCTCGGTATTCCTGAAGGGTTTTAATTTGCGATAGGTTGCCATATCGTACTCCCTCTGCTACGAAATGGTGAGTGGCTTCAGCCGAACAATAGAACGTTTGAGTGTAGTAGCGACCTTTTCCCGCATCTCGTGAGAAGGCATACAATCGGAGCCTGCTCGGCAGATCTGTTGCCAATACGTGCTGTCACTGAAGGTATCGCCTTTCTTGCTGATCAACTGAAATCCAGAAAGCACTCGATCGGGACGAACTTGCAGCATCAGCAGATCTGGTGACTCCTTTTGAAGTACTTTGTACAGTTGAGCGATCGGTGTCTTCCTCGGATAGTTCAATGGAACAATTGTTAGCTCCATACCCTTGTAACTATGGTTGGTGATGCTGCCGGTTGGGTTCTTCTCTATTAGCTGATTGTAGAAGCTTCGTGGAAGCTTGTATTCAGGTGTTCGTTCTACTTGATCAAATGAAGGAGGAGTCGCCTTATTCTCCCCAGTTTTTGTGAGGTACTTCGTAAAGAGCAGCTCAGCAGCATCCAAGCCGTCAATGTTCTGTTACTCTTATCCCCTTCGGAAGGTACTAAACAGCCACCTTCTGCTGGTGTTGATAGTCCTCATATACTGTCGATATTAACATGCGCAGATCACAACTGGTCGCGTTCTCGCTTCATTCTTACGAATGCCTTAAGGTACCTGTCAAACAGCTTGCCAGCAAGGTAGCCTCCCAGGAAGGGCCCTATAGCGTAGACCCAAGTTCTTTTGAATACGTATTGATCACCCTGCCAAGACATCGAAACAATCTGCATTCCAAGGGCCACTCCGGGGTTCAGGCAGCCTCCGCTCCTAATGGCGTAGTGTCTACCAATGTAGAGTGCACCAGCGATGCAGGACCAAGTTGTAAGGGTGTTGGTCGAGAAGGTAGTCACTTCGTTGGTGACGAGCAGAATGAAGAACACGAACACCAAAGTACCAATACTTTCGCCCACTAAGTCGCTGATGAGGAACTCAGGATCCTAAGCTATCGAAGAGGCTTACTTCAAAAGCGAGATTGGGAGCATTGACCTTACCCACAGTTGCCACACCGAGTAATGCGCCAACAATACCACCAGCAACCTGTCCAACCCAGTATATGGCAGCAGTCGAGACTGCCAGTCCGTTGTCTTTGGCGACAAACCCTAACAATTATCTACTGGTATACCCATGGTGACTGCGGGATTGACGTGCCCGCCACTGAACGGTCCACTGTAGATGATAGCTACAAACAGTGAAGTAGCTACGAAGATGTCGGGGATGTGAGCGTAAACACTATTGTTTACTCCAAGCGTGAGCAGCGCAATACCAAACATCTCGAAGAAGAGAATGGTAAGGACGGGCGGAGCTGGCATCTCAACAGATTCCCTGCTGAAGTGGCTGATGTTCCGTTGTTTGCTCTAAACGAGTGGTTCGTCCATCGATTTTATTTTTTATAGCTCTTGGATTTGAATCAGAGAAGTGAAGGCTGTAGAGGGTCACTCCCTCGGTAAGCACAACCACACGATAACTACAACTCGCAGACCTTTGGTGGGTTCTGCTGGTGGTTTCCCACCCAACCTCGAAGCTGTCCAGCATGGCTATACACATCATCGTTCATTTCCTCACGGGATCGAAGTACTTGTGTTGCATGGCTTCCTTCGGAAGGATGCGCTAGGCCTGTCTTAGTTCGTATTGTTACATGGTCGTACTGTAGCATCTTATCCAGTAGGTCCAGAGCCTCGTCAGAGCATAGATGGGCGATCTCGGGCTTCACGAACTTGCCCCAAGGTTTCCTCGGGCATTTTTCGATGAGAGCAGCAAGCTCCTCTTCCAACTTCAGTCCATACTTCTTCAGATACTTGTAGAGGTCCTCCGTGCCCAGAACTTTGCTGATCTTCACGAGCTGGTCGCGATTGTCATTTCCCATGAAGAAAGGTTCCTTCCTGAAGATCTGAGTTAGCGCTTGTAGGTTACCATCGAAGCAAACATCGCTCCAGCAGACCAGATGTCCAAAGAATAGTCATAGTAGACGTAATCTACGAGCAGCTCTGGACCCTTGAAATACCGGCTTGCTACCCTCACGTTGTAGTCTTGGCCGGGATGGTAGAACTCTGCGAGACCCCAATCGATGAGTTTGAGCAACTTGTTAGAGTGATCCACAATGATGTTTTGTGGCTTGACATCTCTGTGCATGATTCCCTTGGAATGACAATAGTCGAGTGCCTACGATCAATCGCCAGTATTACCTTCATGAGTTCGAACATGTAAAACCGTACGTCAAGATCGGTGAGCGTTGGGAAGAGTGATCGAAAGTCCTGGTTATGAATCCACTCGAATATCTACGTTCACAATGCTGTTGTACAAGCGATGTGGTCTTGGAGGCTGGGTCCCTCACTACCTCGTTGAGGCGAACGATGTTGGGGTGCTTTAAGGCATTAAGAATCTTGATCTCGCGCTTAACTTTAGACTTTTTCACGGGTTTGAGAATCTTCGCTACGATCTGCTGGTCGTTGGCAGTGTTGATGCCGATGAAGACCTCGGAGTACTTGCCCTTTCCCACCTTGGAAATCAGCTCGTAACGTTCGATGTCACTGCAATCAAATTCAGATGCTACCCGTGCTCGTACTCGTAGTTCTCGTATTCGTAATGCTCCATACCGAGCTGCTTGTTTACGTTGGCGTAGAGTCTCGGCAACGACTGTCGTTCCATGCTGGGATTTAAATATAAGTCGATTATGAGTAGGTTGTGGTCGATGGGTTATCAATACGATGTTGGCTAGTGCGGGAAGGTCATCTTAAGGGGTGTTAGCGCTCGCGCCCTCAACTGTAAAGTTTAAGTTATTGTAGCCAGCAGGTACACCGATGTGGTACGCTAATGCCCCTGAAACCCCCGCTATAGCGTTTTCCAGAGGTATCAGTTCGGGCCCGCTGAACCGTTCCTACCAGCGTGTTAAGTGCTGACTGTCCTTAAGTGTATTATATACTCAAAACTCTAGGCTTTCCATATGAATTCGGTCCGCAAACTGCTTGCACCAAGAAGATTGCTCAAGCCACTTTCGTTGGCAGTGGGCTTCACGCTGGGTTCCCTGTGGTTGAACCGCAGAAATTCATGCTGTGGAATCATCGGCGTTATCACGACCAGCAATAACGCTGAGATTGTGGTTAAGGAGGGTGTGTCACTCCTGCAGAACCGTGGCTATGACAGTGCAGGCATCGTGACTTTCACGAGAGGAGACGCTACCCAAGCACCGGAATCCCACCTGACAAAATATGGCAAGGAGGATGTCAAGGAGGATTGTGTGGAGATGGTTTGTAAGGAGACTGTGGAGAACCACAAAGGAAGTTATATGGGTATTGGTCATACTCGATGGGCCACCTGTGGAAGCAAGACCTCGCCAAACGCTCATCCTCATTTCGATGAAACGCACAACTACTACCTCGTGCACAACGGCACTATAGTGAACTATAAGGAGCTGAAGGATACCTACTTAAAGGATAAGCACTTTACAAGCGAAACTGATACCGAAGTTATCGTGCAACTACTTGCAAAATTGTGCGATGAAGGTGGGTTGACTTTAGAGGAGGGATTGCGCAAGCTCCAAGACTATTTAATTGGGCAGTGGGGGCTTGTGGCTATGAGTCGAAAGCAACCTGACGAGATTTGCGTGTGTACCTATGGTTCGCCAATCTTGGTTGGCTTCGGAACTGGAGGGATCTATGTTGCCAGTGAGTCAATAGCCTTTGAAAAGTATACTAAGGACTACATGGAGACCCGCAACGACGAGATCTTTACCTTAAGTCTCAGCACCATCTAAGGGCTTAAGCAGCAGATGACTCAGCAGCATCGCATGCTCAAGATCACCAGCGAAGTGAAAGTAAAATTGACTCCTGACCCTCCCTTTACCTCCTTTTATGAGGAGTAGATCTATGAGCAAGGGCAATTGCACTTCAAACCATACCTGCACGAACTTGACGGAGTAACCTTTAAGGACAACCTTACGTTGATGGCTTGCGGGAGCAGCCTCTACGCGAGCAGCTATTCCGTATACTTTTTCAAGACCCTGCATGCATTCAAGAAGGTAGTGGCACTGGATGCTGCTGAAGTTCTCCCGGAAGACATCCAGTAAGACTAGTCTATTGTGTTCGTCAGCCAGTCAGGTGAGACCAAGGACCTGCTAAATGCCGAGGAAACTGCTAAGAAAATACCCGGGGTTAAGACCATTGGAGTCATCAACGTGGTGGGTTCAGCACTTGCCCGAAAAGTCGACTGCCCTGTCTACACCAATGTTGGTAGGGAAGTGGCAGTGGGAGCCACCAAATCGTTCAGCCATCAAATCCTTAATCTGTTGGCAATTGCATTGAAGATTGCTGAGCAGAAGGGGTTCGCTACTTGCCCTAAATCTCTGGATTTGAAGTCCGATCTCGAACACATTATGGACAACTTTAGGCTGACTGTTGACAGTGTTCGGGAAAAGTGCAAGGAGGTTGCAAATGCTCTGAAGAACAAGGAATCTCTGTATCTGTTGGCGAAATCGGAAGCATTAGCCATTGCCAAGGAGGGTGCTCTCAAGATCAAGGAACTATGCTATATTCATGCCGAGGCTTTTGGTGCAAGTTAGATGAAACACGGTCCGATTGCGCTTATCAACTGCGAAAAGCCAAAGGAGACGACTGTGATCTTCCTCATCCTCGATGACAAAAACCTACCAGCAATGAAGGTCGCCATAGACGAACTTCACAGCAGAAAGGCTTATATCGTCGTCATCACTGACTGCCAAGAGAAACTCAACCGGGAGAAGGTTGACCACTTCATCGCAGTTCCAAAGCTGAAAGTGCTGAGCAGCTTACTCTGTCTGATCCCACTGCAGCTCCTAACCAACGAAATCAGTGTTGCTCTGGGAATTAATCCTGATAAACCCCGTAACCTCGCCAAGACCGTAACCGTCTGATTAATCCCTGCAATTCTATTATTGTCAATGAAGAGGTCAGGCTGCAAGTTTTATGTCTTTTAATTCCTCCATCATGTGGTCATGGGCGAGAATTGGTTTGTATTGTTTCTTGGCTTCTGGTGTGGCGAACTTGCCTATTGGTTCCAACATGACGTCCCCACGGATGTGAGAAAAGAGAGTGGAAGACACTCTCCAAGGAATGCGACCTTCCTGGATAGCCTTGTCCTTTGCCTTTTCAACAAGATCAGTGTAAATAACTTCGTGGTACCCACAGGTCACGTAGCCGCCAGTTAGAATTTCGAACTGCTTTCCAGATTGCAGCAGAAGATGACCTTCTGGTACGCTCACATTAATCCTCTCACCAGTCCGAAGCCATGCAAAAAGGCCGGGAAACCTTGATTTTCCGTGAATAGTGAGGAGGTTGAAGTCTGAAATAAGTAAATTTGTACCGTAGTGGAAGCCTGCAAATACAGTGCCTTTTTTGTATCTTGTCAAATCACTACCTGTGGGAGCAAGGAGATGAGGACCCCTCTCCATCTTCTTGGTGAAGGTGCTTCGGTTTAGTCCTAAACCGATGGCAGCCATTTCAGCAACTGTGAAACACCCATTGATCATGTGCTGTCCCCATTTGTCCATAGTTTCAGTCCAAGCTGGGAACCCATCGGGAGAGTGTCTTACTTTCATTTTTTTCTCCTCTTCGGTGAGGTCTCCAATACGCCAAAAGTAGCGCCACTTAGCATCATATCCTGGTGGTTGGGGAGTAACTGCCTCGTTGCCTGGCGTATAAGTCTTGATGACAGCTGAATGATCCTTGGCCTGCTCTTTAAACTAAGGAGTAGCACCTACTTGATAGTGAGTTTCTGGGAAGATATCTGTAGGCTTGCCGGCATAGTAATTTTTGCTGCTGCTGTCATAGAACTTCTCCATCATATCAAGGAACCTATCATTGTCCTTCGGTTGAACTCTTGGGTCCTTGATGATGAGGCACCCATACTCATGTAGTGCTTTTGCAACCTTCTCACAATCCTTCACAGAGCTGTCTGTTTGAGTAAGGAACCCCTCCACGTCGATGATGGGTACGGACTTCGAAACAGAGAACAACCTCTGGCAGCACCTCGCCAACATTTGCAACCAATTAATACAATTTATTTGGATGGCCAAGCAATATCTTGTGGGCTGATGACGCAACACCCGATAAAATCAAGCGAAGTTGTCTTAAGAACCCTCCTCATCGAGCATTTTCATCCGATCGACAATGTTTACAGTTTCGCGAGACTGTTGAAGATAGTGTCTTCGGGTTGCAATGAAGTCTCTTGTTGGGATGAGGATATCCGCTTACAGCTAGAAAGTGTTGTGTGTCATGGTTGGCACCTGTCTGAACTCTGCACGACGGTCTTTGCGCTATTCGTAAGCCTATTTTAGTCATTTATGTACCTCGACAACATGAACGCCGTTGCGGATAGGCACCACCTCATCAATCGTTCCATGAATTACGAGCAAGTTAGCTTTAGTGTTCCGAGCACACTACACATTATCGAAAAAGTTTTCGATGAAGCATGCAAAGCATTTGCAGGTGTGGTCACCAGCGACATCGCGAATGGACGATATGGGAGACATTAGCACCAGTGTCCTCACGTTGGGATTGCTTCCAGCAACGTACGATGCCGGTCCGCTGCCAATACTCCTTCCAAACACAATAATGTTTTCGTGGGGGAAACCGAGCTTCTCGTTAACCATCTTGTAGAAGCCCAAAGCATTTTCTTTCATCTCATGCGGATTCCTTTGGTAGTGGTTGGCCAGCCCATAGCCGGGATATTCCATAGCCATCACATTGATCTTTAGGAAGTTACGCATGCTGTTTAGAAGGCTGATGGAGTGACCGATGTCCTCAGCATTGCCGTGGAAGTAGAGTAGACATTCAGCGCTCACCGTACTTTTATCGCTGCTGGTGTAGAACGGGAAAAACAGGTATGGCATCACCCGGTTGGTCGACCGTTCGTGGTAGGAGTGTAGCTGCACCAGCTTCCCGTTGTTGTTGATGTTGCGCACCGACTCCTCGGAGTAGCCACGGGAGGGAGCTGGAAAGAATATCTTGTAGATAAAGCCACAGCAGTTCATGATATTGTTAAGCAGGTGGTTGTTATCACAATTTCTTGTTGCGCATTCTTCCGGAGAGTACAGTCACTGGGCCCGATGCAGTATCAAGATTTGCTTCGAATTCTTTGCCAAGGCTTTTAAATGTTCCCTCGTTTACGATGTTCGTGAGCCCAAGATCATAGATGAAGACATGTTCGTTGAGATATAGGATGCGCTTTTCAACTTCCTGGTAAAAGACTGCCACTCCTTCGTTGGTTGACTTTTCAATGTCCTTGATTAGGATGGTCAGAAGCTCCTCGTTCAGCTTTTCAACGTTGTAGTCGGCCGGTACGATGCTCTGCATGCAGGTTGAGCCCTCGATGGGAGCAACCATCACGTTAACTCCGATCCCGATCTGAACTGCATAGCACTCTTCTGGAAGGTTATTAGTTCTGACAAGGTTTCCGCTGATCTTCTTACCGTCGACTACGACATCGTTGATCCACTTCAGATGTACATCATTTATACCGTGGTTCTCGAGAAGCTGGCAAACCGCGAGAGAATTGATCTGTGTGAGCCCAGAGAGATCGCTCTATGAGAGTTTCAGCAGAGCGGTGACGTAGATGTTGCCTGGTGGACTAAGCCAGACATTGCTTGATGCTTGGGCTTGTCCTTTTGTCTGCTGTTTCGCTCGGAAGGCGTAAATATCCGTGTCGGTGAGAAGTTCAATGGGCCACTCTGCCGATATGTTCATCGTGGAAGTAACTTCATCGAAGGTAAGCACTGTAAGTCGGTACTTCCCGACTGCGATAACACTGATGCTAATATCAGTGGTTTCGTGCAGCTTTTCCAGTATCTTCTTGGCCTCCATCAATGCCACCGTTTGGTGATTGTTCTCCATTCCGATAACAGTGTTTTTATCTCAGTAAAGACACATATTATTTTGGGATATGCACCCAACTTCGCAAAACCAGTAAGATAAACGTTCCCGGTGGAGACAGCCTTCCCTCCGATCCCTGCCCTTGTGTCTGCTGGACTGCAGAAAACCAATATCTGTCATGATCGTTGGGGAGGGAAGTGGACCAATGAGCCGAGATGTCCATGGTTGAAGTGATTTTGTCGAATACTACGATAGTACATCGTTTTCCAGCAACATTGACCACGCCAACACTGAAGAAGGTCTGTTGTTTGAGCAGAGCCAACACTCGATTGGCCTAGTCGGTGGTTTGCTGTAGATGATTGGGTTCCATTCTGCAATTAAATAATGCCACGGGGTTGGATACATCACATTCGATTTAGACATTGATTAGACGAAAGATCGTAGAATTGTTTCCCCGTATTACAACATTGAATTATCGATAGCCAGTTTCGTATGGAGGAGTAATCGCAAGTACATAATAATATGAGAGGGTCAGCTAAACGAAAGATGACAAGTTCGTCATCATACTCAAAAAGAAAGGACCCAAACTAGTCGTTCCCCAAGTAGAAGTCGGCCATAGCAAAGGAGGAGTTGCAGGACCTCAGCAACAATATTGTGGATGTGTCTCTAGATGTGCCCGCTGAACATCAGATGATAGGCGGTTGGTCAATCAGGCATTCTCCCCGTAAAGGTACCACCAGCAGCATCAACATCGATCGGTATAACCACACCACCCACATAATCCCCACTCGAGTGCAACATAAGCGTAGCTAAAGTGCCCTACGTCCGAGGACCAGTATGGTAACTCGAACCGGGATCGCCTGCAGCAATGTTTACGTGAGTCGGCGTCCCAAATGTAGCTTTGTTGTTGCAGAGTACGTAACTCTGGCTAAGCAGTAACCTCCGATGCCGCGATGCACATACACCCCGCTCTTGTACACGAGCTGTAAGAAGGAGGAAACTACTCCGGTGGCACCCATAGCAATACAAACACCCAGCGATATGGCAACATATGACAGAACACAGACCAATAGAAGCTTCAATAACACCAGTATTCGTTCACCATTCAAACGTAACATTTACCTCGACAAGTGGAAGCAACGGGCAGGCCGTGAGACGGTGAAGAGGTTGCTGTTTCAGAATCTTCATCAAACACCGTTAAGGCTTAACAAATAAATTGAACAGCTAGAATACAGGAAGTTGCGAACAGAAACAGACCTGGATCGGATATCGGCAATGGCACCCATGCGCACTACCCGCTGCAAATCCATTCGGAACAAGAAAGAAAAATCCCCAACGCAATCCTTTCGCTCGAATACGCAGGAAAGCGAGCAATGCCTTATGAGGATAGAGATGAGAATGCGTTAGTACGGTTAGCAGCCCAAGAAGTACCTTAGCCACATGACAAAAATTCACCAACTGATCCGCTAGGAGCATGTAAGGCTCGATACGAGTGAGTACTGATAACATGTGTTTCCTTCACTATTCGGAGTTGCTGTTGGGGAAGCTGCTTGATATGATTTTTGCTTGTTGGATCATTTCTCATCTTATCGAAGCTATAAAATAGGTGTCGGTTAAGGGAATGCAGTCCGGTAGAAGGAGGGAACATGCAACAGCTCTCATCAGTGAACTCTTGCGGACACTGTCAGAGGACGAACCGCTGCTGTCGGAGCAGGAGAGAACCAGGATGGCCGACCTCTGCAACATCTACAGCCTCAATCGGAGCCAAACTAGATAGCTATTACTGCAGGTCAAGGAACTTCGTGCCAGAGAGGAGGAAGAGGAATAGCAATCAAGTGCTAACCGACAATTAGTCAAGGAAGTTGCCACACAAACTGACCCAATCGATGAAAATGGGTAAACCAGTGCAGTGGTTATTCGAATGCTTCTGGTTCAGATTCAGTCAGCAAAGAAGGAAGCTGCACAACTAGCCGACCGAGTTGATAGGCTGCTGAAAGAGAAAGAAGAGCAATAGCAGTTCACCAAAAGCCTGATGGAGGTCAATGCAGTGCAGACCCAGGTGATTGTTGGGCTGAAGGATAGCATTGATAAGTTCACTGGAATGCTGAAGGTAAAAGGCGACGAAAAGAAACCAACAACTACAGTAATAAAGCAGAATTTGGAGAACATTGCTGTCGAGTTTAAGCCTCAGAAAAAATGTGAATCAGTTCAGCAGATCAATCGAAACCCCCTTTCCGAAATGATCAAGCCCATCAACACTCCTCAGCAAGTCGTCAAGACTGAAAAGGACCGGCTAAGGGATAAGATTCTTTCGAGGATCAAAAACCGTCGAACATCTCATCAAAGCTCCACAGCAACTTTGCCCGATTAGCCTTCACCAGTCATCCCTGAACCGTTTGACAGAATGCGCCACCTGTACAGCGTGGATATGCCCGTCAATGAAACACCCCATTTCCGCAGCAGTAACAGTAGGAAGTGCAGCCTAGGCACCATCATAGACCGCTTGAAAACTGAACCAGATCGCCCCACCAACACCCAGCAACATCGCCAGAACATCTTCATCTGACCATCACAATTAATGTTTTATGCTGAGACTTACCAGCAAGTTGAATTGGTTTGGCACCACTGCCCGCAAGAGTCTTGAGGACGATTACGAAGTGCTTTCAGTGTTAGGACAAGGCTCTACATCGCGAGTGTTCCTCGGTATTGACATTAGGGACTACCACAAGGTAGTGCTCAAGATGTTTAAGAAGATGGATGAGGCGAAGATTCAGCGGGAGATTGGTGTGCTTAGAGAGCTTAGGGACTGTCCTAATATAATCCCGCTAGAAGCAGTGTTTCGCAATGAAGGCAGCAATAACTATACGTTCGTGATGCCGCACTACCCTGGCACCACGCTCAACCACCTCATGAAAAGTCTTGACATCGTTCAAGTCCGGAACTTTATGCAGGATATCCTCACAGCGCTCGCCTACATGCATAATAAGGGAATCATGCATCGTGACATCAAACCTTCGAATGTATTGGTGTGTTCGAAGGGCCCGGAAGAAACTACGGCGAGGTGCCGTGTGTTCGATTTTGGGCTTGCTTAGCACTACCGACCAAACGAAGAATACAAGTACAGTGTGGGTACGAAATGCTATAAGCCACCCGAACTGCTTCTCCGCCAAAAAAACTATACGCCAATGCTGGATATCTGGACTAGTGGGGTAGTGCTGGCCGAGATGATCTACCAGACTAAGCCACTGTTCCCGTACATATCTAACGAAGAGCTAATGCTGAAGCAGGTGCTCAAACGTTGTCGAAGCGGCTACGACATCCTAACCGAGAACTATCGAGAGATCTTCGGAAAGATAAAGCAGTAGCCGCTGAACATTACCAAAGCCCTTTGTCCGAAGGGTGCTGAGCTGTCGGATATGATGATGGATGCTAATCCCAAGAACCGTCCAACCGCTGAATAGTGTCTACGTCACCCTTTTTTCAAGACTTGAGAGAAAGGTATAATAGACAGCGGGCTAGTGATAAGCATGACGATTAGTTCAGTAGTGAAGTTGATTTTGCCATTGGTTCTTGGGTATTAGCTGGACATCTAAAGTAAGTTCAATTGTTTCGCCGTGCCTTCGTGTTGGGAGGAAGAAGCGTTGCTTCAAGCTCATTACAAGTGAGACGGGGAGAACCATCACAGTGGCTCGTCGATTCCCTTCAGGGTACAAAGAACATGCTGTCAAGGATCTGCTATAGCTCGTCGAGAGTGCATTTCCTGTAGCCTGCGAACTCACCGAACTCGATACTGTCAATCACGTAGTCGTGGATCTCCTGAAGCTGCTCCAGTGCGTCCTTGAAGTTGGTGATCTTCTTCTTAGCCAGCACCTTTTCCAATATCGGACGAATTTCCCTTCCCGTCGCATTACTACCTTTATCGTTATCCAAGTAGCTCTTGCGGGGTCGTCCACGAGGTTTTTTCAGGGCCGTCGCCGACTGCTGTTGAGTTTCTGCCTTGGCTGGCGATTCACGTGACTGCCTACCCTTCATGAATTAAGCTATTAACAAACTACAAGACAATACGCCAATGGTGCATACGGCCATATTACCATCCCAAATAATGTTGCGGCTATCAGTAATTTAAGTTCAAATGATGAAGTTGCTGGCCATCATATCCATGATGTTGGTGGGTTGCCTATCTGGCAAAGCTTACTGCACTTACCATCTCTACACAGTGGATACCCAGCTCAACACGTTAACTTGCTCCGATGGGGCAAATGGACTCATTGAGTGGGGATATTCTGCATTGCAACCAATGTTCCCCTACGTCGCTGCTTGGGACCAGTTGAAGTGGAACGATGCCAAATGTGGCAGCTGTATCGAACTTACCTTCGGTGAGAAGACTGTACATTTTACAGCCTTGGACCAATGCGGGGCAGGAGTCTAAGGAACGGATACTCACTTTGACATATCCAGGGAGGCCTTCTATGAGATCTTCGGTGATGCAGGAATAGAAAAGGGCTCAATGATTGCAGACTGGAAAGTTGTTGAGTCGACATTGTGCAAAGCAAACAAAAAGAAAGGAGGAGACAAGGACACCAATGCCGATCCAGCTCCAAAGTTGGCTGATGCCCCCGAGTTCAACGCATCTTAGTGAACGACTCCTCGAATCGGGATTCAGAAATGATACCCTCCACCGTCAGACATTATAGATATTAAATTTCAGCGATGCATCTAAGTCTTGTGATAGTACTTGCTCTACTGGTTCTCGGAAGCCAAGCAGGTAAAGCATACTGCACCTACCACCTCTACTATGCTACTGAACCGCTCACGACAGTGGCTTGCTCGGATGGCTCACACGGATTAATTAGTTGGGGCTACACCAACCTTCAGCCGATGTTCCCCTACGTTGCTGCTTGGGACCAACTCAAATGGAATGATGCCAAGTGTGGGACTTGCATCGCTCTGACATTCAATGGTAAGACCATACATTTCACTGCCCTGGATGAGTGTGGAAGCGGGGTCCCAGGAACTGATACGCACTTCGACATAAGCAAGGAAGCCTTCTACGAGATCTTTGGAGATGTAGGTATTCAGAAGGGCTCGATGATAGCCGACTGGGCTATCGTCCAATCTTCTCTGTGCAAGGGAAACAAGAAGAAGCTCATCTAAGAGACAGAACTCAAAGCATGACACCATGAGTGATATGAGTCTTTCGTACGCTTAATCATCATGCTGCTTCATACGAGTCTTCTCTGTGCTCTGTCATTTGCCGATCTCGATCGTCAATTATTACTATTGTACTAATGTATCATCTTGTAGACGTAGACAAACTTATTGGAAAAGCGCGAGTTGTTGGCGCTTAAAATTAATAATTTCAAATATACTGTGGACAGTACAATGAATGATTTTTATGTCTCGAGTGAAGATGATATCAAAGGGATCGTCGGTAGCATCCACAAAGAGCATCATCAATGCCAATTCAACGGTTCAGATTGCGCCAGCGCCCACAACAGTTGAGATCTAAACTTCTCATGCGAAA
>ERZ724508.1444-NODE-1444-length-14086-cov-5.650488_pt1 | contig 14086 bp, 27 predicted proteins | sample MGYA00376041_ERZ724508 | MGnify/ENA primary metagenome ERZ724508 (study PRJEB28724, sample SAMN07190887) | wastewater metagenome | isolation source: effluent of sewage treatment plant in Hong Hong | place: USA: Christiansburg, Virginia | collected 2016-03-01 ...
GAGGCCCTCGAACATTTGGCGGAACTTGCTCCGACACGACTCCTTGAGTGTTTCCATGGCAGCTGTAATTCTGACAATTAAATTATGGAGCTGGACGAATCGCAGGAACGTAGAGTTAATTGTAAAGGTTAGAAATGAAAAAGGGCGAGCCACCTTCAGCAGAAGAAGTGCCAAAGCTTCGACCGTCGTTGGAATGTGTCACAAGGCTTGGGAAATAACTCGAAGATAGCAAAATACTGAAAGACACATCAATAAGCTACGGGCCTAACTGCGCTAATAACGGAAACCTGCTGAACTGGAACGCGACTATTATGGGACCCCCTGCAGTACTTCACTTACTATCAAAGACAACATTTTCTACCAGACTTTACTTTTTAGAGATTGGGTGTCCATAGGACTATCCAACTACCCCTCCACTACTACGTTTCGTCAACAAAATAAACCTTCCTAGCGTTCGGCATACTGATGGGACAGTAATGTGACTGCAATACGAAGGTAATCAAGCTGCCATGCCTCACCAATTGGAATAGCATAAACCACAGTATTTTAACCATTCTCAAGGAACTCAAGGAGGAGATGACAGCTAACGATAAACTATAGCAACCTGCGGACGGCTTTACGTACTGAGGAATGATTGAGCGATTCAAAATATAAAAAAACGTCATCAGCAGGATTTGAACCTGCGCGGGCAAGCCCAATAGATTTCTAGTCTATCTCCTTAACCACTCGGACATAATGACTATGTTGAAAGTTGCAGCTGCAGCTTGCCTAAATGCCCAATATGAACGATAACTTGTTCAAGGTACTTAATGATTGAACAGCTCACGAAAAATTATAGGGGACGTTCAATTATTGGCAGATAAATCAAGGTTGGGTCATTTCTTCTTTGGGTCAGCTGGCTTAGGAGGTGCTGGTTTGGTGGAAACTGGAGCTGGCTTAGGGGCTCCGGTGGCAGCTGGTTTGGGAGCCTGTGTAGCAGCGGGTTTCGGAGGAGACTGAACAGGTTGACCAGGCTTTGTGGTATTAGTTGCTGCAGGTTTAGCAGGACTTGTGGCAGGCTTTGGAGCGGATGTAGTAGCGGTAGGTTTCGGAGCACTTGTGGCAGCAGGTTTGGGAGCACTCGTTGCAGATGGTTTTGGAGCAGTACCTGAAGCAGCTGGCTTGGCAGTCGTGGAAGTAGCAGCTGGTTTTGGAGCCGAGGTAGAAGCAGCAGGCTTAGCGGTAGTTGCTGCTGGTTTCGCCCCAGTTGGAGGAGACTTTGCTGCAGTCGTTGCAGTAGTTGTGGCTGGTTTCGTATCCTTTGCTCCAGTAGTAGGCTTAGCTGCAGGTTGGCCTCCAACAGCAGGAGTAGCATCCTTGCCAGGTTATCCGGGTTTTTCAGCTTTTTGCTTGTGTGGTCTTCCGAAGTCCAACACAGTATCGTTTGGAAGAATCTTTGTGACAACACCAGCCGCAATGGTCTTTCCTCCCTCTCGAAGAGCAAATCGAGCTCCTTGGTAAATAGCTAGAGGGAAGTTGAGCTTTGCTTTGATGCTTAAGTTGTCGCCAGGCATGGCAATTTTAACGTTGTCAGGGAGAGCGATTTCAGCGGCAGTATCAGCAGTTCTGAGATAAAGCTGAGGTCTATAGCCAGAACTGAAGGGGTTCTTTCTTCCTCCTTCTTCAGTCTTCAAACAGTAAATGTTCGCTTCAATGACGGAGTGGACAGTGAGAGTCTTAGGTTTGGCAAGGATGAGACCTACCTTTAATCACAATTTACCTCGATAAAGTTGCTCACGGGTAAATCCGCGAATAAGCACGCCAACGTTGTCTCCGGCTTCTCCCGAATCAAGTGTCTTGTTGAATGTTTCGATGCCAGTGATAGTTGCCTTGGTTCCAGTCGCATCGTAACCAATGAGTTCCACTTCATCACCCACCTTGACTCGTCCCTGCTCGACTGTACCAGTTGCCACTGCACCCCTTCCCTTGATGTTGTAAGTTCCTTCAATTGACATCATAAATGGCTTGTCGACTGGCCTTGAAGGAAGAGGAATGAAATTATCCATAACATCTAGAAGTTCCAGGATCTTTTTCTCACCAAGCTCAGGCTCAGTATCGTTAATGGCGTGAAGTGCTGAACCCTTCACAAACTTCACTTTATCAGGATCGTATTAATGCTTCTTCAGCAGCTCCTTGAGCTCCATTTCAATGACTTCGAGCATTTCCATGTCCTTAATCATGTCGCACTTATTCAGGAAAACTATGATTGTGCCAACCCCAATCTTTGATCAAACCAGCAAGTACCTGTCTGCATAAAAGAACGTGTTCTTTGGTTTGAGGCATCGGTCCATCAGTAGCAGCCACCACAAGAATACCAGCGTCCATCTTGGCAGCTCCTGTGATCATATTCTTTACGTAGTCGATGTGTCCTGGACAATCAACGTGCGCTGCGTTACAACATTTGTACCATAGTGCCGCTTTTCTGTTTCGTACTCAAGTGTGGCTGTATTGATGGTGATACCACGGGCCTTCTCTTCCGGTGCCTTGTCAATCTGTCCGTACTCCAAATACTTGGCGTATTGCTTACGAGCCAAGACCTTAGTGATGGCCGAGGTGAGTGTGGTCTTTCCATGATCAATATGTCCAATGGTACCCACTGAAATTATGTGCTTCAGTACCGTTGATGTGCGGCTTGTCCCTGTTGAACTTCGAGAAGCCGAACAAAGAATTGCTGGTGAGAGTGCTTCGCGCCCTCGACAGGAACTTCAACATAGGTATTTGTTATAAATTATCAGTGGTGGATATCGGACAGTTTATCATGGAAAGGTTGGTGGCTCATAGCTCACCTCCTTACTGTTAATTCTCTCAATCTACAAAAGCAAGAGAAACTGCCAATGGGACAGTTCATATTCAATTTAGCGAATGAATTTCACTAATTGGAGTTTGTATTTGAAGGACGTTGGGTTGGTTCCTTTGGTTGGAGTATTACCCGGGGCTCAGGCTTATCTTCTTCAATTGTGCCGTACTAAAGCGATTGATCGTCATCTTACTGAAGCTCTTTGAGAAAATCACCAAGATGGATATCTTGTGACCCTCGCTTGAGTGGTTTACGTTGTGTTTCACTTTCTTTCCATCCAATAAAATTGACCAGCTCGATTGTCGATACAACTCTCTTTTTCTCTTCGACTTCTACTGAAAAAAGATGAGAATAAATGGCAAGTACCGCTGTCAGCAGGTCTTTGTAAGCTCCTTTTCTTGATCCTACCAATGAAGAGTTCTCGCCTATAGAACGAATAGCCGCCATCAATTCAAGAGGCCCATCAAAGAGTACCTCGTCTATGTGAGATGATTCGTTTTACATTCGTATTTAAAGATGGATGGGATAGCGATATGACAGTGTCCCATTATGTTACCTAGATCTGCGATGTCTATGAATGGGAAAATGTGTGGACTCAGCCCTCCATACCTTTAGTTTTCAGCGAGAATGTAGCATATTCTCAATTAATCAAGGGTTTTTGGGCCAAGGGTATTTCCGATAAGGGCTCCATCAGGAACCATCGAGGTCAGCATATCACTGAATGTTTGTTCAATGTTGTTCTGTTGGTGCAGGTGCATTGATGATACGATTAGATCGAAACTGTTTGGTGAGAATCCCCACCTCTCCGAGTCGAGTAGTTAGTACGAGACTCTCTTTGATAGCCAGCCTGTATTGTGTAAGATGTCAGGTACTATCTGCAAGATGCTTTTGACTGAATGCAAGGCTGGCCTCGGACACATCGCAAACAGTAATGCTTTCAAAGCGTTTGCTCAGCGTAGGCGTGGTCTCCATGAGTTGGAACAAAAGATGAGAACAAGGGCCGACCACTGCGAGCCTTGAGAACTCCCTTTTAATATCAAGGAGGTTGCCGTGAAGAATCGAGTAGCTCCTTCGGTAGAGCTCCATTACTGCCGGGATCTGAGGCTCCTTTTCGGTGAGTTCTCGAAAGGCGCGACTCTGATTGCTGCGGTGCCGTGTAAAGTCGAAGTGCTTGGCTGCTCGGCGCATTATAAATAAACCCATATTCCACTCAAAGACCAAAAACAGTTAATTGACGAGTAACTTGTCTAACCTTTCGAATCATCATTATGGAGGACAAATGACTTTGTCACAGTTGTTCGAATCAGTGCTCGGCTAAATGGAGTAATTTCCATCAGACTTTACGACTATAGATTAGTCAAACAGCTCATCTCGAAAGTACATTTCTGGATAACTCTCCTTGCCAGTATACACAGACATATCCTCGAGATAGTTCGGATATTTATTGTAGGTGATTTGCGTGTTCATATCCAGATCAAACATTTTGTGAAGTCTACACTAGAAGGGATGGAGCTCTTGCCTAAGAAGACGGACGTTATTGGGGTAGGATCCCTCCTGTATTGGCAACTTATTCTCAAAGTATTCAAGGAAAGCTCGCGCGAGTACGGCTGGGCCCGTGATGTCAAGGAGGTCTCTGCCTCTTTCGCTATTAGCGACCCTTTTGATCACCCGACGAATTGCAAGGTCTAAAATGGGGTGTTTAGGCACGGAGCAGATCCAGTTATTGTTTATAAATTGACCACCATCTGGGCTTGAAATAAATGTGTCTTCCTGCCTGATTGTATCACGAAGATGCTCGAGATAAATAGTACCTGAGTCAAAGTAACACCCACCGTATAAGTAGAGAATGTTATACCGAAAGAAATCGGCCTTGAAGGCACCTGGAAGGATCTTATTGAAAACAGCTATTGCTGTCTCCCCCATGTTCTTGCGAATGATCTATTGTCGCTCTGATTCGTTATAGTAACGAAATTCGTACTCAGGGTTCTGCTCGATCATCATATCCATGGCTAGTGCCATGCCGGCAGGGACTTTATCGAATTCGTGTGTTTAGTGGATAACGTATGGAATCGACTGAGCTTTTCCATCGATTCTTCGGGGGATATGCTTTACGAGGGTCTTGAGAGAAAGATCTTCCTTTGTGATGTTGACTCGTGGTGAACTATGTTGAATTGCAAAGGGGCAAGCGGGAAACTAAGCAGGGGCTTTGAAGCTGATAATCAGCCTGGCGATGACGAGGGTGGCGATGCAAAGCATCGTTCGAAGTTTCGAGCTCATTGCAATAGGTGTTTAAAATAATAATCCAAGCGATAGCATCAAGCTAACGAAGCCCTTCAATTAAGCAACGCTGCCAAGATGGTCTTTGATACGGAGAGCGATTGTTGAATTGATGGTTTGCAGCCGAATATCACGCACCTTTGACAATATAGAAGATAAAGAGAACTACAACGAAGTTGAAAGTCCAGCGCAGTATTGCTACTTCCTCGTACACGAGTCTCAAATGGCCTACTCTTTTTAGGTTTACTAGCACCCTCCCGAGTATTTGCTAGTTCTCGGCCCATGGTTTTCCTCGAGGATACGTAAACCGGTCATCTACCTTCAGACCTTCGCATTTTGTCATTAACCTCACACTCTCGTTGCTGAGTTACAACACTCCTACTGCTCCTGCACGTAGATGATCCTTCTGACGACGATATCTTCCCCAATATTCAATCGAGTGAGATTGAATAACACCAGATCTCCAGGCTATGGTTTCCTTTTCAGTCGAGTACTATATGGTCTGCTTGGTACATAATGGCGACATCTCCAACATCGAAGATTGGTAGCATATCTCGGTGCCTGATGACGTGAATGTCGATCTGAAATGCAGCTACTATCAAGCTGGAGAGCAAGAATAATCCGACAGTTGCAAGCAGCAACGAGATGATTCCCTTGAACCAGTAGTACTTTTTACAAAGCTTCCTGTGGGGCCTGGGTGGTGGTTATTTGGTCTGTTGTTTCATATGTTTGAGAATAATATATCAATTAGGTGCACAGAGTTTGTCAGGACACCCCGTCTTGTAGTTGTTGGGGGCGATGGAATAGTTACCGTCTGATTGAACGATGATATTTCGATGGTAAATTTCACCGCGGCTATACAGTTCGGAATAGCTTGCCTTTCCCGAGTAAATTGACATGTCCTCGATGTACTTTGGGTACTTATTAACGGTGATGATGGTGTCGAGGTTTGGATCAAATACCTTGTAGAGACGGCATTCCTTCGGAGTGAGCTCTTGCTTCAATAATCGAACACCATTCGGATAAGTCTCGGGTCGAATTGGCCACTTGTTTTTGAAATACTCTAAAAATCCACGTGCCATGATGATTGGCCCAGTAACGTCCAGCATATCTTCACCAATCTAATCGTTGGCTATTCTTCGAACAATGCGTCGTATAGTAATATCGATGATTGGATGCTGGCGAGTACAGCAAATGAAAGCGTTGTTCATCCTATTTTCATCCGGGCTGGACACAAACGTATCGTTCGGTTGGATGGTGTCTCTGAGATGCTCCAGGTAAATGAGTCCTGAATCGAAATAGCAGCCCCCGTGGACATATAAGATGATGTACCGGAAAAAATCTGCTTTGAATGCCCCAGGAATTAGCTTATCGTAGGCAGCCAACACAGTCGAGCCCATTTGTTCGATAATCCCTCGCCTTTAAGAATCATTGTAGTAGCGGAACTAATATTAAGGGTTTTGCTCGATGACACTCTCCATAGCCAAGACCATATCAGAAGGAAGTCTGTCGAACTCATTGGTTTGATGAATGATGTAGGGGATGAGTTGTGTTCTTCCCTCTAACTTTTTATTCATTCGCTTCTTGATGACTTTGTAGACGATATCTGCGGCAGTGATATTCGCTCGAAGCGAGCTATGCTGTTGTTAGAACATGCAGATGGGGTACTATTCGGGGGACCGGAAGTGCGTCATGCGAAGAAGCATGATGATTGTCGCGAAGTAGACCGATACGAAGAACTTCGAGCTCATAATGTGAAATTATTTACGTCGTGCAAAAGAAAAGACATAGCTATAGCATTGTACGTCTTCGCCCTATTCAAGCAAGTCAACTAGTTCAAATACATGGCGTCGATCAATCAATAGCCGTTGCTAGTTCTTCCGTTCGGTTCCCTATTATGAAATGCCTGAGCAAGGTCAAGGCCGAGATCAGTTCCCCTTCCTGCTTCTTCTCCTCTCTTCAAAGAAGTATTCTCTGCTGCATCGTTAATGCTGACAGCGATATGAACTGTTTCAGGCTTCTTGCAGAATTTTTAGGTGATGAAGTCGAATAGAGCAGCGCCAAACACAACGACCACCCCCAGCCATTGCATTATGTCGATGAAGTGACTGAACCAAAAGATGCTGATGATGACTGAAAATATCTTTCTGATGGTGATTACAAATGGAGCAATGTGCTGCTTGAATTTCGTGATGATGTAGTACACGAACATCTGTCCGAACAGGTTCATAACGCTGATGCCGATAACGTCCCAAACAACTGAGGGGTGGTCGATGAAGAACTAAAGGATAGGCCAAAGCTCGAGGGTTACCACGCTGTAGCCAAGACTGAACCAGAAGACCCATTTATTGATTTGGAACATGAGATCGAGGGGACGAGGTTTGTAGATTGACTTCATCTCTGCTTGAAAGTCAGGTAGCAGCCCATCAGCAATCAATGAGGTAATGAGAAAGATTAAACCGACCAAAGTAGTTCCCTTCTCTCCCTTATCCTCCAAAGAGTAGTAGTTGAACAAGAAGATGCCGAGACTCACCAAAGCTCCAACAATGAGTTTGTTAGTGCCTAGTTTCAGTTTCTCGTCTCGTACTCTCGAAAAGCAGACACCAACAATAATAGCAGAGAGGATGCTGCAACTTTTAAACATAATGACGACTGGGTAGCTGGTTTGAAGGATTGCAATGTTGTAGGTCAGCGTGCCAATGCACACTGCAGCAGCACTATACATGAGATTTTTTCTTGGCAGCCATACAATTTCCCCTGTTGCTTTGCTCCACAGATGTCCCACCAGCCATCCTGTCAGATAGGGAAAAATCAGCAGCACGATTGGGTACGTAAACATGTCTTACTATCCAGTTGACAGAGATTTGTATGGACGCTTTAGTCTGGCAGTTAAGGGGAAGGTTACAGCTTTTCGTGGAGGATGGAGGCGATAAAGGCGAAGAAGTAGAGACCAAGAGTGCCGTAGAAGAACTGGAAGACTGGGTTGTTGAATATCGACATGTGTGCCGAGTTTTAAACGATTAATAAGGTGCTGCTACTTCAAAACGAGCAGCATTAATTGACCTTTGAGCAAAGGTATTCAGCAATTCAGCGAAGCATCTTTACACTTGTATCGTGGGCTTTTTAGTATTAAGGCTCCAATATTATTTAGAGTACACAGTGTTGCTGGTCAGATCACCAGCCGATTTGCATCCTCGCCCAGCTGGTCGATGAGTTGGCTCATTTCCTCTGATCCCAAATCAACAGCAATGTTGGACGCAGGAAGACGCTCTCCTTGACTATTGGTGCGGGCCACAGAGACCTCCTTCGACCCACTGACTGAATCTGGCCGTTCACGTTGCATGAAGACTCTGAACTCGTAGAAACTGCTGATTCCAGGGATCTGCGACATTACGGCATTGAGGTAAACAGCTAAATCTGTATGCCGCTCAAGCTTCTGCCTTTCATTGAGGCTGATTGCCTTAGGGGGCAGGACTATACTCCGGTGTTCCAAATGGTGCTGGTGGTTGAGCAACCACCTCCTCAATTCCTTTGTTAAACTGAGGGTACCTTATTAAATTCGACAAACTCACTGTATCGTTTGCCGATTTCGTAGGAAGAGCGGCCATGTTGTTTAACCTGGAAGCCGTAGTACAAACTCGTTTCTCCTTTTCCGCTGATTCGGGTGGATATGTTGCTCTTCACGCAGCTCATCCCTGCTAGGTTGACTGACCGCTCAAGAATAGTATTGCTGATATCCTCGAAACCAAAGAAGCCCAGTACTGTCCCGCTCACCTCTTCGTATTGTTTCACGAATAGCCTATCATTGAGCAGTCTTCTGGAGTAATGCTCCAACCCTTGCATGCGCTCATCGATTGCCTCTTCATCCATTACCAAATAGAACTTATCCGGAAGCTCGGGTGGCCTCAGCTTCAGCAGCTACGGCTGTTGGTTGTTATTATGCACCTTCACTTCAGTGTTGCGTAGCCTCCTATCGAGTTCTTCGAATTGCTGAGTAGCATTCCCCTTACATTAAACCTCTTGTTGATTTGCTTGCGGTAACGTCGATCGTGACTGGATATACTCAGAAAGAACTCGTAGTGGTCGCTGACCCTCACCACTTTCCAGACTGATACGTTGAAAAAGTTCGCACTGGGGTCTATGAATTCAGTGGACTGAAGTTCCTGCTGACCGCTCATTTCCCCAATCTCTTCTATAATCTCTTCCTGTATATGTTTTGGTACTGCAAGGAACTCCAAGACAAACTGCTCATAGTTGAGCCAGTTTGCCAAGAGCTCATCGAAATAAGCTTTGACATCCTTCACCTCGATCTCTTGGGAGAATTATAGACGATTATTCTTGACTTCCAGTACAGCCGCCGAGGCATGAAACCTCTCGAGATCGTCCAAACTTACCACTCTTCTCGAGATCTCCTACTTGCGATGGTACACCTTGAGTTGGAAATGCGTTCTGTCGACAAGGGAAACATCTATCGACAGACGCTGGAAGTCATCCTGACTACGCTCCATCGACCCTAACTTAAATAGGATGTGATGGGTGCGTAGCGACTCTTCTAGCTGATCGAACTGGAACAATGCGTAGTTCTAGAACTCAGCTATCTCCTGTCGCTTGCAGAAAAGGCTATAGACACAGAGCACTAGCGCATCTACAAATAGCACGAAGCTGATAGCGAGGTCAACAAGCCTTTCCTCCTTGACGACCTGCTCTACTAGCCGGAAGCAGGTGATCAGTGGCAGGTATATCCAGTAAAGGCGATGCAGCGGGGAATACGGTTGCTCCTTCTTGATCTCCTTGCGCATCAGAAACACCTCGACAACAAGCACGAACGAGTTTATCCACGTACCGATCATGTACGAAACATTGATCTCGTTGTCTAGAGAGCGGTCTGCAAAGAGGTTGTACACAATGTAGCCGAGTTGGGCAATAGCCGCCAAGATAAACACAAATACGAACCGTGCGCGTCCGTAAGGGTTTATGTCTACGTTTTTGGAGCTGCATACGGTTAAAGCGAGAGCCCTCAGCGAGGGGCGTTAGTCTGCGCATCCGCACTAGGAACAGCACGAGGAAGGTAGTGGCTATCACGATATTAACCAGCTCAGGAAGCAAGTCTAGCCAATCGAAGCCATCGGCCATAGCGTATAATATGCATTGTGAGTCAAAGTGCCGCATAATAATCTTTGTCAATTTTGTGAATGTAGCCAGAGGACTCTTCTGATGCCGAGACTAACGATGAACGCATCATCACAAATCCGCAAGAGTACCTAAGATGGTGCCAGTCGATCAAGAAGATTAAGGTTATGGATGAGGCGAATCCACTTAACCCACGCATCTACCTCAAAGACATCTCCTTGCACAAGAAGGGGCCACTCGAGGACAAACTCTACAGCAAGAACAAGATGTACTACCTCAACATCCGGAGAGGGAATACGCTGTGTGAATTGTATGACGAGCAGCAACAACCCATCGATCTCTTCTTCTGCAGGAGAGGGATGATGAAGTTCTACGATATGTGCCCGGAGTATCTCCAGCTTGGGACAAGACTGACCTATCAGCACCAGCTCTACAGGAACGTCATCTTTCAGGAAGTGGACGAAGTGCTGAAGGTTGGTGGAGCAGTCCTTCACCTCTATGCACTCTTCAAGGAGAATGGTGAGCACTGCCAGATCGGCTACATAGCGAAACTGAACATGTGGCTCGTAGCAAGCAAGAACGTCACGATAATTCTCGAGAAAGAAGAGGATTTGGAGGTCTACCAAAAAGAACGTTTCTACTGGGCCAAACTCATCGCTCGACAGTTCCTGAAGCAGCTGTAGCAACTTACCGCCGAAGAACTCAAACAATTAAAGCTTGATCTGGATGGTAAGACTCTAATCGGGGAGTACTGCGGCTACGAAAAGCACCAGCACATCACAAAGTACACCTCGATCGAGATTATCTACTACGCTGTGGTGGAAAACGCCGGTTTTACACGATGTCTTCCGGTTGAGGAGGCCTTCCAATTGTTCGATCGCTACAGAATGAAGAAAGTACGAACAACAACAATAAAAAGCATAAGCAAGCAAAACGATTTGTACTCCAATATCTATGAACTGATGAAGAAGACTGCCCAGGGAACTATGAAGGAGGAGGGTGAGGGCTCCGTATTGTATATTGTCTCCGAACGCAATTCAACGCATGAGCAACGTGTCGTGAGTGTTAGCAAGCTAAAGACAACAGAATACTTCATCTTTCGGAAGCTGCGCGAAATGCTTAAAATACATCTTCATAAGAAGGGCCAGACAGCCAACACTATCGAAAAGTTCAGGTTTTAGATGGAGCAGATAGTCAAGGGATCCTTTGAACCTCCCAAACCCCTCAACTACTACAGCAAAGTGGCAGAAATGGCTTTTAAGGAGGTGGAGTAACGGATGTCGGAGATGTAGGAAAGTGAACTACGCTATCGGTTTGTTGCTTTTATCGAGGAAGTTGAGAGGAATGCCGCTGAGGAACTTGAGCAAAAGTAGCTAAAGTTGAAACAGGCCGTGAGCAGTGAGAAAGAGCTTGGTAACGGTGAATTCAGCAAGGTAGTTGTGGTATGCTTGCCGAAGACATTTGACATCTAAACCGAAAAGGCCTTGAAAGAGTTGGACGCCAAGATTGAGGACTCGTTCCGGTAACCGTCCGAGCCTAAGCTTGAACCGGCACAAAGCAAATCAATCGCTGTGGTGCATATGGTTCCTCGATTAACAGCACGGGAGAAGAATCTGAACACTCATTTCATAGTGTGCAAGTATGCACTTGAGGAGAAGGCGGTCATTCTGTAGAGGCTATCTCGAGAAAAAGAACCTTACAATCAGTCGATTATCAGTTTCATCAAGAGCCAGGATCGATAGAAATCGTTGGAGTTACTGCTAGCTAAGATTGCTTCATTTGTAGATCTGTGCAAGGAGAAGGCAGTTTCCTATGAAGTTGTGGAGGGAGTGTCAGATATGCAGAGCATTCCGCATCGAGCTGCTAGGAAGCTCTTCGGAAAGATTAAACCTCAGAAAATAGCTACGGCGGTAGGCCCATACCGTTACATAATCCTGCCGTTTATGCTGCCGGGAAGTGGGAAATCAACACTCTGCGATCTTTCCGAAAAGTTCCCTTTCAAGACGCAGATAGTATCATCGGATAAACTACGACAGTAGGTGTACAAATAAATTCAGCAGAACAACCCCGACACTCAATATACCTTCGATTAGCTGTTCAAACTCGCAGGCAAGGAGGTGCGCAATCGCTACTTCAGTGAACTCAACAAACGACTATCAGAGGACGTAGCTTTCAACGAGATACTGTATCTCGACAGAATATTCGTTCCTGGTGATCTTGATAGCGAGCTTGAGCAACTGCAGAGCAATCCAAAGCACAAGATTGTAGTACTCACCCAGGAGAGCCATACGTGGCGCAACAATGAACATTAATACCCTTTTTCTGTGACTTTCCTGCTCAACTGTTTCAGGAGGTCCATTGAACGTTAGAACCATGAGAGTCTGAACACCGATGCCATACAAACCCTTCGTATCCTTACCAAATTCTACCAGATGTTCCGAGGATTCAAGTTCGCAACGGTTGAGAAGAAGCACCCCGGTGTGAAGGTCATGAAGCTGCAGTTTGTCAAGGAAGGCAAAGACGACGATCGTGAATTGCCGGAACCACTGAAGAACAAACTCAAATAGTGCCTACGAGCGATAAATCCGGGATATGATGCAAACGAATCCTCAGCCTTCGGTGAGTTTGTACAACTTTACTACGATTACCATCGGGAGCTCGAAGTTCGTAATCCTGAGCGACAGCACCTCCTAAAACAGTTCAACATGGCAATGGAACATTTCAGTCGTCAGTGATTGTAATTAGGCATTATTAACACACAAATCATTAGCGGGAGCTCGCTGAGACCGACTGGTAGTACTTCACCAGCATCTTGTCGTAGAGCTGCTCAAGTTATCCATACTGCTCCTCGACCCTTAAAAGCCGACTCAAAAGTTGCTATGAAATCGACCGATCGGACACTTTTTCGGACAAGTGTTTTAGCTAACCAAACCGTATTTTTGTGGTGGGATCAATTGGAGCAAACCGGCTGTTGAGCTGATCGAGACGCTTATTCTCCTCCAGCAGGTGTTCAAGCTCTTCCGACATATCCTTAAGCATATGCGAGCATTTGTCCACTTCGTCCTGCTTCTGCTGCAGTTCTGACTGTTTACTGTTAATCATTTGGAAAAGAGAGTCTAGCATCTACTTTCGATCGCATTCGTCTCGTTATAAATTTGCTTCCAGTTTTTCACACTTTTCACGCAGCTCTAGGAAGGCCATCTCCTTATCCTCCAGCAGTTTCTTCAATCTACGGTTCTATACCGTCGTTGCCTCTTGCCTTATTTATAGCCCTTGCAGCTTGACCCGGTTCTCCTCATACTTTTCATTCAGGGCCATGAGCTCCCTCTCGGTCGTAGCCAGCCGATCCTTCAGCTGCTTCTCCTTCGCTGTACAGTTGAAGTGGTTGTTGCGCTTCGCAAGCAGGTTGTTCTGTTTGTCAGCCATCACTGCCAGCTTGTCCTTCAGTTCCGTGTTCTCCTGACTCAACTGCGACAGCTTCTTCTGCAAGTTACTGTTGTTCTGGTTGCGTCCACCGAGCATCTACTCCAACTTCTTCCTCTGCTACCGCTCAGTGGCGAGCTCGCCATCAAGCTACTATCGCTCCTTCTGCAACTAGCCTTGTTGGTTTTTGAGCTGGAGCAGTTCGTCTAGCAGTCGATGGTTTTCGGCCTCCGAGCACTTGATGCGCTGCCTGAGGTAGTCCATGCCCTCGCTGAGCTTGAGCTTCTCCATCTCCAGCTGGTCGACGCGCCGGGAGCCATTTGTGCAATCCCGCAGAGCCTCGCGGCCGTTGATCATTAAGTTTATAACAGCTCACAGTGGTACAGGAGCGACGGCGTAAATCACATGTCTCGGACACTC
>ERZ724508.1447-NODE-1447-length-14079-cov-5.919281_pt1 | contig 14079 bp, 12 predicted proteins | sample MGYA00376041_ERZ724508 | MGnify/ENA primary metagenome ERZ724508 (study PRJEB28724, sample SAMN07190887) | wastewater metagenome | isolation source: effluent of sewage treatment plant in Hong Hong | place: USA: Christiansburg, Virginia | collected 2016-03-01 ...
GCCTAACGTCTGCATCCCACACGCCCTTGTTGGAGTTCTCAGGCAGCAAATATCTGCTTAATGAGCAACTGCTATTTTCCTGAGTCTCCGACAAGCTGTCGGCGCAGAACACATTTATGTTTCAAAATTAAATGAGGAAATAATGATCTGTTATTTTTGGTTTCAGCTCGCTAACGAAGACTTGTCGGAGACCCAAGGGGAATTATATGCTGACTTAATTGTTTTCTGAGGCCTTGGGAACTCCGACAAGGGCGAAACTTGACAAAGTAGGATTAACAATGATATAAATTAATTGTAAATTAGTCGCTTAGCATCAATTAATTAAAAAATATAATCATGGATGAGTTAGAAATAAATTATCAAGCAGTATACTATCATCCAATGAATATAAAGGGATTGTCAATGAATCTACTTACTTTTGGTTTTAGACAATTTGCTACAACAAAGAGGATAGAGAAGATTGATTTGATTAAGAAGTTAAGTGATGATTATGATCCAACAACATCACCAAAGGTTGAAGATTTTCAAGAATTAATTTTTGAGCAACTTGTTGACACAATCAAAATTACCATTTGCTTTGAAAATTTAATGAAGGCAAAACTACTTCTAACAGGTCATGTAATTCATAAACTAGATAAAAATATATTTCCTGAATTATATAAGGAACAGTTTGCAAGGCCAATTCTTTTTAATGAAATAAGAGCTATAAAGGACTGGGAAATAAATAGTAAAATTAAAACTGATCAAGTGGGATTAAAAAACTACATTCATGGGATATTAAAAAATACCCTAGGAATGAAAGAACTATTGTCATCAAGATATATTGAAATAATGAATCTGGATGAAGATATTCTAAGTTTATGTAAGCGTGATTTCGAATATAGAAATAATGTTCATTATTATATTCAGGAAAAACTAAGTATTGGCAAGCAATCTTACTTTGATTTAACTAAAATCATTGATTTCGTGAATGACGAAATGGTTAATTTACAAAATCAGCTTGTAGATAACTTAAACGTGGGAGAAAACAGGAAAATTAAAAAAATACCATATTAACCCACCCAAACCCCTCATCCCCAAACTCTCCCCACCAAGTATTAGGAATTCTCCCCAAATCCCCTATATTTGTATTAATACGAACACGCTTTAGGGGTGTCGCGATACAAAATGTTTCATTGCGACTGAGATTATACCCTTTGAACCTGATCAGGCTGATACCTGCGAAAGGAAAAAGTGACCGAAAACTTTTGCAGTTTTCACCTCACCATTCAATATCTCATGCCCGTAAAGCTGTTGCTTTCATTTCACTATTTACTCAATTCAAGTAATGAACGTTATTGTCAACAACAAACCACTCGAATTGCCGGATGCATCACGCATTCATGCAGTTTTTGAAAAACTCTCCATCACCAGTCCGCAGGGAATCGCTATTGCTATAAATGAGCAAGTAGTACCCAAATCGGAGTGGGAGAGCTGCGTGTTGAAAGACAACGACGCAGTATTATTAATTCGTGCAACACAAGGAGGATAAACATGACAACTGAAAACACCAACATGGCGCCGCAAATTACGCGCGAACCATTAACAGGATCACAAAAAATCTATGTGACTGGAAAGATTCACCCAACTGTAAAAGTTGCAATGCGTGAAATCATATTAGAAGACACCGTGATTCATTCAGGCCTGAAAGGTGCTGCTGAAAAACGTCAAAAAAATCCATCCGTTACGGTATACGATACCAGCGGCCCGTACACCGATCCAAGTGTAGACATCGACATTCGTAAAGGTTTGCCACGTTTGCGCGAGCAATGGATTTTAGATCGTGGAGATGTAGAAGAACAAAAAGAATCTTTTTCTGAATATACACAGTTGCGTAACAACGATCCAAAATTGGATCACTTACGTTTCGATCACTTGAAACAACCGCTGCGTGCAAAGGCTGGACAAAATGCTTCGCAAATGCACTATGCGCGTAAAGGTATCATTACGCCGGAGATGGAATACATCGCCATTCGTGAGAACAACCGCATCGAAGAATTGCGTGCGGCAGATGGTTGTATACAATCGCTTTGGGAACAACACCCAGGCAACGATTTTGGCGCATCTATTCCGAAAGTTATTACACCGGAATTTGTACGTTCAGAAGTGGCTAGAGGTAGAGCGGTTATTCCTTCCAACATTAATCACCCAGAAAGCGAGCCGATGATTATTGGTCGTAACTTCTTAGTGAAAATAAATACAAACATTGGTAACTCTGTGGTAACATCTTCGATTGAAGAAGAAGTAGAGAAAGCCGTGTGGAGCTGTCGTTGGGGTGGTGATACCCTTATGGATCTTTCTACAGGTAAAAATATTCACGAGACACGCGAGTGGATTATTCGTAACTGTCCGGTGCCAGTAGGTACGGTTCCGATTTACCAAGCACTTGAAAAAGTAAATGGTAAGGCAGAAGATTTAACGTGGGAGATTTTCCGCGATACCTTGATTGAACAAGCAGAGCAAGGTGTAGATTACTTCACAATCCACGCAGGTGTATTGTTGCGTTACATTCCTGCAACAGCAAAACGTGTTACAGGTATTGTTTCTCGTGGTGGTTCCATCATGGCGAAATGGTGTTTGTCGCATCACAAAGAAAACTTCTTGTACACACACTTCGAAGACATTTGTGAAATCATGAAAGCATACGATGTTGCTTTCTCGTTGGGAGATGGTCTACGTCCGGGTTGTTTGGCGGATGCAAACGATGAAGCACAATTTGCGGAGTTGAAAACATTGGGTGAATTAACTGAGATTGCTTGGAGACACGATGTACAAGTTATGGTTGAAGGTCCGGGTCACGTGCCGATGCACATGATCAAAGAAAACATGGACAAGCAATTGAAGGAATGCCACGAGGCACCGTTCTACACACTTGGTCCGTTGACAACCGATATTGCACCAGGTTACGATCACATCACATCTGCAATTGGTGCAGCTATGATTGGATGGTTCGGTACAGCCATGTTGTGTTATGTAACTCCGAAAGAACACTTGGGTTTACCAAATAAGAAAGACGTTAAAGATGGTGTAATGGCGTATAAGATTGCGGCACACGCTGCCGATCTTGCGAAAGGCCACCCAGGAGCACAAAATAGAGACAACGCATTAAGTAAAGCACGTTTCGAATTCCGTTGGACAGATCAATTCAACTTATCCTTGGATCCTGACACGGCACGTGAATACCACGATGAAACGTTGCCAGCGGAAGGCGCTAAAGTTGCCCATTTCTGCTCGATGTGCGGACCGAATTTCTGCTCGATGAAAATTACGCAGGAAGTACGTGACTACGCAGATGCAAACGGACTGAACGACGTGAGCATTCTTGAAGAAGGAATGAAAGCGAAGTCGGAAGAGTTTAAGAAAGTAGGAGAGATTTATTTATAAGCCTTCGGCTTACAAATAAATAAATTCCAAAAAACAAAAAACAAATTCCAAATGCGCTCACCGTTATTGGTGGTTTATATTTCGCATAAATACCTTCAAGGTTTTTAAAACCTTGAAGGTCTAAAAGAAGAAGGAAAGCCAAAATGAAATTGAATTCTAAAGCAGTTTGGAATTTGTCTTTTGTTATTTGGAATTTTATTAAAACGAGAGCATTAGTTAAAATTTAATATGTACACTTCGTTAGAAAAACCATACGTCCTCTCCATCGCCGGTCTAGACCCGACGGCAGGTGCAGGTATTCTTGCAGATGTGAAAACAGTTACTGCAACGGGGAGTTATGGTTTTGCGGTGGCAACCTGTTTGACGGCGCAAACGGAAGATACATGCGAAAGCGTGCAGTGGTTTTCGATTAAAGAAATCACAACGCAGTTAAAACCTTTGCTTGAGAATTATACGATTGAATATACCAAGCTTGGTGCAATGAAAGATTTGTCGATGGCAACAGATATAATAGATTATGTGTTGAGCATACAATCCAATATGAAATTTATATTGGATCCGATCTTAAGTACCTCTTCCGGCAAAGAGTTTATGAAGTTGAATGCAGATATTAAATCCCTGCTTTCAAAAGTGTATTTGATTACACCCAATTATCCAGAGATACAAATGCTGACCCAGGATCAGAATGCCTTAGAAGCAGCCATGATTTTGTCGATGCATACAAACGTGTATTTAAAGGGTGGGCACTCTAACGAAGAGACATTAGTCGATCGTTTGTTTGTTGCGGGAGAAATGATTGAGTTTCCCAAAGAGCGTAATGCCGTTGCAAAGAAACATGGCAGTGGTTGCGTATTGTCGTCAGCAATTACTTCATTTCTTGCACAGGGTAATTCATTACATGAAGCAAGTGAAAAAGCGTCGCAGTATATGTGCGGGTTTTTTGATTCTTCAAAAACAAAATTAGGTTTACATTAAACATAAAAAATATCGATGGTAATTTCAAACGTGCATTATATTACCGATTCCACACAAGGTTTAGAACCCTTATTAAAAGCGGGACTGAATTGGGTGCAGCTGCGCGTGAAAAACCGCAGTGAAAAAGATATGTACAATATGGCAGATTCGTTTGTTGCCTTGTGCGAAAAATATAAAGTCTATTCCATCATCAACGATTTTCCGAAGCTTGCAAAAAAAGTAGGTGCAGATGGCGTGCATCTTGGCAAACAAGATATGTCGCCAGCAGAAGCACGTGCCTTACTTGGTAAAGATTTCATCATTGGCGGAACGGCTAATACTTTCGAAGATGTGGAAGCCTTATACGAAGCAGGTGTAGATTACATCGGATTGGGTCCCTTGCGTTTTACTGAAACAAAAAAGAATTTAAGTCCAGTGTTGGGCTTAGATGGCTATGCAGACATTTTGCAAAGCTGTCAGGCAAACAGCATACGTATTCCCATCATCGCGATTGGCGGGATTGTATACGAAGATATAGCTGCCTTACATGATATAGGTTTACATGGTGTTGCGGTATCGAGTGCAATTAAAGGAGCGAAGAATCCAACAAGTATGGTGAAGGAGTTCCTTTCAGCACATGCGCACTAAATTCCAAAAAACAAATAACAAAAAACAAACGGCCGGAATAATACAACTGGCGCCGTGGTCTGTGACACACTGACCACTAAATCTATAAACAATGATGGCCTGTGTGTCACAGGCCATGGTGAGGCACACAACTGGCGCCAGTCTTCAGACTGGTGTCTATCATTCGGCAGTCTTTGACTGCATTTGATTAAACAGTAGGTAGTCAAAGACTACAAAAAGCAAAGACACTAGTGCCGCTTCGCTTAATACTAGCGCCAGAGGAATATCAGCGTTAACAAAGATGGCCTGTGTGTCACAGGCCATGGTGTTAGCAATCCTTCAAGGTTTTAAAAACATTGAAGGATTAGTTTCTAAGTGCAAATCTTAATCTAAAGCAGTTTGGAATTTGTTTTTTGTTATTTGGAATTTAGTCACAAGAATCAATTATAAGCTCATAAACCAACCATCATGGGTGATCAATTAAAAATAGCAGACAAAACATTCACAAGTCGCTTATTCACCGGTACCGGTAAATTTTCGACTGGGGAAGAAATGTTCCATACCTTGCAGGCTTCTGGTTCTGAGTTGGTAACGGTTGCCTTGCGCCGCATCGACATGGACGGGCAGGAAGATGATATCTTACAGTGGTTGAAAAAAGGAAGTTTTGATTTATTGCCAAATACATCTGGTGCACGCAATGCAAAAGAAGCGGTCTTTGCTGCTACCTTAGCACGCGAAGCCTTAGGTACAAATTGGTTGAAATTAGAAATTCATCCCGACCCTAAATATTTAATGCCCGATGCGATTGAAACATTAAAGGCTGCAGAAGAATTGGTGAAATTGGGTTTTGTGGTACTACCCTATATTCATGCTGATCCGGTGTTGTGTAAGCGATTGGAAGAAGTAGGTTGTGCAGCAGTAATGCCTTTGGGTTCGCCGATTGGTAGCAATAAAGGATTGCGTACACGCGATTTCTTAGAAATAATTATAGAACAAAGTACGGTGCCTGTGATTGTAGATGCCGGCATTGGTGCTCCGTCGCAAGCGGCAGAAGCAATGGAAATGGGTGCATCTGCCGTATTGGTAAATACAGCAATGGCTGTTGCTGGCGATACACGAGCAATGGGTAAAGCCTTCGGAATGGCTGTTGAAGCAGGACGTATGGCCTACTTAGCAAAACTTGCGCCTGTTAGTAATGCAGCGCATGCAAGCAGTCCCTTGTTGTCATTCTTGAATGATTTATAATAACTATGGCAGAATTTAAAGAAATCTTCGAAAACTATTCTTGGGATGAAGTATCCACTTCCATCTATGCTAAAAAAGCTATAGACGTGGAGCGTGCTTTGTCGAAAGAGCAATTGAATTTGGAAGATTTTAAAGCCTTGATTTCTCCTGCTGCTGAAGCGTATTTGCCACAAATGGCAGAACGAAGCCATCAGCGTACCTTGCAACGTTTTGGCAAAACCATGCAAATGTATGTGCCCATGTATTTGTCGAACGAATGTCAAAATATTTGTACGTATTGCGGATTTAGTATGGACAATAAACTGATGCGTAAAACTTTAACCGATGAAGAAATTCTTCGTGAAGCAGAAGTGATTAAAGCCATGGGATTTGACCACGTGTTGTTGGTGACAGGTGAAGCAAATCAAACGGTTGGTGTTCCGTATTTGAAACATGCAATTGAAATCTTACGTCCACACTTTGCACAAATCTCCATTGAGGTGCAACCCTTGGACGAGGACGAATATAAAATATTGATTGATGCAGGGGTATATGCTGTATTGGTATATCAAGAAACCTATCATCAAGAAGAATATAAAACCCATCACCCGAAGGGAAAGAAATCGAATTTCAATTATAGAATTGAAACTCCCGATCGTGCAGCAAAAGCTGGCATCGATAAATTGGGTTTAGGTGTATTGATTGGTTTGGAAGATTGGCGTGTAGATAGTTTTTTCACTGCCGCGCATTTGAATTATTTGGAGAAGCATTATTGGCAAACGAAATATTCCTTGTCATTCCCGCGCTTGCGCCCGTATGTGGGTAATACGCAACCAAAAGTAATTATGAACGATCGGGAGTTGGTGCAATTGATTTGCGCCTACCGTTTATTCAATCAAGAATTAGAACTTTCTATTTCAACACGCGAAACAGAAGCGTTTCGAAACCACATTATAAAATTAGGCATCACCTCGATGAGCGCTGGTTCAAAAACAAATCCGGGTGGCTACGAAGTGGCAAAGGAATCCTTAGAGCAATTTGAAATCTCCGACGAACGCAGTGCACAAGAAATTGCAACGATGCTGAAAGGGGCAGGGTATGAGCCAGTGTGGAAGGATTGGGAAAAGAGTTTTGATGTATAGCTGGTGCCAAATTGCAAATTGCAAATTCCAAATAACAAAAAACAAATTCCAAACGGCCATAGAATGCAAATCTCTCTGGCGCCAGTCTTCAGACTGGTGTCTATCATTCCGCAGTCTTTGACTGCATTTATATAAAATCAGTCAAAGACTGGAAAATAAAAAACACCAGTCTCGCTTCGCTAAAGACTGGCGCCAGAGCTCCGAGCCTAAAGCATGATACAAACACCTTCAAGGTTTTAAAAACCTTGAAGGTCTGAATTTATTACTTATTTAAAATGTACAACCTAAGATAAAATTTTACACGCCTTAAGTTTTCCGCCTTAGGCCTTAAGTCCCTTCAAAATGAATAGATATTCCCGTCAAACAATCCTCCCAGAAGTTGGCATCGAAGGTCAAACCAAACTTACCAACGCATCTGTACTTGTTGTTGGTGCTGGCGGATTGGGTTCTCCTTCGTTGTTGTATTTAGCAGCAGCAGGCGTTGGTCGTATTGGGATTATTGATGCAGACAAAGTAGACGTTACAAATTTGCAGCGACAAGTGTTATTTGTTACAGAAGACGAAGGGAAGTCGAAAGCAGAGATTGCAGCGAAACGCTTACATGCTTTGAATCCTGAAATTATCATCGATGTATATCCGGTATGGTTATCGAAAGATAATGCGTTGGAAATTTTTGAAAGCTATGATATTGTGGTAGATGGTTCTGATAATTTTGCTACACGTTATTTGGTAAATGACGCATGTGTAATATTAAAGAAGCCATTGGTTTTTGGTTCTATTTTCAAATTCGAAGGACAAGTAAGTGTATTCAATTACAAGGGTGGACCTACTTACAGATGTTTATTTCCTGAGCCTCCAGCAGCAGGTGAGGTGCCGAATTGTTCTGAGATAGGAGTGATTGGTGTATTGCCGGGTATAATAGGAACGCTGCAAGCCAATGAGGTGATTAAAATCATTCTTGAAAAAGGGGAGGTGCTAAGTGGAGTGTTATACATGTATAACGCCTTAAGTAATGACGTTCAGAAATTAAAAGTATTTAAAGATCCTGTTGCAAGTGTCGTAACAGAATTGGGTATCTACGAAGAAGTATGTGAAACGTCTCCCGATATCGACAAAAAAACATTCGAATCTTGGAAAGAAAAGAATGTGGATTTTCAATTAATCGATGTACGTGAGCCTCACGAATACGAACAAAAAAATATCGGCGGAGAATTGATTCCGATGAATACCGTTAAAGATAATCTAAATCGCATACGTGAAGATATTCCAGTGATCGTGCACTGCCAAATGGGTGGCCGTAGCAGAAAGGTTGTTGATTTTTTATATGGGAAAGGGTTTAAGAACGTATACAACCTACGTGGTGGTTTGCGTGATTTTTAATGATTTGTGGGTAGGTTGTAAATTCCAAATAACAAAAAACAAATTCCAAACAGAGGAAAGATCTTGTCGAAATCCTTCAAGGTTTTCAAAACCTTGAAGGATTCGTTTTGAACGCAAGCTTATTTCCCCTGGCCAGTCTTCAGACTGGTGTCTATCATTCGGCAGTCTTTGACTGCAATTGATAAATAAACATGTAGTCAAAGACTACAAAAATAAAAGTCAACAGTCACTGTTTCGCTAAAGACTGGCCAGATTGACTTTTATCCGTTTGGAATTTTTATTTTGTGTTATGGAATTTCTACTTCTTAGTAGTTTGGAATTTGTTTTTTGTTTTTTGGAATTTATCGATTGTTAGAGAACAATAGCTTGATTGTTGCTACTGGATCCCTAGCACCCCAAACTGACCCTAAAAGCCCCGCTCCATCGAAACCACTTTTTTTAACCAATTCAATATTCTCTTCGTCGATGCCACCTAACCCCATAATGGGTATGGATGTATTCTTTTTAAGCTCAAAAACCGATTCTGTTAACTCTTCGTATGTTTTATTAGATCCGTAACTTTGTTTGGAAATACTTTCGAATAAAGGACTGTAAAAAATGTATTCAAACGAATGTTTAAGATGTGCCGCATCTTTAATGCTATGAATGGATGTGGAGACGATGTTTAATTCATTAAAACTTAAATTAGAGCCTTTTCTATCCCGTTCTTTAAGGTGAATGCCCTTAACTTGAAATTCTTTTGCTAAAGAATGGTGTTCATGCAGAACAAAATGCGAGAGCAAACGGTTATGATTCTGTAAGTACTTCTTATAGCTTTCTTTATCAAAATTAGGTTTGCGTATATGTATTTGACAACCATATTCTTTCACAAGAAACTCTAGTATATGTGATTCATCTGGATGTCCCGTTTCAGGCGTTATTACTACGATCTTAAACATATATAAATGTAACATCTTCAATTGATTATTGGAAAGATTTGGTTAAATTATATTAAACCAGTTATAAAATTTAAACATGAACAAGATGAAAAAAATCGTTTTTATCGTTGCTTTGCTAGCAACCAGCTTTATTTCCAATGCAGAAGATTCAATTCGTGTAATGCGTTCTTTGTCTTTTGGATATCAACAAACACAATTCACAGGTTTATCTTCTCAAATGAAGACTACTTATGGAAATAACTTCAATATTGATGGAGGTGCTTTTGTATTAAGTGCGTCTGAATTTACAATTTGTCATAGAATCATGTTTGGAGGCGAATTAGGCGGATTGCGTAGCACACCTGCTGATGATGCATTATCTTCTGCTAAAGTAATGCAAGGTTTTGCTTATTTTAACCTTGGTTATTTGGTTGTAGATAAATCATCTTTTATGCTTTATCCGTATGCAGGTATAGGTGGCGTATACAGTGGTGTGACAATCAAAAATAAAAATGGAATTGACATTGTTGATCCACAATATAGCATAAAGGCAGGTCAAAGTGGTTACTTCTCTAATACAGCTTTGAGTTTTAATGGTGGTGTTGGTATGCGTAAAAATATTACCTGTTCAAAAACAAAACATATCATGCAGTTGGGTTTAGATTTAGGTGTTCATGTTACTCCAACAAACAACGACTTTAAATACAATGGAACGAGAGAAAGAGTTTCTTCTTTCGGTTCGGCTAGCAACATTGGTTATTATGCTAAATTAACCATCGGTGGCATGCTAAGTGCTGCATGTTCTGATATGATGATGGGTTGCAAAATGAAATAAAAACTTTAGTATTACACACGTTGAAATGGTTTGTTGCGTATGCAGCAGATCATTTTTTTGTTTGATACCTTACATAAACTCAGAATGTATGATTCTAAATGAATGGTCGTGTATAGGTGTTTTGTTGCAATCAAATTTGATCAATACTTAAAGCTTTACTATTTTCTCAAAATAATCATTTATAATTCGTAATAAATACAATTTTTATAGCCGTTTTAGTCAAAGGTACGAGTGTGTCCATTATGTGTTGAAAGTATCGAATTATATGTAATAGTAATTTTCATAGAAACGTTTATATTGGGTTATAATTAAGAATTGAAACATACCTGTGTTATGGAAAATAGAAAGAACGTAATTGTTATTGGCGGTGGTTTTGCTGGAGTACAATTCATTGAAAATTTAGATGAGAAATTATTTAACGTAACACTGCTAGATAAAATAAATCATCATCAATTTCAACCCTTATTTTATCAGGTTGCGACCTCTCAATTGGAACCTTCAAGCATATCCTTTCCGTTTAGAAAAATTTTTCAAAATAAAAAAAATGTGCAGATTCGTTTAACTGAAGTTACTGCAATTAATCCAGAAACGAATACGGTTCATTCTACTATTGGCGATTTTACTTATGATTATTTGGTTATTGCTGCCGGATGTAAAACTAATTTTTTTGGAAATAAGGTAATTGAAGAGAATGCATTTACCTTAAAGTCTACGAGCGATTCTATTGAACTTCGAAATCATATTCTTATAAATTTTGAAAAGATAATTTATGCTTCAAAAGAGGAACAAGAAGCATTATATAATATTGTGATCGTAGGTGGCGGACCAACAGGTGTTGAGCTTGCAGGCGCTTTTGCAGAAATACAAAAACATATTCTTCCAAAAGATTATCCTGGAATTGATTTTTCAAGATTGAAAATTATAATCATTGAAGGTAGTCCAAATACGCTCAATAGCATGAGTGATTTAGCGCATACAGCTTCTCGTATGTACTTGGAAAAACTAGGCGTAGAAATTCATACCCAACTTGTTGTGAAGGACTATGATGGAAAACGAGCCGTATTAAGTGATGGAAAAATAATTCCAACTTCTAATTTAATATGGGCAGCCGGAGTTACGTCTAATACATTTGAAGGCTTAGATGCATCTGTCTATGCGCACTCGAACAGAATGAAAGTGGATCGCACAAATTTAGTGCAAGGGTATAAAAATGTATATGCAGTTGGTGATATTGCTTATATGGAAACACCGAAATATCCCAAAGGGCATCCGCAATTAGCGAACGTTGCTACAAATCAAGCAAAAACACTTGCAAAGAACTTAAAAGCAATTCAAACAAAAAAAGAATTAAAAGAGTTTGAATACAAAGATCTAGGATCTATGGCAACTATAGGGAAAAATAAAGCAGTGGTTGATTTGCCGTTCATTAAGTTTAAAGGGATCTTAGCTTGGTTTACGTGGATGTTTGTGCACTTGATGTTGATTTTAAGTGTTAAAAATAAACTCATTATTTTCATTAACTGGGCTTGGGCTTACTTTACGAAGGATACATCATTACGTTTGATATTGACACAAAAGAAGAAGAATATGTAATGTGAATTATGAATTATGAATTATGAATTATGAATTATGAATTTATAATTCATTGTCAACAACTAAGTTAGTAGTTTTATAAAAATAGCAGAAAATCTCATAAAAGAAAAGCAGCCTTTAGAGCTGCTTTTCTTTTATGAGAAAATGTGTAATAGCTATTAATTATTTTTTTGAACAAAAAAGTGTTTGTTGTAATTAAATAAAAAAATATTTTTAAAGGCTGTTATAAATTTACTCATTGCTTTTTATAAATTGAATTTTTTTAAAAAAGCATCCTTGTTTCTTCTTGAAACCTCAATTTCTGAATTGTCTGTCATCACAACATTTCCTCCACCCTCACCTTTGATATATTTTTTTAGATATTTGAGGTTGATTAAATGAGACTTATGAATTCTCCAAAAATTATGTTCACTTAATAAGTTTTCAAACTCCTTTAGTGTTTTACTCGCAACTTGTTTATCACCATTTTTGAAAAATACGGTTGTGTAATTACCATCAGCTTCGCATCGTACGATTTCATTTATTTCAGAAAAAACATATCCTTCTCGAACATTTAAAATAATCTGTTTTAACTCACTGAGGTCTTTGGTTTCGTTTTCTAATAAGTATGCCATCCGCTCATTTACACTAGAGCTAATTTTAAATTTTCCTATGGCCTCAATCAATTCTGTTTTGTCAACTGGTTTTAAAAGGTAATCCAATGCACTATGTTTGATTGCTTTTAGGGCGTAATGGTGGTGGGCTGTTACAAAGATTACTTCAAAGTTGATTTCTTTTAGTTTTTTTAATAAAGAAAAGCCATTCATGCCAGGCATATCTATATCAAGAAAAACCAATGCGGGATTCAATTCTTCTATCATTATCAAGCCTTGCTCTCCAGAAGATGATTCTCCAATTATTTCCACTTGCGGGCAATACAGTTTTATCAATGTAGATAAAACTGTCCTTCCATCTTTTTCATCGTCTATTATTATTGCTTTAATTTTTTCATTCATAGCTGGTTTCAATTTTTATGTGTGCGATTGTTCCACACGGATTGTTGTTATCATCATACAAATCGGATATGTGTAAATCTGTTTTTAAGTGGTATGTTAATTCAATTAGTTTAAGACGTTCTCTAACAATGGAAATCCCTTTTGATTTATGTACTTTTTTTTCTTGATGTATCGTTTTCCTACCAACCCCATTGTCAATTATTTGTACATGGAGTATTTTACCTTCTAGATAAACATTTATGCGTAAACTTTTATTGCCTGCCTTTGGCATAAGACCATGCCAGATGGCATTTTCAACAAAGGGTTGAATGATAAAGGATGGGAACTCAATGTCATCCGTTTCCATATTTGTTGGAAATCCTATTGTATATGTGAAGCTGGTGCCGAGCCGCATTTGCTCAATAAATAAATAATTTTCAATAAATGTAAGTTCGTCAGAAAGTGGTATAAATACTTGTTCAGAATAATTTAGGGTGTCTCGTATTAACTTTGAAAAACGTGTCAAGAAGTCCACTGCTTGCTCTTTTTTATCCGTCAATATGCGCTCAAGAATGGAATTTAAAGCATTGAAAATAAAATGCGGATTCATTTGTTTTTTTAATTCAATGAGATGCATGGATGCATTTTTTTCTCGTGTAGTGATTAGCTCTAAATGCGTTTTATGTTTTTCTCTTTCTGAATTTTTAATTGATTCTGTTATACCAATAGATAAAAAAATGAATTGCAGAATAACTCCTATGTTGAGTGCATACACTGTAAAAATGGAAGATGGAAGCCAATTTAAATACTCCAGACCGAATATTAAAAAGAATATGTTTAAAATAATAAAAGAGCATACAAACCATTTTGCACTTTTGTTGCCATTTTTATATTTATTCAAACCAACCCATAAACAAAATTGAATAGCAAGAATATTGAATAAAATAAAAGTAGGCATGGAAAAATAAAAGGTTTTGAGTACTACTACTGATAATTCAATACAAATAATG
>ERZ724508.1448-NODE-1448-length-14069-cov-5.716070_pt1 | contig 14069 bp, 30 predicted proteins | sample MGYA00376041_ERZ724508 | MGnify/ENA primary metagenome ERZ724508 (study PRJEB28724, sample SAMN07190887) | wastewater metagenome | isolation source: effluent of sewage treatment plant in Hong Hong | place: USA: Christiansburg, Virginia | collected 2016-03-01 ...
AACCCATTAAGTTGGTACTCCCGCGTCTTCTTACTCACCTGTGGGCACATGGCGAATTAATCAGCAAGGATGGAGTACCATTAAGGTGGTACTCCAGCGTCTTGTTACGCACCTGTGGGCACATGGCGAATTAATCAGCAAGGATGGAGTAGTGTGTGCTGAACAGTGTAAAGCAGCCAATGACATTGACGAGGTACGATAATGCACCGTACGCTATAGAAACCCCGTCAAATGTTGAAGTGCCTCGCCCCAGCTCATCGATGATCACAAGCGAGTTTCTACTGGCTTGATCAAGAATCCTCTTAGTTTCTTCCAACTCAATGTAGAAGGTTGATTTTCCTTAGATGATCCGATCGCTTGCACCGATTCTACAGAAGATACGGTCAAATGGGATGGCCTTGTAGCTCTTCGCTGGTACATAACAGCCAATTTGCGCCATGATGGCAAGCAAGCAGGTTTGCCGAAGGATTGTCGATTTACCTCCCATGTTAGGTCCCGTAATCAGCAGAACATTTTCGCTGTTGCAGAATCTCACAGAATTTCTGACAACGTTGGAGCTGAACTGTGCAAGTCCAACATGCAAGCCATCTTCGTAAGCGAATTCATTCTATGTGAACTCGGGTATACATGCCTCCTCCATTTCTCTGGAGACCTGCGCCAGAGAGAATAGCACATCCAGTTCCGAGTAGACCTCGGCAACCTGGGTCCACTGCTGCTTAAAGAATGCGAAATGTTGGATAATGCTCTCCACAAACGGCCCGAGAGTCTCATCCATAATCTCCTCTTGGATCTGCAGTTACTGGGTGAGCTGCTCACTCACCAAAGTCGTGTATCGTTCGGTCTTTGCTGTTGATGAGCTGAAATGCAGTTCCTTCGTCTTCTCCTTGATGATACCTTTCGGTATCTCAATTTAGTTTCGGTTGCGAGCTGATACGTATTTGAGCTTATTGCAACCTAGCCTCTTCTTCCATGCTTCCAATTCTTCATCAAGCTTGGTGTAGAGGTCTTCCACTTTGGTCTTTCTTTTGTCAAATTACGGGAAGGTGCCTGTGACTGGTTCGATGTGCCCAGTGCGTTCATTAAACACCACTGACGCGAGTATCTCCTTACAGTAGTTGGTAACGATGGGGAAGCTACGCTGCTGCTCAATCCGAACTCCGAAGAACGAGTGTTAACATTTCTTGGCTTATTAGCTCTAAACAACAGTGGTCAGCTCCTTGAGGTAATATGAGTTGAAGCTGGAATGCATCTCCATGATTTCCCTTACGAAGGCCTAGAATTTGATGATGTCGAGAAGCAACTCACGAATCTACCGAACCTTCACGATCACGGGGTTCTTGTTCTGGTCGTAGTTCTTGTTCTTTTGGAAGTTGAGTTTCCAGGAGCGGTCAACCACCCAGTGATACACTGCTGCAGTCTTACTCTCAAAATCGGGGAACTGTTTCAACTTCTACAAGACAGGCTTGAGCAGCGGAAAATTATCAATGATGTCGGTGACTGCTTCTTGTCGCTCCACAATTGATGGGATGTCCACTAACGGCGAGTCAAGCCATTTACGAAGCTTGCGCTTCCCACTGACAGTCACACATCGATCAAGGTAGGCATACAAGGTTCCTTTCTCACCAAAGCTATTTTCTTTATCCTTCACCTCAAATATCTCCAAGTTTTCGTATACCTGGGAATCGAACACAGGTTGGGTTCGCAGAGACTCAAAACTAACGAAGTTGAACACTGCTGACCCAAAAATGTTCTTCTCGAGGTTGAGCGTTTTGAAGTACTCCAGGGACAGATCGATGGCTGTGAGAATCAAGTCAAAATGGAACTTGCCGCCACTGGGCAGCTCCTCCACCATGCGAGTCATGGTCTAAAACACTGGGCTATCGTTGTGTATCTGGAACTTCTCAAGCATTACAGTAGGTGACTGCTGCTCGTACTCCATCTCGTACAAGTAAGGATTGCTGATCTGTCTCAGCATCTTCTTCTCATCGCGGAGGTTTCCCTTTACAGTCACAACCTCGGTGGGTTTGAACTTGTTCAGCACCCTCCGTAGCTCACCCTTGGACACATCCTCCACGTAATATTTGTTGACTGAACAGTTTACCATGGCCAGCCCATACCGCTCTTCGGTTGCTGACTTGAAGATGGTCAAGAGGTACCTTTCGCTATCCTTGATCTGATCATTGGTGTAGGTGATGTTGACGGCTGGATTCACCACTTCAGTCACCTCCCTTCTGATGAGTTTATGGAGCTCTCTGTACTCGGGATCCTCGATTTCATTCATGAAGTGCATAGGAATCTTGAGCCGGTAGAGTTCAGCCTTGATTAGCTCCAACTCCTTCTCCCAAAAGTGCACCATCAGACATTTGGAAAACCTTCCGATATTTTTGCCGAACAACTCATTGAGCTTAATTGCGTCGTTCTCGTAAGCGTGGTACTCAATCCTACCCATCTGGACAAACACCACAGCGTTCATATGTTTGGACTTGTACTTCCAATAAACCGTGAGGCCTGGTGGTAGCTCATCATACTCACTCTTCATGATCTCTATTTAATTGGAGTGGCCGTCCCAACGTTTGATGAAGGAGGGTCGTTGGTGGTGAAAGGTGCCGTTGCTGTTTTGAATCTCAATAGTCTCGCCTGTTTTCCCTTCTTCTGTTGATTTTCGTTTGGTAGTGGTGCGTTTTCCACGGGGTAAAGGCTTTCGCTTGAAAGCTTCAACCTCCAGCTCATCGTCACTCTTCTAGTCTTACTCGCTATAGCTTTACTAGGCTTTCTGCTTTAGCCGCTTCATGGGTGTTTTAGGCTTTTATAAATTTCTGAGACTGGCGAGTTTCCGCCAAAACCGTCCATCACGAAAGAAATGAATGCATGTCACTCGATGACACCTAGGAACACCCACACTGAAGTCACGAAGCATGGGTAGTCGAAGGTGCGCACCGTCATTACAAACTCAAGGTCTTCCTTTTGGTTAAGGTGGATCTGTGTATTTTCAACTTGGTGCCAGGCATCTTGGACCGTTGTGAATGGCATGTTCAATGGAAACCCATAGAAGGTTCGATCAGTGTCAATTTGATCCTTGACTTGACTTTTCAAGCGTTCGAGCTATTACAGCACAGACGGCCACTACGATTTCTGACGGCTAGAATAGAATGCCGATTCAGTTCCAGTTAAGCGGAAATCACTGACAAGGTTCTCCAACTGTAACAGCACCCGATCCTTGATCATGTTGGAGATCTATTGGTTGAGGCGTAGTGTGCAGGGTCGTGGAAAATTCTTTCGTTTATGCTGGAAGTTCCTGTAGATTTCGTCGTATATCTCCTGATCAATCTCTTTGCTATGTGTGTTTCTCCCCAGCTCGTAGAAGGCTTTAGTGATGGGAATACCCTGGTAAGGTTTTAATGGACGTCGATCAAATAGTTCTCGTTTGGAGCGTTCGGTAAGAAATGGCTTCCAAAGTTTGCTATTATTGAGATCATACCGAATTTCGGAGGGATTGACAGATGGTTGGATATTCACATAAACGTTGTCCTTGGAGACAAGACAGCTGACCTCCATCAATGGGCAAACATCCTTGTTGATTGAGTTGGATTTTAATCCTCGGCTGACAGTAAAGCAGCAGCACACAGTCTCAAACTATTCCTTGTCAAAACTGTAAGGTTCGCCAGTGCGAGGATTCCAGATTTCAAAGTCGAGGGTGGACTTGTCGAGACGCAGAACATACATTGTCTTTCCTTCTGGGAAAGCCTTTCCGACCATTAAGAAGGATTACCAATCAGCCTTCCCATCCACCCTATCGATGGCATTGAAGTAGTTGCAGAGCAGGATTGCATGGTCATCGCCCATCTTAGCATCCAGGAATTGCTGGCTAGTCATATGGAATTCTTCTGTGTTGTCGAGGAGTTTGCAGATGCTCTTCTGAGGAATCAAGGAGACAAAGCGTGCAGTTCTTTCAATCAGCTTTTCAGGAAATTAATTGGAACGCAGTGGTGGAGGCTCTACGTCCATGAGGAATCTGCTGATGAAGATACTGTTGCCCTCCAGATTGTTCAGCCATAGCCTTATGTATCGTTTCATGTTGAGCTGCTCTAACCAATCATTCGCGTGTTGCAAGAATAACGGATCTTCCTCACCGCCGAAGAACTTCTTATCTCCGTTGTAGGCGAGTGAGTTGTCTATGCTCGGTGCAACAGAGAGATCCAGGCTGATGTAAGTACCCACCGACGGATTTTCTGTTCGGAATTCCACTTATTGGTCGGGTGATGAGAGCACTGGCTGATGCACGGTGGAATACCCAAAGATCATTAACGGTCGTCTAACTCTAAAGGTACCGCTGACCTTCGGCAGACTGATGAGTGTGGAAAGTGGTACCTCCACAGAACCCAAGTAGAACTTTGTCTTTTTGATGCGAATCTCATCGGCAGCATGTGTTGGTCGACTCTCTTCGACAATGTCGAACAAGTTCAGCATCAACTTCCTTCCCGTGCTGTAGAACATATGCTCCAGCGACGACTGCTCGTGTTTGAGGTTGTACGTAAATGAGAGAGTTTCGTTCCATTCAGGTGCAACACCCTCGGCCTGGGTGGTTGCCATGTTCATTTACTTATGGGTTAGCTGCACAAAGGTGTGCACCCGTTCGATGGTGGAAAGTAGATCGTGGGGGTTATCTGTTGCAGGTGTCGGGTTGTTGTAGTCAATCATAGGTTGCATGCGCCCTCCACCGCCAACCCCACCGATCATGCTGCCGCGGTTGGCATATTGCATTCCACCAGTTTGGTTGTTGTAGTAGCCGTAGCTCTGCGAACCAATGTTGGGCTGTTGCTGGAAGAGTGACAGGCCAGTTATAAGACCGATCGTCTAAGCGATTTGCCGACTCATAATCTCGCGATTTTTCCGATACTTACCGAGCACATTGTTGGAACTCTACCTCGCTGGCACATTGACTGCCGATGCTATGTGAACCTCCACTTGGAGTTCGGTGATGTTGTCGCGTGTAGGCGGTGCATGCACCTTCCTAGGACCCAACTTCCTCTTCTGGGTAAAGAGATCTTTGAAGAACACGACGATTGGCGATACCATCTGTTCAAAGGTGTACTCGTTGATAATTTCGTCCACCAAGCGATACTTGTAACTCGTCGTAACAACACCTGTATTCACAGCATGACGGTTGTTTACGAACTTGGTGAGGATCTCGCGAATTCGCCTTTGAGTTTATTCAGGCTGGTAACGAAAAATGCCCTCCAACGGATTGTAAGTTCGTTCGGCTGAGGGTTCGTGGCTCATGGTATTAGCCAACTTCTCCAGCTCGATGATCCTCATGAGATCTTGTCGTTTGCGGATGGCATCCTCTGATAAAGGGATTCGCTTGCCCGACAATGCATTGTTCTTGCTACGAAGCTTCAGCAGAAACTGCCGGGTACTGATAAGCCCTTCAAAAGGCATGACAGCTTCCTTACTGACACGCTATGTGAGGGCGACCAGCTTCTTGCCGCCAGCCTTTTTAGCTTTGTTTAGCTTGCGAGGATCGTTGACATCAGCATTTTACTATTCCTCCGGAACTTCTGTCTCTGCCTGGGTGGATACTTCGTCGGAGATGGTGATGTTGCTGGGTGGCATATGCGGACCTTCTCCTTTCCACTCTACCTTGTACGTTATAGTTCCGACATGCCCAAATGGCTGCACCTTTTTCTTTCTGACTGCATCACCATTTTCATAGAAATTTTCGCTAATGAGCCGACGCTCTGCAGAAGTCAGAGTCTGCGCGTGCTCTCCCGGCAGCTTCAAGCCAATAGAGTCTATAACAGTCTCAATGATTCCGTTGCGCACGACCTCCAGTTTGATTGAAGAGGGCATCGTAAACAAAAACATGCTGAACTTCTCGTATATGGGCAGGGTGAAGTGCGGCCAATTCATTCGTAGTTTTGATGTCTTGCTGACCTCGTTATCGTTGATAACCAACCTCAGAAAGTACACCTATTTCTCCATCTCCTGCTTCCGTTGGCGTTCGGCTGGAGGTAAATCGATATCGGTGGTCGTTGGTGTGCTGGTCAGCCCGATCTCGAACTGTGTTTGTTCCTCTGCTTTATACTCCTTTACAGACACCTTCCAGGGTACACTCACACAACCGCTCGCTTTACGCTTGAGCTTTACCATATTCCAGCCTTCCAACACCTTCTTCATAGTAGACTGCATGTCGTCTCGTTCCTGTTCGGCTCGGGAGTTGACCTTGTCGATCTGCATTTGCAGTTAGTCAAGTATTTCATCACGTGCACCCTTCTTCGAAAGTTGGGAATGCTTATACTTGAGCTCCTTCGCAAGCTTGGTGAGGTATGGCAGTTCCGGGTGTGTACTGTACCGCTGAAGCTCTTCCAACAAAGGTCTGAGCAGTTCAAACTACCGCTGCTCCTCATTCATCAGTGGATGCTGATGGAACGCCAGTTAGCCTACCACTACTTCAAACTGGAAAGGTTCATTCTAAGTTTACCCAGATAGTACTTTGTTCTGGTTGGTGCGGATGCTCAGAGTTGCGTTCTTCTGGTAGATGGCGACTGCTGGGTTCGCTTCGAAGGAAATATTTGCCAATCGCGACACCTTATCCTCGTAGAAGTCTCGCTCAGCAATGAGCTAGCCATTAGCCTTGTAGAATTCCTCTCGCGAGTCGCGAGTCAGTCGTTTCTCCAGTCGGTACGCGTTCATGGTATCGAATTTCTCCAGCTCGTTGGTTTGGTACATTCCGTCATTCAAAGCAAGCAATTCGGGCACAGCGTCCTTTTGAAATTCATTGACGAATGGTTTGTTCAGACTACGCTTCTTCGCTGCAATGTTAGCCTTGTCCTGCGGATCCTCCCGAAAGCCACAACAATCGATGGGGAGTGGGTTCTGCCTTATTTCTATTGCTTACGTAGAATTCGAGCAGCTTGCGTTACTGTTGCAGATCGTCCAATCGTACTGCCGAATACAACCGCAGCGGGTTGTTGATCAGGCCATCCTCCTCATCATCCGCCTCGTTCTTCTGTAACAGTTCCTGAATCATTTAAATTATGCCTGAGGGGTCGCTCGGTGGTCGATATTATAAATAAAACAGCACAATGGAGCAATAACCATCAAAGTAGTCGCCACTGTCACTACGCAACCTCTTGCCTGAGTACGACCTGTGGACTAGGGTAGGGACGAGGCGAGGATACTTCCCATTCCGTTGGAATTTGAGAACTAACCTATCGAGCTGCTCACCAAGGAACTGACAAGCCTGAACAGCAGTCATGACTACCGAATTGCCTATCTTGGGCCACGATGGCCGAACACACTCGCACTCAACCGCAAACTTGCCGCTAGTAAGCCAGAAGCATCGTCGGACGTCAGCGATGGTTCAGGCTATCGTTATTCGTTTGCGTTTGAGCAAATGTCCCGACATTCCTCTTTTATGGTGAGCCACTTGATAATTCAGGACAACTTCTACCGTAACAACGAGTACAAGACCACGGTGTATTACCGTGCCTTCGAAGGCATGAACCCAACGCTTGGTGAAAACGACGGTGTTAAATTCGATGCTAGTTTTTAATCAGGCAACCTCGACTGCGCTATAAAGGTCAATGACAGCGAATATGACTTATTCCTACGCATCGATTCCAATACCCGTGGACACACACAATGGTTCTACTTTACTGTGAGCAACCGTAACAGAAGATCATTGCGCCTGAATATCTGCAATATGGGGAGGGAGAAGAGCCTATACTAAAAAGTACAGATGTTGGCATAATAAAGTTAGGGAATGAAGCCGTATGTGATGTCGAGGAATGCCGGTGCTGGTTGGATACAAGCAGGCACTTAGATCAAGTTTGAGCCTGCCAAGCTACGGTATTCCTTCCTGTATGAAAGAGTCAAGACTCGTCAGTACTACTCCCTTTCATTCACTTTGGAGTTCCAACACGAAGATGATTTGGTAGCCGTCGCCTACTGCATACCATACACCTACAGTCAGCTGCTCAAAGACATCTCTGAAGTGGAAGGTGCAAACGATGGGTGTCTCTAGATAAGATCCCTAGGAAGATCGAGGATGGGATTGTAGATACCCGTTTTACGAATCACAAACACAAACTAACCCGATGAGGGCAAGAAGGTAGTGCTTGCTGTCGGAAGGATCCACCCGGGTTAGTCTAACGGTTCCATTATCGTTTGGGGTATGATTAAAAGACTGCTGAGCCGCTCTTGCAGCGAGATCCGAGATACGACAGTGTTCATAATAATTCCTATGATCAATCCGGATGGCGTGATTCTGGGCAATAGCCGCACCGGCGTGCTCGGTAAGGACCTGAACCGCGAATACTGCAGCAACGATGTCTAGTTGAACCCAGAAATCAGCCACATAAAAAAGCTAGTGAACAGGATAAAGCAGACCCACGAGCTCTACATGTTCCTGGATTTCCATGGCCACAGCCAGAAGAAAAACGCTTTTTCCTACGGCCCATAATATCCGCTATCCGACCTGCGTTACTTAAAATGCAAGATACTTCCGAAACTGCTGTCGATGAGAACCGATATGTTTCGGTACTACAGCTGCACATTCAAGATTCCTGAGGATAAGATGACGACTGGTCGCTCCATTCTTTTCTTCGATTTGAAGGTACCCTATACTTACACAATTGAAACCTCCAATGCTTTTTACTACAACCAGTAGAGCATGACTACGTTTGAGTTCAACCAAAAGTTGTGGCTGCAACTGGGCGAGGCCATCGGGGAAACCTTGGATAACTACTTCAAGTATCTGGCTGAGTACGAACAATTTCTCAAAGCACAGCGCTAATACCGCTTCAATAAGAAGGCAATGACTGAGGCAGGCAAACGGAAGAAGAAGTCAATTGAGATTGATCAGGGCGAGTTTAACTTGCGTACAGTACAATTCGCGAAGATCATGCAGCAGATCCGTCGGGATGACTGTATGTCCAATAGACCTTGGGAGGTTGATGAAGATCTGGATTCGGATAGTGCAGATGACCAGGAGGATATGGAGATCATGAGACAAGCCGAACTGACAAAACTCCTGAATGAACAACCGAAGATAGCACTCGAAAGGCCCACAGTAAAAAAACAGGAGATCATATTCGATAAGCCCAAAGGAGAGTCACGGATCTCGTCGGCAGTACCCACTAACCGTAGCGTAAAACTAACCAAGATGCTTGAGGAAACGATGAAGATGCAGGTCGATCTCGAAAAGGAGATAATTGAAGAGTTTTTATAGCCCACTCGTAAAAGAGCTGAATCAAGCACGCAACCTCGAAAACGCCGATCCAGCGCAATCAATCCTGCAAACTACCTTGCGAATGACCGAGGTAGTATGCTGATCGGATACAACACTACCCTGCCAGCACAGCCTCGCAAAAAAGAGCTGTACCAACCCATAGAGGATACCAGCACAATGTTTATGAAACATACCTCCTGGAACACGGAGAAGTAGCTCAATACTGAACGAAAAATTGAGCCCCCGCACAAGATTATGCACTACCAAAGACCAATTTAAATTGGAAAGGATGTGATTCTTCCCGAATCTAACCAGCGCAGTAAAACCAAGTTGGGTTTCTACGGGAGCGACTGGTGCAATAAAGTGAGGCGTAGGCTTGCCAAGCGGTAGGCCAACTACGCTTCCGACATCAAGATCAACACTGACGTTCATACTCGAGATCTCCTTATACGTGAACTCGATAGAGTCACTCAGACCATCGAACGTCCTGTGAGCAGCATCAACTACTCGAGGTTACTGAAGGTCGCCACGATTGCTGGCTCCTCGAAAGGACTACTAGGTACCAGAGTAAAGTCCTTTTCGGTGATGGGAAGGCCAGGCGGTCTCCTCCGTTCGCAACGTATTTCCAGCAAGCCAGCTCCTCAACGAACACCACCCCCTACCGACGAAAGCAGCGATTTCCTGCAAGTTCGCAAGTACATATGACACACTGCTGTACATTGCATATACTGGTATATAATTAGTCAGTTAGAGCATGTTTGAGCATAATGGCCCTATCCCCATTAGCATGGAGATCTATGAGCACATCATCAAGGATCTTCAGGAGCACAGTCAGAAGAACGAGGAGGTCTATCACCTACAGATCAGTACCCTCAAAGACCAGCTTAAAGAGAAGAACCAACTAATTGGCGAGATGAGTAGGAGGATGGGTACGCTCACCAGCCGCACCCATTCCGAGCAGGATCCAGCCTAGTTCGATGAGGAGGAAGATTGTTCGTTGAGTGCTTTCACTGTGGATAAAGGAAGAGATAAATACATGGGCGGCAGTCTGCCAGGAGGAGGTGGGACTAGCAGGCTCTTTAATGCTCAGAACTTTTCGCAAGCCTCCAACAATGGGGGTGATGTAGGTGGAAGTCAAATTCGAGATATCGAGGAGTAAACTCGGTGTCTGAAGCAGTAACTAAACGAGTTGTTCAAGACTAAACAGTTGGAGAGCTTAGAGCTGAATCGTGTTATTGATGAACTGAAGAACCAACTTGTGGACTACCAAACCGAAAAGATTAGTCTGTGTGATATTAACCATCAACTGGCGACTGAGAACGCCAGGATTCTTACCCAATTGCAAGAGGTTACTGGTGCTTGCAATCATATTCGGGAGTTTGCCGATCATCAACAACGGTAAGTGGATGAGCTGAGTCATAGCCTTCATGGACAGGCCCAAACAATTGATAACCTCAATGAACAGGTCAGAGCGGTAGAGAATTGCAACGGTCAACTCAAACAAACTGTGAAGGAGCAGCAACAAACCATTGAGAAGCAGCAAGCACACATCGAGTAACTGGCACTGGTTCAGCATACACTAACGGCAGAAGTGCAATCTCTTCGAAAGGAAAAATAAGCGAAGAAAGATCACTCGGAAAAGCAGCATCGCCTGATCGTGCAGTACGAGAAGAAGAATGAGTAGAACATCAAGTAGATACGCAGGCTGGAAGGCGATATGGCTACGCTGCACGCCTAGCTTGAACAGTTGAGGGTTTACAGCAACAAGCTTGATTCCGAGTCGAAGCGACTCACCTAATAACACGAGCGGTAGCTTAAGGATCTCGCTAGCAACCACAATCGCAAGTTGAAATCCCTGTCGAATAGGTTCCATCAGACGGTTCGGATGCTTACTGATGAACTGCGTGAACAGCTTGCGACAGTCCGGCAGGAGGTGAGTTGCTGGCCTCAGTGGATCAGCGAAATGGCACTCCAAGCCACTTCAGTGATGCAGGCGAGGAGCAATGTTTCTGTGGTTACACACTCAAATATCTCGCTATTCAACCGTGAGGAGATGCTGGAATTCGAAGTCGAAGAGCTTCGCAAAGAACTTTTGGTAGCCAAGAAGGAGAACTTCGAGCTCAAATACGAGAACAAGAAACTGCAGAACAGACGCGCGACTGCTCATGAGAAACAGAAGGAACTTCGAGCGGAAATCGAAAGGCTGAACGAAGTGATGAAGCGGGAGGAACAGTTCGAGAAGCTTGAAACAGAAAATAACCAACACTACCCACAGGCAGAAGCATTCCGCCTCTCTGATGTCGGCAACCGCACTGCAGTACAAAGCAAATCGACAACCAGCCGAGGACGCAAGGAATCCAAGAATACTAGTCGCAAGGAAAGCGCCAACGACCAAAGAATTATCCAAGAAATCACTGAGATGCGTAAGCGCATCAAGAACGTCCGTGAGGAGTGTCTAACCAAAACGATGAAATGATAGACTTCTAACATAATAAGTTTGTGGCAGGTGCTGATCATGTGAAGCTGTCTAACCACTTGTTAAACTATTCGCGATGAAAACCCCCCCGGAACTCTTCGCTGGAAACCATACGGCTGTGACCGTCTGCGAACGTGACGTTGAACCAGCACAGGAAGTACTTGTGGTAGGCATACTCGATGCTCTTTATCGATTTCTCACAAGGTGAGAAGCTGACAGGCTGAGGCACAGCGTCGTAAACGCTCGAGGCAGATAGCTTCACCGGAGCTGAGGGTTTCACGGCGAGAAGCGATGCTGAGACAGTAGATTTCGAAAGAGGAACCGACTTCGCTGGTTCAATAGATTCCTTGTTCTTTGACACAGCTATCCTCTCCGTTGGTATTGCTACCTCCACAGGCTTTTCCTTACCCGATTTGTTCTCTTTTATCTCTTCCGAAATCGAGGATGCTTTCTCCAGAACCTTTTCCTTCTTTTCCTTTGAAAGGCTCTGTTCATGAAAATGAGTCTCGGTTTTCTTGGCTTAATGAGCTCGTTCTGTCTTCTCAGTCACCTTTGGCTGTTAAGCCATCTTCGATTGGCCTTTCTTTACCCTTGTCTAGCTCTTCTTTGTTTTGTTCGTATTGCTTGTTCCTCGCTCTTCAACCTCGTGGATAGTGTGCATATTATCTCTTCCACTTTCCTTGCTACGCCGACTCTAGACTTCCTGAGAATCTTCTTCTGGTGTTCTTGACTACATTAATTCGAGGCATACCGATTTCGAGTTTGAACGCGATCTTTTCTGCTTCTTCTTTGGCCCTTAAGCTTCCTTACTTAGCTGCTAGTCCCTTTACCAGTATGCTGGACGTTTCGAGCTACTCGAGTCCTCGATGCAGAGCACTGAGCTGTCAGCATCCGAACGGCTGATACTTGAGCCCTTGCTGCTCCTCCTCCTGATACCATCCCTCTTTTCGACCACCTGGCCCTTTGTTTTCTCCTTCTGGGCCTTTTCATAGCGTTTGACTAAGTTCGAGACAGTGGCTAGATTAGATAGTGGTTCCCATGTAGAGCTATCCCGACCGTAACCCTTCCAGAGCACAAGATACTGCTTCTTGCCACCTGCATAACCCCATTGTTACCGAGCATCCTCGACCCGATAATTTCCTCGACGCTGTGCAAGTTGCTATGTTTGCTCATATTAATTATTCGAACCGGGTATATTGGGCGCGAGATTTATAGCGGTCGACATTGAAGCATAAATAAGCATCTGCAAGCATCACTAACCGTCAGTTGAGGCGAGCCACCTGCAGTCCCTGCTGTTGCAGGAAGAACAGCTGGTCCTCTTTAATTGTAATTCGTTGGTTCTGCTCATCAGTGATGTAGATGCCTTTGCAATCCATCAGGTATTGCTCGGAATCCACGAAGTAGCAGTCGTTCATAGTTATGCTTGCGGTACGCTGTAGTGAACCCACCTCGAATTCCGCTGGCTTGCGAACCTGCAGTATTCTTCCGCTATTAAGCTTTTCTAGATTAAAGGAAATTGGTACATTAGAATTTCACCCGGAATTGGTGCAGTTCGTCCAGCAGTCTCTTCGTGGGTTCATCCAGCACGAGGGGCTGTGGCTTCTTGGCGAGGTCTTCCAATCGGAATATCCTTGGGTTGAGGTGCTCATTGATTACTCTCTGGAACTCATGGTTGATCTTAGCGAGATTCTAATCGTGGATCCGAAGTATTCTGTCGAACTACAACATTCTTGGCTCGCGTTGACGAAGATTATTGTCTACGTACTCTCGAAGCTGGTTCGAGACATCATCGAGACCTTGTACCGCAGGAGGTTGCTGGGACTGTTGTACTATACTTGACTTATGAGCTATGTCCTGCCGAAGCCTTTCCATTTCGTGGAACACATGAGCTAGCTGTTCCTGATGCCTAGCTTCCAATTCCTCGGCAAACTGTTTCGATAGCATTTCTCGTTCTTGCCCAATGTTCAGATCGTAGCCGGATTGTTCAAGTTTGTCTTGATGCTGGCTCTCCACCCGGGCTGTTAATTCCTCGAACTGTTTAGTAGCCACCTGTTTGAATAGATCCAGCTCGCTGATAGCAATCATACTGCCCTCGTTGAGCTGGGCCATCTTCCTCTCCATCTCCATCAGCTTCTTGTTGAGCTGCACGATAATGCGCTTGAAAGATTGCTACATAGTGCTTCTCACATCATCGCAATCAAGCTGCGTCTTCTTTATGCTTGCCGTGAGCTTGTTCTCAGTACCCTTCAATGCATCTGATACTTCAGACCGAAGTGCGAAACCTTCCGGGCCTTCGTCCCTCTTCTTGAAGCTTCGGTCATGTCGTCCCTCCTCGGATGCCTGCTTTTTGAAATTTGCAAG
>ERZ724508.1450-NODE-1450-length-14047-cov-5.735063_pt1 | contig 14047 bp, 22 predicted proteins | sample MGYA00376041_ERZ724508 | MGnify/ENA primary metagenome ERZ724508 (study PRJEB28724, sample SAMN07190887) | wastewater metagenome | isolation source: effluent of sewage treatment plant in Hong Hong | place: USA: Christiansburg, Virginia | collected 2016-03-01 ...
AACCCCAACCCCAACCCCTGCACAGCACCAATAAATTTATGAATTGCAGGTATAAAGTAAAGTATATACCTTTCTTGCGTCACTACAAAAAAATTGTAACTTCTGGGTTTACGATGCAATCATTTCAGAGGTTCACTTCGAGCACTCTTGATTCTACTTCGCAGATTGCGCATAAGCTGTCTTTCTTCGTCTTCAGGCATTACTTGCAGTAGCACAGGTGGGAGCACTTCTCATGGATGATGTTAGCCTTGCGCACAGCGCAGATCTTGCACATCCCTTATAACTGCACCAGCTTCGCCTTTTCCTGCTGAATTATTTGGAATCCAATCTTCCTTGGCTCTTCGTTGACGTAGATCAGCTAAGCCAGCACCAAGTATTCCTCCAAATTATGCCCACTTTTCCGTAGTATGTCCCTCCCCTTCACCAGACACTTTGGGTAATCATGATGAATCATTTCATACTTCTTCAATGCTTCCCTCTCGTCGATGATATCCTTGAACTCACGGAACTTCTGATCTTCCATATAAACTACTCGATAGTCCTTCGAGAGGAACGAGACCAACCCTTTTTCGATGGCGTAACCTATACACTTCTTTCCTCCGAAGGATTCAAGAACGCGATTAGCATGGATGATGCAACGCGGACTTTGAATCTTATTGTACTCGTTATAGGCAGCTTCCTTGTTGGGAAAGTCCAACCGCCTGAACTCGTTCTCCAGCCAGATCACGTTACAGGCCATGAAATTTGAAAATTTTGGATTATAGTGTTAAGGCACTGAATATCATCGATCAATCGCTCTGTGTTGATGTTTTGGTCGATTAATCTGTTCGGTTTGGCAGGGTCATCTGAAAGGGTTAGTCTTTACTGCGCTCTCCACGACACTGGGAAGATGCATCACGAAGTCTCCCCAATGCTCATGCTTTAAAACTGAACTGCTGTACTTGCTAAACTTTTTGTAGTAGCTGGCTTTGATATCCGGCTGCTTTTCCCACTGGCCTTTCCGATTCACCAAAGCATTTTCGAGAATGCGAGCCTTTAGTGTCCTTTCCTCCGATGAATAGTCGTTAACGTTGGGGAGAAGAATGATCCCAGTGGAATTAGTCGAATTAGCCGAATACTGTTTTGAACGACTCAGAACATTAGTCCTAGCGGTTTTGAAAACTGGCTGGGTTCGCTGCGAAAAGACTGGTCGGCATTCATCAAGAATCTTTAAGGTATCGTAGCACACCACCTTCCCAACTTTAAATTGGTCGGGTGCCTTCGGGAGCAGTGCTACATCACGGCTTGTTAAACTGTAGTCGGTATCGACCCTGGATTTCCTCCTGTTCTCCTTCTTCCGCGACGGTTTATGAATGGTTGTGTTGTTCCTTGACCTCGTTCGATCGGTCAGTCTAATTTGACTCCAGAGTTCATGCCCAGCCTGAGATTCACTAATTTCGAAGAGTGTGTCTTTTGCGTCTTGCTCCATGAGAGCGTGCATTGCCGTACAGTTTGACTTTATTATTAAAACAATTAAAGGAGAAGCCCAGCCAATATTTGGGCTCCAGATTTGTCAGTGCTTTCAGTAATCAACACCACTGAAATATATAAAATCTATGCTGAGCAGACTGTTGCTGCAGGCTTTCTCTGCCAGATGTTCGAGGAGATTCAGCAGTACGCGACCGAAGACCCCAATCGCCCTGGAGCAAGAGATGCATGCACTTCTTCGCAAGACCTACAGTAATAAACTAAAACGCATATACTCATTCTACTGCTCTGACTACGACCGTATTGTGGTTGACCAGCACCTGATGCTGATACCCATCGATGACCGTATGGCAACTCGCTCACATGCAGTCTTCGATACCATCTATATCAAGCGTATGCACATCATCAATGTACCATCAATACCATGCAGATGAAGCAGCATATCTAGAGGCTTCTCAAGTCGGCGAAGAGCCTTGAAATTCAGTCACCCCTAACTGCACAATAAATCGAAGGTATCGTTGGCAGACACTCTTAGATAAAATCTTAGATATCAGCGCGGTGGCCATACGGCAGTTTCTGAAGCTTGGCGGAAAGGAAGAAGCTCTTCCCGATACAGTCTTCGGGGTACGCATCAACCTCTCTTCAGGCTATGGAGACTTTGGAATCGCGTCCGAAGTAATCAATCTGCGATTAATTAGGGAAAAAGACCAATCTTCTATGCAACTGTATTCTAGCCGTTCTTCGGTGCGAACCAGGAGAGGGATGGTGTTAACGAGTTTATTGTCAAGGAGGTCAAAGCAACCATCGGGTAGTTCACCCATACAAAGACAGTGAATTACGCTGAAAATGCACTAATGGCTAACTAGTCAAAGGTACCTGTTTGGAGGGATATAGCGTAGAGGCGGCTACCAGGGTGTTAAGTGTACGAAAGACAAAGTCATACTGTAGGCTTCCGTCGCAAACGTTGCCTTTGTGTTCGGTAAGGAATTTGCGACTCCTCGATTAGAAACCGTCATCGAGGGAACAACCTTAAAAAAACTTTTACCACGTCTGAACGAGATGGTCAAGGAAGGCGATCTCATCAATAAGCTATCGTTTCGAGACATCACCATCGATGAAGCATTGAAATGCTCCGAAATGATGGTCGTAGGAGGCGACAAAATTGTTCCAGTTCTCAACCTAAACGACCAGCCAATTTGCACAAAGAAAGGCCCTGTGGCCATTTCACTTCAGCAGTGGTACGAGCAGACAATCGAGACAGGCATCCTAGTTACCTATTGAAGCAGATGTATGTCAGTATTGTTTCGACTGGATCATTGGAAGATGGTAGAAGTAAGCTCGCGGAGTATGCGATCAACTTGATAGCTATACCCGAGAAACTCGTTGCAGGTGATGCAGTTCTTGACATTGATGCGGTGCATCTCCTGCAGATACTTTTCGAAGCGTTGTTGGCAGCTTGAGTATACCTCTCTGCACTCTTCCCTATGGAGCAGTAGGAGGGCGTTTTGTTGTTTTAATTTTTACAGGTTTGAGTGGTAGCTGGTGCATTCACTCTCCAGTGCTGATAGCTGTAATCTCAGCTATGCGTTGACTGCCTGCGTGAGTTCTTGGTTCTTTAATATCATGTGCCTCAGGAATGTTATCTTCTCACAGGGGAGGTCCAGTTCCTCCACTGTTTTGATAATCCTGCTTTGAGTCACCTAAACTTCTCTGCTCATCGTCTTAATCCCATCGATCAAATATTTCTCCTTGATAATCTTCTGGTAGAAATTGCTACAGAAGCTTTCCAGCTTGTTGCTCTGAACGGTATACTCACATTTAACCTGCAGCAGTTCATTCTCGAGTTCCGAAATCGTCTTGTTACGTTCGGACAGCTTCAGCTGCAATTCCTTTGCACGTGCCTGTTCGTACTCGATCTCAGCAGAGCGATGTCGAAGATGTTCAACATCCTGCTACAGCTGGCTTACTCTGTCCTCTGCGGCTTGCTGGCAACATTCGGCTCTTGATGCTTCATGCTGAAGGTGACTCATCTTTTGCTCGTTATCGACTGCCTCCTCCTTCAGCTGTTTAATCTGCATTTGATAGTCGGAGACTGCAGTTCGAAGCTATTGATATTTTTCTTGAAGTTGCTCGATTTACCGATCCTATTAGTATCTTTGCTTCGCAAGCGTGGTGCTTAGTGTATTTTGGGTTTATTTGTTTGCGATCTCCAGTCGAGGCTTCAGAGAAGCACGCAATGGCTTTCTCGAAAACTATGGGGTTCCTTCTGATATGGTATTGTTTTTTACAGCATGCCGCACCCGAATAGCCATAGTTGATGGGCCCTGTTTGACAGTCTCCTCAAGCTGACACACCTTCTTTTCAAGCATCATACACCTCCACGCTAGTCGTGTTACCTTGTCTCTCGTGATATCCCCACAGTTCTCCGCTTTTAGACTTTCGATGACCTCTCTATACTTCTCGATTCTTTAATTCGAATTCAAGCATTGCTAGCTGGAATTGCTCATCCAGCTGCAAACTATGCTACGGAATGAACCTGCTGTTGGTGTTTCCAAAATATCGTCAGATCCTTCCAGTCTACACCAATCGCGTGTGTCTTCAATGCTTCTAGCTGGGCCTTAGGCATCCTGTTCTCCTCCTGGCTGAGCAAGTGTATCTGGGTTAGCAATAGTCGAATTCAGGATCGTCGTGGCTCTTCGTTGACTGCCTACCATCAGCGAGGCTCTTTCAAGAGAACCAGCATCCTTTGAAGCGCGCCGTAATAAATGGCTACTTCTTCTTCCAAGACCGTGAGCCGCGTCGTGCTAAATATTGACTAACTAGTGTACTCTCGGTACCTTTGACTCCGCACACATTGAAACTTTTGGGCTGTTCCTTGCACTCCCGAATGACTTGCTGGACAGTCTTCGACCCAAACAATTTGTATGCTGGTTGCTGCGACTCCATTAATATTTTCTTCCATAGAATAGCAGATGATTACCCACACACGAATCACAAGTACTCTGAGACCTGCAGACGCCTGATATCTTCGACCTTGCGCTTTTTTCTAGAAGATTCATGTTGTTTTTCTGCAACTTGCCGGCGGGTCTTTGGATTTTCATCCCGGCTTTTGACGCTATTCAGCCCGAAGTTCTTCGCAAGGTTTTTCAGGTTGAGCTGCTTCACCTTGAATATCTCTTTATTTGGCAGACGGGCGTATGCTCGAAGCATCGACACATAGGCCCTCCTTGCCATTGCATACTTCTCAGGGTCGTCTCTTACAAGTGAGCGGATCAACCCCTGGAGGTAATACATACACTCAGTTCTGATGTTCATTTTTTGAAGGATCCGAGAAAACCCATCAAACACGATGTCCTTATCGACTGCTTCAATATCGGGAGTATAAACCTTCAACTGCTCCACATAAGCCGATTCCTGGTAGTTGAGTACAAGCAGAGACACTCCGTTGCTGTTCATACGGGCAGTTCGGCCGATTCGATTGGCATAGTCTGTTAGTGTTGGAGGTTGATCGAACAGCACAATATGGGAAAGCTCTGGAAAGTCAAGCCCTCGGCTGGCAACTTCAGTGGAAAGGAGAATCGAGTTCTATATTAAATCGCTCCAATACGTTTGATTTGCGAAAAGCAAAGTAGGTCTGCGATCGAATTTTCTGGTCGATGTTGCCGTGGAGCTTAAACAGCTGTCTACTTTCAAGCTTATCTCCAGTGTAGTTTCCGTTGGAGTCTCTATATTACAGCGTGGTGAGCATATACTCGAACCACTCCACCTCATCGATCGTTGAGAGGAATACCAACACCTGACAATGGCTGAGAACATTGAGGTAAGCCAATAGAAACGGCACTCGTTCTTCCTCTGCAACTAATACGAAGGTTTGCCTTAACTGGCTGGAAATGTTCACTTCCTTATCGAATTCTCCGGGTTCGTTAGTTGTCTTACCCGAGAATCCGATGTACTGTAGATTCTGCGGGCTGAGATTCTCAATGAGATCCTCGATTTTATCGTTGAAGTGAGCAGACACCAATATCTTTTGAACGAGATTGAAGTCACTCAACTTTTCTCGCATGACTGTGAAAATGTTGTTTAGTTCCTTTCTGTAACCCATATCCAAAGTTTTGTCGGCCTCGTCAAACACTATGCAGGAGAGGTTGGTGTAATTAAAGGACTGGGTGTTTTGGATATGATAGTCCAGGCGGCCTGGTGTGCTAAACACAATAGTTACACCCTTTCGAAGCCTTGCTTTTTATTTCTTGACAGACTCACCTCCCATCAATGACCCGGGTATCATGAATGCAGATCTCTTCAGACACTTTAATGCTTATCTTTCTGACTGAAGGCATAGTTCTCTTGTTGGGCAGATCACGATGACGTACGAACCTGATTCTCTTGATTTGGCCCGACTCGATTTCAAGAGCCCATCAATGAGAGGAATCAGATAAGCAAGAGTTTTTCCACTGCCAGTTTCTGCCTTCACAACAGCATTTGCTCCATTTCGAAGTGGCTCAAAGCACGACCTTTGAATATCGGTGAGTTCTGCGAATCCGTTTTCTGACAGAGAAGCATGCAGACTTTTGTGCAGATCCAACGCGTCGATAGAGTAGATGTTCTTCTTCTGAGTTTGCTTTGGTTCGACTGGAAGTAATTAAGAGGGTGCAGGAGCCTCCTTAATCACCTGTCGGCTGACATAGTTGGATGGTTCTTGCTCTTATTCTTCACGGTAGTATGAGTTTGATTTTGCATGATGCGGTTGACTTCGAGGTCGTTGCTGAGTCTGCTTCTACTCAGTTCCCTTCCCGGCTGCAGGAGCCTGCTCGGTTGTGGTGTACATTTCCTTGAGAGAACTCTCGCTCTTTTTGACTGTTCTGCCTCGATCGTTTCGTTTTTGGAACCTTTCAGCAAACTTCTCCTTCTTGAGTTGTGCCTTGCTGACCTTTTTCTCAGGTCGCTGCGACACGATGTTAATCATGACATCCTCGTCCTTCAACATTCTCTGTATAATTCCACAGACTATAAATTCTTAACGATCACTTGTTGTGCGTCTTGGCCTGATAATGCAACTCCGAGACCAGAGTCTGAATGAACTTAGAGTTCGACTCGTTGATGTGCTCCCAAAGGAGCATAACCTCAGCACCGAGCTTCCTTGCTGCTGAAATTGTGTACTTGATGTTCTCAGTTCTCGCTTCAGGGGTGTTCTCTGCATTAAATGGAGGACGTACATGGTCGCAAGATCTTTTCATCAACGACCTTTGGCTCGATGGAGGCGATCAGCTTGAGCAGGAACAAACAATTGGAGATGTCCTTGTCCTTGAATGATTTGATCTGGAACTGAGCAGGCACTCTGCTGTTTGCCCATTGGACAAGCTCCGCTTCAGGAATCTAACCACAGCGTTCGATCCAGTAGAGCTTGCAGAGCTGCCACACGACTCCCAAGACAAGCGTGGTCTTGCCGTCAGAAATGTCCTTCCCACCGATATTGATGATCTTCACCTGCTTAAAGTTGTCTTTGAGTAGTTCCATGAAGTAGACACAGTTAGCCACCCAAGTGTAGTAGCTGTTCTTGGACGAGTACTTCTCATCCCAGTTCACTAAGTTAGGCCTGAAGCGATCCAACACCTTCAGGAGAATTCGACCGTCCTTCAGATCCTCGATCAGCCAATTGACATACACGTCCTCCAGTCCCATTGAATTTATCCAGTTCTTGAACACTTTGATTTCGCGACTTTCGTCGGTCTCGACTGCCTCAGGAATTGGTTCCGGTTTCTTTTCTTCCTTTAACTTGAGACCGTGATGATTGTTGAACACCTGAGCGGAGAACAGGGTGTTGAGACGGGCACTTCCGTCAACAATATCTTGTGCTTTGATGTACGGATTAATTCCGAGCTTTTTGCAGTGCTCCATCAATCGTTCAGCTTTTTGAATCGGTGTCAATCCCCAGTAGTCCTCCTTGAAGTCGTTGCTGATATGTTTGAAGACATGCCCATAGGCCACTCCGTCGGACACATCCTTCCCAAGATTCTTAATCTGCCTCTTCTCACCATCCAAGGCCATGTGGTAGTTCAGCCACCTAATCAAAACCTCCTCGGGCTTCAGCTTGTAGACAATACTTTCGTCTTCGTTCTCGGCTTTGAGCAGAACCATTTATGGTACGCTGCGAATGTTGATGTGACGGAAGATGTAGATTCGAATGATCTGCCAGATGAGCCCAAGGACAAGATGCTCCTTTTTCTCTCGGATGAGCTGCGGCTGGATGTTAATAACCACACAGCCAATTGAGCGAGCAGAAGAGATGGCCAGGTTAAGATTTTCATTTTCCTCAAAGATGTTGAGTGGGGTCTTCTTGTTAATAGCCAGCTCGGAAATGGTTCCCGGTGCAGCATTGTTGATGAGTTTGCTGCATTAGCCAAAAAAGCTTACCAGAGTATGATTCCATCGATGACAGCAGTGAAGATGTCCTTATGGTCGATGGGGAAACGCTTGCCGAGATCGATATCATCCTGAGCTAATGCTGATATGTTACCTTGAGCACGGTGTTAACGTGATCAGTAAAAGCCTGCTTCTCGCTTTCCGTGACAGTATGGTGAGCCTCCATTCTGAATAATTATATGGTGGATACGACGATTCCTCCGATTACAGTAATCAACCAACTCAAAGTGAACGTTGAAGCAGCTTCGAGCTTAAGCATTGGAAATTTATCAGCAGCAGATTTAATGTTGTTGAGCCATCACCCCCACTTAAATTTAGTATGCCAAAGCCCGAGAAGAAGCTGATTGATATCGCCAAGTTCGTGAGATCTGCTGGGAATAAAACCCGTCGCTTCATCGACCAGAAGATCCTGGCGGCAAGTAAAGCTATGCTGCTCATTGGGGGAGACACCAATCCAACCTTTCGAGAGAAATTTGTCAACCTGTGCAAGTCCAGCTGGAAAATAGCAGGCATTTCAAAGAATCACTTCTAATGCGATATCCACATCCCAATCAGTCATCTCTCCCAACAGCATGTTACGACGGTCGAGCATGAAGTCCAACAATTTCATAAACTCTATGAATCGGTGGTGATGTTGCCATAGAAGAACAAGACTCATCGGAGCATAGCTGACGAAGACTTCTTATCAGAATTCTTTCCGAGCTCTGGGCTGAATAAGATCGAGTTATCTCTCCTAACCTTCCGAATGGCTAGTCGAGTCCTCACAAGTTCAGGTGTTGTAGTGCTCTCGTCATCCGCCAGCAGCTTTTTTCAGTAGAAAGGGATTCTGACTTCTCAGCAGTGTCTGGATGACCAGTCAAGCTGCGTCAATCTTCACATTGGCGAGCGAGACTACACAGACATCGATTCAAACTGCTTGTCTGTGCTGTGCGAGTAGTTGGAGCTCGAGCACCCAGACACGGAGCAGGATGCTGTGTTAGAGCTGTACAAGAACTGGGTTGAAGGAAGAGGCTTACCATTTCCCGGGAGTTTCGCAAAGCTGTTAAAGAAAGGTGATGTGATATACCCTTAATTCTATTGATTAAGATCATACAGGCTTGTCAGGCAGCTCCCCACCTTGCAAGAAAGTGTTGACCATCAGTAAGGCTGATTCTGGCTGGTCTTTGGGAACCATGTGTCTAAAAATCAATTGAATTCATTACCCTGCACCTTTTACACTGACGATCGTCATGTTCTTGAGCTTCCATATCATTCCTCCCACGAAATCTTCGTACTTGTGCAGTTTGTTCACCCACCACTCCCGCCAAGGTTCCATCACTGGAATCGAAAATTCTTATCGGAGCTTCATTACCCAGCTTATCGTGCCAGTTATCGGAACGTTTGCATCCACATCGCCGGAGTACACCCACACTCGAAGTCCTGCCTTGATTAGAAGAGGGTATATCCAATATGAAGCCCTTTCGTCGCTTTTATATCTTGCCTCGACAGAAGAACTACACAGATCCCATTCTGAGTGAAAGCCTCCAAGGTGAAGCCTTTCTCGGATAAGCCCATCATTGAATAGCTTCATAGCTCCAAGAGAATCACCACAACTAACGCCTCCCAATCTCTCAACTGATCTCTTGTGATTTTGCCGAAAGTGGTATTGTTAGTCCTGTATTGCTTGGAACCAGCAGGGAGCATAGATGTTATTAATCTACGTGTAGGTCTGTTCGAACTTGACATCCATACGGCTGCGTGTTTCGAAGCAGAAGGTCGATTAAAAGCCGAGTGAGCATGCCGACAGAATTTCGCTGTATTCGTGTTCAGTGTAGAACCCGTGTTTATAAAGGAATTCGAATTGATAGAGGCTCGTTCCGGATGTCCCTGGGAAGTAACATTCCATCGGATCAGTGCAAGCATTCCCGATGATAGTGCCTTTGAGATTGATCGGTAGCACCGAAGTGGATCTGTTGTTATTTTCAAGTATTCGTAAGGCGAGCCAAGGGACGTAAATTCCCGCATAGCTTTACCCAGAGAGATACAGCTCGTTTTTCCTAAAGGCTGGAAATTTATTGTAAAACTCCTCCATTGCGCGTAAATTATCCTCTGCGGCGGATTCATCTGAACTTTCGGCTGGGCCAATGCTGAACCCAACTGACCCTGGTGATTCCAGATAGAGCAGATTTGCTTTCAAGTTCCATGAATAGGGATTCAATTTGAGGTGGGTTGAGTTGGGGTCGAACTTGAACGGACCATTTTAGTAGACCATGCCTATCAGGCTGGAGCAACCCGGTCCACCATTGAGCCAAAGCAACACTGGGTCGTTATCGCGGTCGTGCTGTGAGGTAAAGAAGACGTAATGGAATGCCTTGTTTCTTGAGATGTTGAGATACCCTGAGTAGTATGGATACGGCCCATAACCATCCACCAAAGGAACCTAAACTTCATCTTCGTGCGGAACCTGGCAGTTCGCCAATACGAGCAAAGTTACGGTGGCGATCAGAAAAGCTTTCATATTTAATATCTGGATATCGTTGTCGACATTGATAAGCAGGGGAGGCAATACGATGATCCACGTCCCATTAACTCAATCTTTTTAAATATGAAAGCACTTATATTAGTGGGCGGGTATGGAACAAGGCTGCGTCCACTCACTTTCAGCTGTCCTAAGTCAGTGATACCTTTCGCTAACAAGCCAATGGTCGAATTGCAGATTGAAGTACCCTCAACCTCTAAGGAAGGCACTCGCGAAGGTTGGATGTACAGAGGTCATCCTTGCTATCAACTATCAGGCAGATAAGATCCTCCAGGAACTGACTCAGATTGAGCAGAAGTACAACATCAAGATCACTTGTTCAAAATAACCCGAAGCCATGGGTACTGCGGGTCCGATCAAACTCGCCGAGTAGCACATCATGACGATGGGGCCGGAGGGGCTTCTGTTTGTCTTCAACAGCGACATTGTGTGCGACTATCCACTGGGCGAGCTAATACAGAGGCATAAAGAGCATGGCAAAGAAGGAACAATAGTGCTGGCCACCGTTGAGGACCCCAGCCGTTTCGGAGTCATCATAACCAACCAGGAAGGACGAGTTGAAAGCTTTGTCTAGAAGCCAAAGCACTTCATTAGCAACAAGATCAACGCTGGAATCTACTTACTCAGTAATAGAGTTATCAAGAGAATTCCACAGAGGTTCTGTATGATCGAAAAAGAGGTGTTTCCGCAAATGGCAAGCGAAGGAGAACTTTATAGCATCGAGCTACGAAAGGAAAACTTTTGGCACGATATTGGTCAGCCCAAGGATTACTTGCTTGGTCAGGAGAGTTATCTCAACTACTACAAGCTTCAAGGTGAAGGACCACAATTTGAGGGGGGTGTGCTGATCGACAAAACAGCCGAGGTGCACAAGGGTGCTAAGATTGGTCCTAACGTTGTCATCGGTGCTGGGTGTATTATCGAATAGGTATTGCTCGTGTTAACTGTAGGGGGCGAGGATAAAAAACAGCACGTTGTTTAAGAATACCAAGGTGAAGAGAGGAGCATATATCAATGGGAGTATCTTATCGTGGGATTGTACTGTCGGTGAATGGGCTCGCATTGAGGGTCCAACAGTGATCGCTGAAAGCGTCAAAGTCAAGGATGAGGTGCGTATCACACAGGCAATGATCATGTCTCAAAAGGACATTGCAGCCAACGTCGAAAAGGGTGCGATTGTGATGTGAGTTTGAAATGCAACGATCTAATGATAAGTGTTATGAAAGCTGCCGTAGTTTACCTCCTAATCGGGATTCTTGCGCAAAGGATTGCCCAACCTGTTGAGTCAAGAGCAGCAGGAACTGAAGAAGAAGGAGAATAAGATGAACCGCCACGCTGGTATGTGAGATTTCGGGAGAGGCACCCGCCGCCTAACATTACAGCCACTCATTACATGGTCTATAGGATTGCGACCTACGACATGACCTCGCACATTCTCAACAACAATTCGCTTCCTGTGTTTGAACTTGTCGACCATAAGCAAGCAATTCATGGAAGCCATTGGCTCACCATCGGCGTTGGGCTGCTACTTCTCTTTGGAGGGAGTATGGCAGTGTATCGGCTCAACTCGCGCTCAATCCCTGGAGACAGTAATGAAAGCATGGAATTGAGCAGATAATAAGAGGAAGAAGCCAGTATCTGGGTCTCCCGAAGAAATGTTTGACATTACTAATACATTCGCATTTTTCCAAATATAAGTCCCCGCAGTATTGTATTGCCTCTGCCGAAACGATTGATCTGAGAACGAATGGCCGATGTCGCAGCTGAAAATATATTTTTAATATTCACTCGCCTCATCTCGTTGTTGAATTCAAATAGCTGTGACAGTCCGAGACCATGCCGACTTCTCAGGATGGGTTAAGTGTTGTAACTCTCCGGTTTGCAGTCTAATATTAAAATATATTGGATGAACAGGGGTGGATCATTGAGGTTCGATGCGATAAAGCAGTTTCGATCTGCCGGAAATGACTGCTCATCACGTAAGCCTGGCCATGAGAACCCTGAGATGCCGCGTGCCATCGTACTTAGTAACCTTCGGAAGTACTACAATCTTGCCAAGAAACCGCTACGCTATGATGCGACCATGCAAAATGAAAGCAGTACTCACCTCAACTCGACCAACGACTTGCTGGAATAAAAAAAGGAAGTCGAGAAGGTACACTCAGCAACAGGAGCATTCAGAATAAGTCCTAGAATTAAAAAGGCTATTGGAGGGCGGCATACTCGTTTACAACCTTCTAGCTTTACTATGCTGGAGGAGAAGGGCTACTTCATGGGTGAGTTAGAGTCCATCCGGAATGGATGCCTCCTACCACATCCGATTGCTGACTACTATCGCGACTATTGCTCTGAGATGACAGAAGCAACGCACATGAGCTCCCACATCAAAGTGGAGCTTATGAAGCCAATAAACCTCCCCAAGAAGACGAAGCACCTCCGCACTGTAGTCCTCGACCTGGACGAGACTCTCGTACATTGCGTGTACAACTCGCCTGAATATGAAGCAAAAGTAACGGTGATGGTGCAAGGTGAACCCATAGAGGTATCCTTTACTGTCTATACAGACAGGACTCAATCTCCGGCCAGATGTTCGCGAGTTTCTAAAAGAGATTTCGAAATTGGCTGAAATTGTGGTTTGGACTGCTAGCCAGGCCAATTATGCCAATGCTGCCATTGACTTCCTCGATCCTGACTGTCAGTTTGTTTCGCATAGACTACATCGAGATCACTGCACCTTTTCCCATGGGGTACACTTGAAGGACTTAAGAAGGTTGAATCGTTCCTTGGAGCAAATGGTCATCGTCGACAACAGCGTGTTTAGCTTTCTGCTTCAGCTTAGCAACGGTGTGCCTGTGCTTCCCTACTACGAAGGGTCAGATGACAAAGAGCTTATGAAGCTGTTAGAGTACTTAAAACAGCTGTTGCAGGAGCCGGATGTACGTGTCTCAAACAGCCAATACTTTGAATTGAGTCGGTATAGGAAACATCGCCCATCTTCTTGGGTCCTTCGATGATCCGCGGAGCCTGATACTTATGCACTTTTATTGACATTCCTCCTTTCACAGCGTTGAACTTCGATATTTATAACTTCTCGAGTTGCATTAGCAGCCTCTAGCATGCCGCCCAAGCCAAACAACGCCAAACCCACCGAAGCCAAACCAGTGCTCACCAGTATTACTGTCAACCTATTCAGAGCTCGAGCAGGATGCTATCAACCAGGCACAGAACATTAAGGACACCGAATCAGAGGAGTATAAACTGACGATTCGGAAAGAACTGCGAGAACTGAAGAAGACAATGTAGGAGGAAGAAAAGCTGATGGCGTTCTTCCAGCAGGAACGGGAGAAGATCAATTACAACTGGATCATCGCTAAGAAAGATGTGGAAGACCGCAAGAGCGAGTTTATTAACAAGGAGAGGGAGATCGAAGACCTTAAGGAAAACCACATAGTGACCCTCAACCTCTACAAGCAAAAGTAAGAATGGGTTTACCCAGAATCAAGCACCTGCTGTTTCAAAATCAAGGCCAGCAATCTGAGCTGAGAAAGGATGTGGAGATCACACTGAAGCAACTGGAGGAGTAGCACAGAATCAAAGAGCGTGAGCTGAAGACAGACGTTCGATCACTTCATGTCAACGTTA
>ERZ724508.1452-NODE-1452-length-14042-cov-3.896618_pt1 | contig 14042 bp, 22 predicted proteins | sample MGYA00376041_ERZ724508 | MGnify/ENA primary metagenome ERZ724508 (study PRJEB28724, sample SAMN07190887) | wastewater metagenome | isolation source: effluent of sewage treatment plant in Hong Hong | place: USA: Christiansburg, Virginia | collected 2016-03-01 ...
AAAGATTCATTATTCCTAAAATGTAAATATTTTAATAAACTGAATTGAAAATGTCATGCATATGTGCTTGACATTGATTATGAGTTGGTTATTCTCTGATTAGAATATCTGAATATAATCAATCCAATATGAATAATATATTTTCTAAAATATATGAAGCATAACAAGGAGTATTATAGTTTAAGATATTTCTATTTATTAGTAATATTTTTTGTTTATGCAAGGTACAGTAAAATGGTTCAACGTAACTAAAGGTTTCGGATTCATCGCTCCAGAAGATGGTGGTAATGATATCTTCGTTCACATCACAGCTCTTGACGGGTTGAGAATCGACGAAGGTGACAAATTAGCTTTCGACCTTCAAGAAGGTAGAAAAGGTCACGAAGCAATCAACATTTCTATGGTTGAAAAAAATCCAAATCCACCAACGAGACAATCGTTCAACGGTGGTAACGATAACCAAGATCAATACTAATTTTCTAAGGAAAATTAAACATTGGAATGAAACACCTTTCGGGGTGTTTTTTTTTATTTTAAAATAGTTTGAATACACATAATTGATAACATTAATATTTGAAATAGTGCCCCAAACAATTATCTTCAGAGTATTTATTATGTCATTTTTTTACTATGTATGAAATATTATCACGATTTTCAGGAATAGGAATATTTTTTGTTATCTTTATTGTTCTTATACTATGATTTAGAGTAGTGCCACCAAATCAAGCAAACATCGTAGTAAGACTTGGAAAACCTGTAAGAGTAAGAAAGCAGGGTTGGCATTTGATCATACCAATCTTGGAAGGAACGGTAAGACAGTCATTGTATGATAAGAATCTTGGTGTGAACGTAGATGGTTTGACAGTAGATAACGTAAAAACTGGAGTGGGAATAAATGTAGTATATAGAGTAAAACAAGATGATCAGTCTATCCTTGACTCTAAGTTTGCTATTGATGATCCAGTAAGAATCGTACAGGCTACCGTAGAAGAACAACTGAGAGCTAAAATATTCACTTTTGAACATGAAGAAATATTCTGAAAAAGAGAAGAGATAGGAAATGAGGTAAAAGAAGCTCTCAAAGAAAAACTTGGTCAATATGGCATGGAACTTGATAGTGTACAAGTTACAGATATAGTTCTCGAAGCGGGAGTAATGGAATCTATGAATCAAATTATCACTCAAGAAAAAAAGAAACAAGCATTGGTAAGAGAAGCAGAATGACGTAAAGCAGCGCTGATTCTCAATGCAGAAGCAGACAAGGAAGTTAAAAAACTGATTGGTGAAGGTATGGCACTTCAAAGACAGGCTTTAGCAAAAGGATTTAAAGAATCTGTAATGGAAATGAAAGCTATTGATAGTACGCTCAATGCCAAAGCAATTCTTGATTTCTTGATTACTTCTTCAAGATTGGAAACTTTGGAAAAAGTAGGACACGAAGGAAATGTAAAAGTGATCTACCTCAATGAAAATCTTGAAGGTAAAGCTGCACACATGTTTGGTAATAGCGTGGAAGGATCTAGTAAATCTTAATTATTTCTCTCTATGGGTATGCCAGTCTCTACAGTCTCAGAGTATTTAAAAAATATTCCTGCCGATCAAAAGGTGGCTTTTGAACAACTTAGAAAATCAGTACTCTCTAGTTTACCAGAAGGTTTAGAAGAATGTATAAGCTATAATATGCTGTGATATGTCGTTCCTCATTCTGTATATCCTGCTGGTTATCACTGCGATCCCAAACTTCCTCTACCGTTTATTTCAATTGCTTATCAAAAAAATTCAATCAATCTGTATCACATGTGAATGCATGCTAAACCTGAGATTTCAGAACGATTTCAAAATGAACGAAAAAAACATTCTTCACGTAAACTGGATATGGGAAAATCTTGTATCAGATTGAAGTACTATGATGATATTCCTTATATTCTGATTGAAGAATTGATTGGGAAGATGAGTATGAAAGAGTGGATAGATATATATGAAAAAACCTATCGTAGTTAATTATTTTCAAAAATATATGGAAAAAATCCTCTTATCTCGTCTTATCAACCACGGATTATGCCATTCTTCTTTGAAGGATCCTTATGAAGTGGTCAAACATATGATGTGCACACAAGCACAGGATTTTAATCAGCATCAATGGGCAATAGCTTCACGTGTAGCTGGATCTTGTACTTTTCAAGATATTGAAAAAGCGTATAATCAAGGAAAAATAGTAAAAACTTGGACGCAGCGTGGGACCATTCATTGTGTGGCAGCAGAAGATGCATGATGGGTAGTAAAACTGTGTGCAAGTAAGACTTTGAAGGGATTTAAGAAACGTAGAGATTATTTGGGGATAAGCGATGAGCTTTGTGATAAAGCTCTGACATCAATACAGAAAATGCTTTCAGGAAGAAAAATCCTCACGCGTAAGGAAATTATTCATAATCTGACTGAAGCGTGAATCGATATGCAAACAGGACGAGGCTATCACTTATTGTGTTATGCAGCAAGCCTAGGAATAGTAGTACAATGACCAATAAAAAATAAAGATCATGCATTTGTTTTAGTGAAAGATCGAATACCTCAAGTTAAGCAACTAACAGAAGAGGAATCACTCAAAGAACTCACTTTACGTTATTTTATAAGTCATGGTCTCGCCACCGTCAAAGATTTTGCTCGATGGTCAGGACTGTGAATCACTCAAATCAAAAAGTGAATTGAACTGTGTGATAAACTCTTGAACAGTGAAGAAATTGATGGGCAGAATTATTACTTTGCGCAAGAACATAGCGCAACTATTTCAGATTATAAAAAATATATCCCAAAATCACCATATATATCTTTATTAGCAGGGTTTGATGAATTTTTATTGGGTTACAAAGATCGTACTGCAACCCTTGAAATAGATCATCATGTATTGGTAGATACTTCTAGAAATGGAATATTTAAGCCTACTTTGATGATTGATGGAAAAACTTTGGCAACTTGGTCTGTCAAACATAAGACGAAAGTTTCTGAACTTACAGTGAAATCATTTACAAAACTTTCGGATGAGGATTTTAAAATACTGGAGAAAGCAGTACAAAATTACTGAAAAACTATTGAAAAAGATGTTATCTTGTCGTAAAATTCATATTATTCTTCCAAGACTACCTGAGTTCCTTCCAAAGCAATTGCAGAGATGGAATTTTTTGGTGAACCTTCGATGAGTTTGTCAGAATACACTAAGTAAACGAGACTATTGGAAACGGTATCATAGAAACGAACAATACGGATTTTTTTGAATAATATGCTGGTACTTTCATTCCAGATTTCTTCCTTAGTTTTGATAGCTTTGAGAAAAGTGATCGGACCAGTCTGACGACAGGCAACTGATGCATCACTGGTATCTTCTGCTAATCCTAAACCTCCTACTACACCACCTTTCACAGCACGAGAATAGAAACAGGTAATTCCACTGATTTTGGGATCTGGGACTGCTCAGATTTCAATCTGATGATCGGGACCAACAAACTTGAAAGCAGTATCTACAGAGCCTATCTTATAAGGTTTGGTACTGGCGATGGGAGTTTGTGCGCTTGGATTTTGGAGCGTATTACGAGGAGTGGGAGCACAACCACTGAGGATAAAACTTGCGAAAAGTGCTATGCTAAACATTTTTATATAGTTCATGTTGAGTGTTCAAAAAATTAAATAATCAGATTGCTGTAAAGATATCAAAGCTCAAACATTGTTCAAGGATAAGAAAACTATCTTTGCCGAGAAAATAGTACTTGAAATAAAATATCTAATAGCTATATCCTGTGGCACTTAATACCATTTTGGTACTTTTAGTCCTAAAACTTCAGAATATTTTTTTAATTATTATATTTTTTTATGATGAGCACAGAAACAACAAAGATTATCTATTGGATTGCTACCATTTTGATTGCTGCTTTCACCTTACCAGGATTATTTTTCATGAATAGTGAAATGGCTGTTGAAGGAATAAAAAATGTAGGTCTTGAAGGCGTGACTCGATTACAACAATTGCTTGGATATGCTCCTTCACTTGCAGTATTGGCAATTCTTTTTCTACCAAAATCTCAAAGTCATCTCAAAGAGTGGGCTTATGCAGGACTTGCTTTCGTTTATATTGGAGCATTTTGGGCACACGTACAGCTTGGTCAAACAGCAGCAGAAATTGCAATGCCAGTAGTTACGTTTATCGTGCTTATGACATCGCATTATATGTGGCATAAATTAATGAAAGGCGCATCAATGACAAAATAATTGATATTCTGAAAAGCTGGATTAATAATCGTAAATATTTACTATCTGTTTATATTTATATTAATCCAGTTTTTTTATGAAAAAAATCCTTCTTACTATATTGATTATACTTGGTATTTTGACTGGCTTATTTCAGCTTTCTAAATCTAGATCATTTCAAATATTCTGAGGAATGATTAACAATATCCAGACAGATAAAAACATCGTAGCTTTGACCTTTGATGATGGACCAACAAGCGGGAATACTCAAAAAATTCTTGATATCCTGAAAAATCACAAAATTCAGGCTACATTTTTTGTTATTGGGGAAGAGATAGAAAAGAATACTGGAGAGCTCCAAAAAATTATTAGCGACGGTAACCAAGTGGGGAATCACTCTTATAGTCACCAAAGAATGGTATTGAAATCTCCATCGTGGGTACGTAATGAAATACAAAAAACTGATGATCTGATTCGCGCAGCAGGATATGGTAGTGGAGAAATATATTTTAGAACTCCTTATGGGAAAAGACTTCTCATTACTCCCTATATTTTAAGATCCATGAAGAAGGCAAATATCTTCTTTGATGTAGAACCTGATACTTACGTAACAAGTTCTGGTGATATCTTAAATTATACTTTGGAAAAAACTCACTCAGGAAGTATTATTCTTATTCATGCGATGTATGGAGAAGATAATCAATCATTGGCTGTACTGGAAAGTATCATTACAGGACTACAAGAGAGAGGATTCAGCTTTGTTGCTGTTGACCAACTCTTAGAACAAACAAATACTCCAATAAAATTCCGATAATTTATTATTTTAAAAACTCTCAATATGAGTCTTGAATCACAAAAAATTACCCCTTTCTTATGGTTTGATAATCAGGCTGAAGAAGCTGCAAAGTATTATGTATGAATCTTTAAAAACTCTAAAATACTGAGTACCAATCCTATGGTTACAGCATTCCAGCTTGATGGAGTAGAATTTGCAGCCCTCAACGGCGGACCAAACTTCACTTTTTCAGAAGCAGTATCATTTGTAATAAACTGTGATGGGCAGGATGAAGTGGATTATTATCGAAATGCTCTTACAGCCAACGGAGGTGCAGAATCTCAATGCGGTTGGCTCAAAGATAAATATGGTCTTTCTCGACAAGTAGTGCCGGTACAGTTGATGACTGCGATGGGAAACCCAGATCGTGAAAAAGCTCAATATGCGATGGAACAAATGATGAAGATGAAAAAGATTGTTATTACGGATCTCACAGCATAATCTGATTATAATTTAATTTATAAGAATACTATTATGAAAAACTTAGAATTTAAAATCCAAATCAATGCTCCTATAGCAAAAGTACGAGATACTATGCTCAGCGATAAAGGATATAGAGACTGGACTTCTGTATTTAATCCTGTGGGTACGTGGTTTGAATGAGAATGGTCAACATGATCTGATATTCGTTTCTTGGGACCTGATCCAAAGCATCCTGAAGATATAGGAGGTATGTACGGAACTATCAAAGAGAATAAACTCCATGAGTACATAGCAATTGAATATATTGGAGAGATTCAAAATGATCAAGAGATACCAAAACCAGCTCGAAAATGAGCACTGGAACAATATACTTTTAGTTCTTCTGAAAATGGAACATCCCTAAAAATAGACCTCCAAACTACGGAAGATGCTGCAGATTATCTCCAACAAATGTGGCCAAAAGCTCTCCAAAAACTCAAGACTCTCTGCGAATAAAAATCAGATAATTTTAATATATAATTCTTTGGATAATATGACCAAAATAACAGTGGAAATAACTATCAACGCTCCAATTTCTCAAGTATGGGAAAAACGAACATTACCTGAACATATCACAAAATGGAATTTTGCAACGGATGATCGAGAATGTCCCCAGGTTACCAATGATCTTCAAGTTGGTGGAAAAATGATGTCAACGATGAGAGCAAAAGATAAGAGTGTGAGTTTTGATTTTGAACGAACATACACTTTGGTTGAAGATCAAAAGCAAATTGAATGCGTACTTGATGATGGAAGAAAAGTATCCATGAATTTTGAAGCAATTGATGAAGGAACTACAATCGTTACTGAAACCTTTGATGCCGAGGAAACCAATCCAGAAGAACTTCAAAGAGGAGGACGACAAGCTATTCTAGATAATTTTAAGAAATATGTAGAAAATAATTAAACTACTATCAGATTATAATTTATTTTTTATTCATATATCTATGACTCACCTCACTACCAAACAAGTTGCTGCACGTTATTATGAGCTTACTTCGGATAGTCTCTTGGATAAAATTTATGACGAACTGTATCATGAAGATTGTGTATCAATAGAGCCAGATGATAAACTTCTTCCCAAAAGAGTAATGTGAATAGGTGCTATCAAAGAGAAATGAGAATATTTTAATAGTTTGATTGAAGAAGCGTACAGTGCATATTGTGATAAACCAATTTTTGCAGGAAATACCTTTGCTTGTGCCATGGGTATGGATGCGACGCTCAAAGGTTATTGAAGAGTGGAAATAAATGAAATAGCTGTTTTTAGCGTGAAAGATGGAAAGATCGTTTCAGAAGAATATTTCTGATAATTTTAATATATTAAATAATCTGATGAAAACTAAAATATTTATAAATTTACCTACTAAAGATCTCGATAAAGCTACAGCTTTCTATGAGGAAATAGGTTTCACAAAAAACCCGAAATTCTCGGATGAGAACGCGAGCTGATTAGCTTATGATGACGTTATTCATGTAATGCTTTTGACGCATGATTTTTTCAAAACATTCTTGGGCAAAAAAGAAATAGCAGATGCTAAGAAAACTACAGAAGTTTTGAATGCATTGAGTGTGGAATCGAGAGAAGCTGTAAATACCTTTTTTGAAGCAGCCATTGCGGCTTGAGGAAAACAACATAAGGATGCTTATGATCATGGATTTATGTATGGTCGTGATTTTGAAGATATCGATGGACATATTTGGGAAATTTTCTGGATGGACCCAAAAACTTCAGAAGAATAATAGTTTTTAAATTTAGATAATCTTTGATCACATGAAATCAATAATCCCTTTCCTTATGTTTGACGGAACGGCTGAAGAAGCAGTAAATTTTTATGTATCTACTTTTGGGGATGCAAAAATTATACACACTGCATATTATGGAAATGAAGTTCCCGAACATGAATGAAAAGCTATGCACATAGTTTTTACAATAAAAAATCAGGTTTATATGGCTCTCAATAGTTATGAAGATCATAAATTTGGGTTTACGCCATCGATTTCATTGTATGTAAACTGTGATGATGAGGCTGAACTTGATCGTCTGTACAAGACAATGGTAGAAGGTGGTAAAGAACTTATGGCGCTAGGATCTTATGGATTTAGTACTAAATATGGTTGGATTAATGATAAATTTGGTGTATCTCGACAACTCAATTTGGAATAAGAAATAATCTGATTGTATTGGGTTTGAGGTTGAGAGTAAAGTTTAAGATTGAACATTACATTAGGTTTTCTTTTACTTTTGGCATTGCCCCAACTCCGCTATACGGCGGAGTAGGAAATACCTCAATCAAATCCTACGCTTACAGCTCGTCAAAAACACAACATGATCAATTTCAGTACAGACCATCGTAGTGTTGACCAGCATCAGTTGAGACGTGGGTCCCCTTGGGTCGTCTCAACTCCGCTGTACAGCGGAGCTGTTTTTGACTAGACCTTTTGTTACTTTTGGGGCAATGCCAAAAGTAATTAAATAAAAAATAAAAACTAAGATATTAATGCTATATTTTTAACTCTAACTATTCCAATTCACAATGCCTTTGATTTCCAAAGCACAATGAATATAGAGTACTATTACTTTACACACAACATATGACACAATTTTCTGAACTTTGACTGAGTGCTGCCTTATTAAAATCTCTAGAAGAAAAAGGGTATACCTCTGCTACGCCTATTCAAGAGCAATCAATTCCGCTTATCTTAGCTGGACATGATATGTTTGGTTGCGCACAAACGGGTACTGGTAAAACAGCAGCCTTTGCATTACCAACCTTACAGCTTTTGGAAAAAAGCCAAAAACCAGGAGTAAAAAGACCAAAACCTATTCGTTCGTTAATTCTTACTCCTACGAGAGAATTAGCAATTCAGATTGCTGAAAACTACACAAAATATGGTCAAAACACTGGTATGAATAACACTGTGGTGTTTTGAGGAGTTTCACAAGTGCCTCAAGTAAAAATCTTACGTAATGGAGTAGATATTCTGATCGCTACACCAGGAAGATTATTGGATCTTATCAAACAAAGACATATTACCCTTGATCGTGTGGAGATTTTCATTTTGGATGAAGCGGATAGAATGTTGGACATGGGATTTATTAGAGACATCAAAAGAATCATCCCAATGTTACCTCGTGTAAGACAAAATCTGTTTTTCTCTGCAACTATGGCTCCAGAAATTATGGAACTTGCAAACACTATATTGAAAGATCCCAAAACAGTAAAAATAACTCCTGTATCATCTACGGTAGATACTGTAGGACAAGCTTTATATACAGTCAGAAAAGATAACAAAAAAGATCTCTTATTATATCTTCTCAAAGACAAAAATATCAAAAATACGATCGTATTTACCAAAACAAAACATGGTGCCAATAAGGTAGAGAAAATACTTCAGCAAGCAAACATCAAAAGTGCTGCTATTCATGGTAACAAATCTCAAAATGCGAGACAACAAGCTTTAGCAGGACTCAAGAGTGGTGCTATTCGTGCGCTGGTAGCTACTGATATTGCTGCAAGAGGAATTGATGTGAGTGAACTTTCTCATGTTATTATTTATGATGTTCCACTCGAACCAGAATCATACGTACATCGTATCGGACGTACGGGAAGAGCTGGACTCAAAGGTGATTCTATGATGTTCTGTGATCCTGAAGAAGTAAAATATCTCAGACAAATAACTAAGCTTATTGGAAAAAATATACCTTTGGCGACAGATAATCCTTTCCACTTTGAAATCAATCCTGATAAAATGAAGCCAGCAGGTGATACTAGAGGAGGAAGAAGCTCAAGACCATGAGCAGGACCAAGAGGAGGAAGAGATTCTAGAGACTCGAGAGGACCAAGAGACTCAAGTAGTTCTAGAGCACCGAGAGACTCGAGTGATTTTAGAGGACCAAGAGACTCAAGTAACTCGAGATGACCGAGAGATTCTAGCAATTCAAGAGGACCAAGAGAAAATACAGATTCTAGACCATCTAGAGATTCGAGAGATTCATCAGGACCGAGAGATTCAAGTAATTCTAGAGGACCAAGATCAAAACCTATGACCAGAACTCGCACGAATCGCGGGCCAAGATAATTAACTAATCACGCTACAATCAGATTATTTTTATTATTTTCATTGATATATCATGATTATATTCTACTTTATTATCTGACTTGTTGCACTAGTACTTATCATTGCTGCGCTATTACCTAAATATTTTGAACTCAAAGCAGAAACCACAATCAATGCTCCAATCCAGAAAGTTTGGGACTATGTAAAACTTTTTGAAAATCAAAAATATTATTCAATATGGGTAATGAAAGACCCAAACAGTGTTCTCAATTACAGTGGAGAACAAGGAACTGTAGGAGCGAAACAAAACCGAAATAGTACTATGAGAGACGTAGGAGCAGGAGAGCAGGAGATTATCTCACTGCAAGAACCTACAAAAATGGAAGTGGAAGTAAGATTTGAAAGACCTATGAAAGCTACCAATAAAGCCACAAATATACTTGTAGATATGGGAAATAATCAAACTAAGATATCCAATATTTTTACAGGAAAAAATCCACGACCGGGGAATTTTATCAGTATGTTCTTCTTGCCTAAAGTGAAAAAAGATATGCAGAATAATATGAATAATCTGAAAGTACAAGTAGAAAAAGCCTAGTTTATTAGTCTAATTCATCCATATTTGATTCAAGCAATATTCTCAATTTTGCTAAACCTCTAGAAAGTCTCTGTCTTACATTATCTTCGGAAATGTCCAAATAAACAGAGATTTCTTGGTTTTCGTATCATTCCACAAATTTCAAAAATATCACTTCTTTAAATTTTTCGTCAAGATCGTGGAGAGAATTCATAATAGCTTCCGATTGAAAATCCTTCTGGAATAGGTCTTTTAGATCATCTGGATCAGCTATTGTAGATTCAAAACTTTCGTTGGTTTCATCGTTATCAAATTGTGAAAAAGCTACTTCTTTGGTTTTCTTAAAATAATCTTTAGTCGTATTTTTGAGAATGGTTCGTAGATAGGATGATATTTTTTTGCTATCATCGAGATTGGTCAAACTATTTCGTATTTTTATATATGTTTCGGATAAGATATCTTGGATAATAGGCTCTGGAATCATGTAATGACTTTTTATGTAACGATAAAACATATCCACAGTATCCTGGTAGAGCTTGGTAAATGCTGTTTCATTTTTGGATTGTAAAGACTCCAAAAATTGTGGTGTGTATAATATCATTAGCTAATTTATATAATTTTTACCATAAATGTGAAGAGATTATTGGAATAAAGTAAATATATCAGCTTATCTTAAGGTTGTTTTTTAACATCTTTAATCTAATATTACAGTATTCAGATTTCAGTCTTTTCCTATTTCATTGATGAAAAAAATATACGTTCTTGATGGTATGTGGTTCTTATTTAGAGCCTATCATGCCTATCCGCAAACAATACTGATGAATAATGGCACAGAAGGTGCAAACATGATCTTTGGTTTTTCTCGTATGCTTACCAAACTTCTCAGTGAAAAACCTGATAATATTGTAGTAGCACGAGACCCGCCATCAGTGTCTCTTCTCAGATCGATTGAATTTCCAGCATACAAAGCTCACAGAACTGAAATGCCCCATGATTTTAAAAATCAGGTAAAACACTGTAGAGAATTGTGTAAAACTCTAGGACTTTCCACTATTGAATATATTGGTTATGAGGCTGATGATAGTATCTACACGCTTGCGAAACAACTTATCGATACGCCAGATATCATGCTGATGATTTATACAGGAGATAAAGATCTCAAGCAACTTCTCAATTGTCCCAACGTCTGTATCGAGGATCCTATCAAAGAAATTCAACGAACTGAAAAACATTTTGTACAGGAATTTGGGTTTGAGCCTGAACATATGGTGGATTATCTAGCTCTTATCGGTGATGTGAGTGATAATGTCCCTTGAGCAAGAGGAATCTGACCAAAAGGAGCCAAAGACCTTATCCTCAAATTTCAGACTATAGAAAATATTTATAATAATCTGGATCAAGTTTCGGAAAAAACAAGAACTTTACTTGAAGCCAGTACAGACAATGTAAAGAAAGCAAAAGAACTGATCAAACTCTATGAAGTACCGAATTTTGAGTTTGACTACAATTACTGTTACAAACCTGATGTTGTGTTACGAAAAGAAGTGCTTGTAGGGCAATACAACTTCCGTGCTTTTGAGAAAGTACTGGATGATCTGAAGAAACAGTTTTATTTTACCTCGGATGGGGGGTTGTTTTAGGGTGGATTTTCTTTCAGTATTGTATATTTACTTTGAATGGCAAACTTATTCAGTCACAAACTTATAGAAGAAACTATTAGCAATTTGATAATTCCAGAAATGGAACAAAAAATTGAAGTTTTGCAATCACGAGTAAAAGCAATCCAAAGTGGAAATATTAAGAAAAAAACTGAAAGTGAATGTGAACAGTCATTTAATGAAGGAATTTTTAAACAAGTTTTAGGGTATAGTTTTTATCCGCAGGATATTTTCACTCTAGAAGCTAAAGGAGGTAATGAGATAAGCGGACAAAAAGCAGATGCAACATTAGGTTATTTTAGCGCCTCAGAATCAGATAAAAATATTAGCGCAGTTCAAGTGGCTGTTGAAATTAAAGACGCCAATACAGCGCTTGATAAGTCACAACGTAGAGAAGGAAATCTTTCACCTATTCAACAAGGGTTTAAATATAAGCCACAATATACTAACTGTAAATGGGTGCTGGTTACTAATTTTGTGGAAGTAAGACTTTATAAAGATACCATGCTGGATTACGAAATTTGGCAATTAGTAGATTTAGTAAATCCGGATAATAACTACCATAATTTTAGAGTGTTTTGGTATCTACTCAACGCTCACAATCTAATAAGTCCTGTGGGTAGAGAATCTGTAACGGAAAAATTACTTTCTGTAATTAGAATTCAATCTGAACAAATTACTAAGAAATTTTATCATGAATACAAAGCTCTCAGAATGGAGCTTATTAATGATATCCTTAGAAATAATAAAGCTATTGAAATCGAAGTAATGATTTTTATTTCTAGTTTTAATTATCAATTATTTTATTGAATGATATGGTCCAATAGTTAATTTTATGCTTAAACTATGTCATTTCATGGTGAAAGTCAATCTAATAAGAGTTTTTTATCAATATAAGATTGTATTTTTGTTAAAAATTCTTAATTGATTGTTATGCATGATTTATTTTTTATATAACAACGCGTATGTTTAAAACTGGAATTATTAAATACTGCCTACTAGCATTTTTTGCTCTTTTTTTTCTTATCATAAAATGACAAACTTTTGCAACTTCATTGATGCCTGGAGATTTATTCGTTATTACTGTAAATAGCAATCCGGATCTCGTAGAATTTGTTTCACGCGTAGACATGATTACTGGTACCAAAATATATCTGAGTGATGATGCACGTACTAGTGGTGGAACCTGGAGGGCTACAGAATGATATATAACCTTTATATCGTCAAAACTAATTCCAAAAGGAACAAAAGTAATGTTGACAGGTATAGATACTGTAACTCAATTCGTATTTCCAGCTTGAATCTGAACAATTACTAGGAATAATAGTTTTGATTTATCTACGTCTTCAGAAAATTTACTTGCTTATCAAGGAACGAGTTATAATCAAGTTTCACCAAGTTTTATCTATTGACTTTGATTTTGAGGTCCAAGTACTTGGATAGTTACTTGAATACCTACTGCAAATAATTCCTATCTACCGCCATCTCTTAGTTTTTGACTTTCAGCTTTAAATCTAAATAGCAATAACCAAATTCAGTATAATTGTACAAATACCGCACTGCTTGATCCTTCTTTTGTGACAGCATATTATAGTGCTAGTAATCGAAATAGTGGAGCGGTTGCTTATGGACCTTCGCCTTGCGTTTTCGATTTGATCAAACCTGCGTTGTCTATTAGTTTATCTACAGGACAAAGTTCTTTCACTTCATGACATATACTCAAATTCTTTGTTTCAGCTACGGAAGCCATGAGCACTGGTAGTTTCACTTGTAGTGATATCGTACTGAGTGGATCATTTGTAGGAACTTCAGTGTGTAATTCAGTTTTGGAAATATCACCATTTAATAAAACTAAATTTGAGGTGACAGTTACTGCTACTTGAAATGGTATTATTAATATGAACATCCTTTCTGGAACCGTATCTGATGTTGCGTGAAATAGTAATTCTCCATCGATTGTGATTAGTAATACTGTTACCATTGATCAAACTGCTCCTGTGGTAACACTTTCAGGACTTTCTCCAATGACCATAGCTCAAGGATGATCATACACAGAACAAGGTGCTACACGAACTGATAACATAGATGGTACTTGAACTATAGCATCACCAACTAGCGGATCTGTAAATACTGCAGTAATTGGAATCTATGTACTCGAATATAACTATACTGATACAGGTGGAAACATCAGTAATACAGTAACCAGAACAGT
>ERZ724508.1454-NODE-1454-length-14015-cov-6.285244_pt1 | contig 14015 bp, 14 predicted proteins | sample MGYA00376041_ERZ724508 | MGnify/ENA primary metagenome ERZ724508 (study PRJEB28724, sample SAMN07190887) | wastewater metagenome | isolation source: effluent of sewage treatment plant in Hong Hong | place: USA: Christiansburg, Virginia | collected 2016-03-01 ...
CTCAATAACTTTGCGGAAATTCCCGGTGTTCGCACCGAAGGGGTGTAAGTGAATGGGGGTGTTATCCTTTGTGGGGGGGGGGGGGGTTTCTGAGGGGGCTACGGGTTCGACCGTGGGAGAAGGTTCTGAGGGTTTGTCGGAATCTTTGGATTCTGGTGCGGGGGAGGGGGGTGTTGATGCTGCGGCTGAAGTCGCCGTCGATGGGGGAGTCTCATCTCCCGTCGTCTGTTCAGTGGATGCCGATGCCGCCGCAGATGACAAGAAACACACCAAAGTGAAAAGTTTGAGGAGGTGATTCATCGATATTGATTTTTCCATTGGCGTAATGTCGTGAAAGTGGCAAGATCACCGCGAAGAAAAGGGTTGACTTTTTTCTCAAGCCCTATCGTTGACGGCAAGGTCGGTAAACCTTGCGCTCGCAACGCTTCGCAGTGCCGCTGATAAGCCACCAAATCAGGGTTATCGGGTTCAGCTTCCCGTGCGAATTTCAGATTGCTTACCGTGTACTCATGGGCGCAACAAACCCGTGTATTGTCAGGCAAAGCGGCAAAACGCGCTAGTGCGCTGTGCATTTGCGCCATCGTCCCCTCGAAAACACGCCCGCAGCCACCGCTAAATAGCGTATCGCCACAGAACAAAATCGGGTCATCGTTGGGTATTTCAGCGTAGTAGGCGAGGTGATCCAAGGTGTGTCCGGGAACTGCGAAAACGGTAAACGACAATCCTAATAGTTCTAATCGTTGCCCATCCACCAGCCCCGTGCTGGTAGAAGAACCCAACACCCGCGCCCCCGTTGCACGCCGCAGAGTATCCACACCAGCGATATGGTCATTGTGATGATGGGTTACTACAATGGCTTGTAATTGAACCCGCTCACGCTGGAGCGAATCCAGCACTGGCTGTGCGTCCCCCGGGTCAATCACCAGTGCTTGCGTTCCGTTATGGAGCATCCAAATGTAGTTGTCCGCCAAAGCGGGTAATGGCATTAACTTCATCATTCACTTCATGGTTGTAAGTTGGTTAAAAGGATATGCGCAATCAAATAATCGGGACAAATATCGGGACAAATGATTGGAACGACTGGTTAAAGACCCCGCTAGGAATTTCTCTGCTGGAGTGGGAAGCTTCGCACTTAGATTCGGCTGTCGCCAACTGTTTTGGTTACCACGCCCTTCAACTGGGATTACCCGAACTGGACGGCCTGCGTTCCAACCGAATGCCACACCGCTGGACTATGCCCCACGATTTGGTGTGTGACTTTCGGGCACTCCCTTTCCCAGAAGATTGTATCGATTTGGTGGTTTTACCGCACATACTCGAATTCAACCCCGACCCGCAACAAATACTCCGCGAAATAGAAAGGGTACTGATTCACGAAGGGCGGGTCATTATTTTTGGCCTCAGCCCGTTCAGCCTGCATTACCCCCAATTACCGGATGTGCGTAAATTTATCCCCTACTGGCGCTTGAAGAATGATTTGAATCAGTTAGGGTTGGAAGTGGAAAGTATCCACTGGCAATCTTTATTGGGTATAGCCTATTGCATGGTCGCCGTCAAACATATTCGGGGGATGCACTTGATTAAATCCCCTTGGAAATCCATTGCCATGCCATCGCCTTTAGAACCCAGCGCACAAACCACCAAAACAACCAAAACAACCAAAACAACCAAAATCACCCAGAAAAAAATGAACCCATGAACCAAGTCACCATTTATACCGACGGCGCTTGCAAAGGCAATCCGGGCGTGGGGGGCTGGGGTGTTTTACTGCGCTCGGCAACGGGGGTGGAAAAAGAACTGTGCGGCGGTGAACAAGAAACCACCAATAACCGCATGGAAATGATGGCGGTGATTCAGGCACTTTCCGCCCTCAAACGCCCCTGTGCCGTCACGCTGTATTTGGATAGCCAGTATGTTCTCAAAGGCATCACCGAATGGTTACCCAACTGGAAAGCACGCAACTGGAAAACCGCCGCCAAGCAGCCCGTTAAAAACGCCGATTTATGGCAGCAACTGGATGTATTGACCTCACAAAAAGGACACACCATTGACTGGCAGTGGGTACGAGGTCATACCGGCGATGTCGGCAATGAACGCGCCGACGCTTTAGCCAACCAAGGGATTACAACATTATGAAAAAAACACTGTCCACGCTATCCCGCCTCACATCGCTTTGCTTCTTGGTGGTGTGTGCGAACGTATCGGCGCAATCAGCACCGGCATCCGCATCATCAGCATCCACATCGGCATCGGGGGCTGGGCGTGCCTCGGTAGCTATCCGCACGATCGCGGCAAAAAAGCGGGATTTTGATATTCAACTCGAAAGCATCGGAACCGTCACCGCGACTGCCATCGTCGACATCAAACCCCAAACCAGTAGCCCCGTGACCCATGTGCATGTGAAAGAAGGACAGTTTGTCAAAAAAGGGGATTTGCTTTTTACCCTTGATGGTCGCGCGGATGAAGCCAATGTCGCCAAAATTCGCGCCCAAATGACCAAGGATGCCGCGCTGCTCGCCGATGCCCAACGCCAGTTGGTGCGCAGCAAAGAACTCATCGCCAAAGGCTTTGTATCCCAAGGCGCGGTCGATACCATTCAGGCGCAGGTAGATTCCCAGCAAGCCAATTTACTCGCCGATAAAGCCGCATTGGATGCCGCGCAACTCGCCCTTTCCTACACCCGCGTGCGTGCGCCGAGCGGGGGGCGTTTGGGGGTTATCAATGCGTTTGTTGGAACTTCGGTGCTCGCCAACCAAACCGCGATGGTGAGTTTGACCCAATTGAATCCGATTAACGTCAGTTTCAGCGTACCCCAAAGCACATTACCCACCCTGTTGGGAGGATTGAAAGACGGCAATATGTTGGTCACCGCGCAGTTGCCTGATAGCCCGAATGCCCCGCCGCTCAAGGGTCGCCTCCAGTTTGTCGATAGCATGGTAGATGCCGCGACGGGAACGATCAAAGCGCGTGCCAGCTTCGACAACACCCAGTCCACGCTATGGCCCGGTGCGTTTGTGAAGATGCAGCTACGTTCCCAGACCCTCCGAAACGCGGTGGTGATTCCCACAGTCGCCCTCATCTACAGCCCCAAGGGAACGATGGTTTACGTAGCCGACAATGGTAAAGCGGTGGCGCGTCCCGTTAAAGTATTGGCTTCGCAGGCGGAAGAGTCGGCAGTCAGTGGCGTAGAGGAGGGTAGCAAGGTGATTGTCGAAGGTCGGCAAAACCTGCGACCCGATACACCCGTGATCGAGCGTGCCAAATGAATCTCTCAGAATTGTTTATCCGCCGTCCGGTGATGACGGTGTTGCTGAATCTCGCCATTGTGCTGGCGGGGATTATTGGCTACCGCAGCATTCCGGTTTCTGCCTTGCCGAGCTATGACACGCCCACCATTAGCGTGACCGCCAGCCTCCCCGGAGCGAATCCTGAAACGATGGCGACTTCGGTCGCGCTGCCGCTGGAAAAGCAATTCCAAACGATTCCGGGGCTGGCGCTCATCAGTTCCAGCAGCACGCTGGGTAGTACATCGCTGACCTTGGAGTTTGAAGAAGGTCGCAACCTCGACGGCGCGGCGTTGGATGTGCAAGCGGCTTTGCTGCGGGCGCAAAGATCGTTGCCGCAGGATATGACGCAGCTTCCAGCGTATCGCAAGGTGAATCCGGCCGATTCGCCGATTTTTTTGGTGGCGCTGACTTCGCCCTCCATGTCCTTATCCGAATTGCAGGACTACGCCGAACACATTATTTCCCCCACGCTTTCGACCATCGACGGGGTGGCGCAGGTGAATATCTTCGGCGCAAAACGCTTTGCCGTGCGGGTGCGGGTATTGCCGCAGGTGTTGGCGGCACGCAATATCAGTTTTGATGAGCTTTCTACGGCATTAAAAGGCGCTAATTCCAACACGCCCGTCGGCACGCTGGACGGCAATAAGCAAATGCTGGTGCTGCAAGCCAATCGCCAGTTGCGCAATGCCGCCGAGTTTGGGGAGGTAATTATTGCCAATCGCAACGGAACCACCGTGCGTTTGAACGAAGTGGCGGAGGTGACGGATAGCGTGGAAACCTTCAAATCGTTCGCTAATTTCAACGGCGAGCCGTCGATTACGGTGGCGATTTTCCGCCAACCCAGTGCCAATACCGTGCGCGTGGTGGATTCGGTGAAAGCGATGTTGCCCAAACTGAAAGAGCAAATGCCGCAATCGGTGAACTTGAATCAGATGAATGACCGTTCGCTTTCGGTGCGCGAGGCGCTGCACGATGTAACGCTCACGCTGCTAGGCACGATTGCGCTGGTGGTGATGGTGATTTTCTTGTTCCTGCGCCGATTTGTGGCGACGGTGATTCCCACGCTTTCGCTACCCGTTTCGCTGGTCGGGGCGGTGGCGCTGCTGTGGGGAATGAATTACAGCCTCGATAACATTTCGCTCTTGGGCTTAACGCTGGCGGTCGGGCTGGTGGTGGATGACGCGATTGTGATGCTCGAAAACATCATGCGCCACGTTGAAGCCGGCGAAAAACCGTTTCAAGCCGCCTTGCTGGGTTCGCGCGAGGTGGGATTTACGATTATTTCGATTTCCACCTCCTTAATCGCCGTATTTATCCCGATTTTCTTCATGCCCGGGGTGATTGGACTGCTGTTCCACGAATTTGCGGTGGTGGTGGGTTTGGCGATCATCGTATCGGCATTTGTATCGCTCACGCTGGTTCCGATGTTGGCAAGCCGATTTATCACCGCCGAACCACCCCCCGCCTCCGGCGTACCCCTCCTTGAAAAGGAGGGGAATGGAGCAACTCTCCCCCTGCAAAGGGGGAGTACCCCAAAGGGGGGAGGGGGTTTACTTAACCTCTACACCCGCACGCTGGATGCCGCCTTGGTTTACCGCAAAACGGTGCTGGCGGTCGCGCTTTTGACATTTGTGGCGACGGCGGTTTTGTTCAGCATCATCCCCAAAGGTTTTTTTCCTGAAGAAGATATTGGGCAGATTAGCGCTTCCACCGAAGCATCGGAAGATACATCGTTCCCCGAAATGGTGCGGCTGCAAGAGCGTGCCGCCGCCGTGATTCGTGCCGATGACAACGTGGCGGCAGTGACTTCGTTCAACGGGGGTAGCGGGGCGCAAAATACGGGGCGGATGTTTATCATGCTCAAGCCAGCCGATCAGCGTAAACCCATGAAACAGGTGATGGAAGGGCTGCGGAAAAAGCTCCAAGGCGTTTCAGGGATTCGGGTTTTTATGCGCCCGATTCAAAATCTGCAACTGGGCGCACGCTCAAGTAAGGCGCAATACCAGTACATTTTGCAAAGCGTGAAAGCCGATGAACTGAATGATTGGGCGAGCAAAATCCAAGAAAAGCTGCGCAACGACCCGCTTTTCCGTGACGTGACCAGCGATGCCCAGTTACGTGGTCTGCAAGCCCAGCTCCAAATTAACCGCGAGCGTGCCAACGCGCTGGGCGTTTCAATGGATTCGATCCGCAATACCCTCTACAGCGCCTTTGGTGAACGGCAAGTTTCTACGATTTACCTGCCCACCGATAGTTATGCCGTGATTTTGGAAGCCGCACCCGAGGCCAAAATGGACGAAAGCGCTATCAATGGCATTTACGTCCGCGCCAATACGGGGGCATTAGTGCCGCTATCGTCGTTCACGACGGTGGAACGCAAAGTGGGTGCAACCTCTATCAACCATGTAGGACAGTTGCAGGCGGTGACGATCTCGTTCAACCTCGCCCCCGGTACGGCATTGGGCGATGCCACCGCGCGTATCGACCAAACGCGGGAAGCAGTCGGCTTGCCCACCGCGATCATTACCAGCTATGGCGGTGATGCAGCGGTGTTCAAATCCTCGCAAGGCAATCAAATCGTGCTGATTGTGTCGGCGCTGCTGGTGATTTACGTGCTGCTGGGTGTGCTGTATGAAAGCTATATCCACCCGATTACGATTTTGGCGGGCTTACCATCGGCGGCAGTCGGGGCGCTGGCAACCTTGATGCTATTCGGGCAGGATTTGACCATGATCGCCATGATTGGTATTTTGCTGCTGATTGGTATCGTCAAGAAAAACGCCATCATGATGATTGATTTTGCCTTGGATGCCCAACGCCATCATGGAATGAGTCCAGCGGACGCGATTCGGGAAGCGTGTATTTTGCGCTTCCGCCCCATCATGATGACTACTTTGGCGGCGTTAATGGGCGCGTTGCCGATTGCGCTGGGTATTGGTGCGGGTGCAGAACTGCGCCAACCGCTGGGGCTGGCGGTGGTCGGCGGGCTGGTGTTCTCCCAAGCCGTGACGCTTTATATTACGCCGGTGATTTATCTGGCGTTGGATAAATTCAGCGGGCGCGGGCCGATCACGGAAGGCAATGAAAAAACAGCATGAGATGCTGGGACAATTACGCTATGACTAATTCGACTACTCCTACCCCCCCCACCACGCTCACCATCACCCGCCCCGACGATTGGCATCTCCACGTCCGTGACGGCGCGGCATTAAACACCGTGGTGCCGCATACCGCCGCGCAATTCGGACGCGCCATCATCATGCCGAATCTGAAGCCGCCCGTCACAACGACCGAGCAGGCGTTGGCGTATAAAAAACGGATTCAAGCCGCCGTTCCCGCTGGCGTGGCGTTTGAACCGCTGATGACGCTCTACCTCACCGACAACCTGCCCGCCGATGAAATCCAGCGTGCCAAGGATGCCGGAATCGTCGCCGCCAAGCTCTACCCCGCCGGTGCAACCACGAATAGTGACGCGGGTGTCACCGATATGCGCAAAACCTATAAAACGCTGGAAGCCATGCAGCGTGCCGGAATGCTGCTGCTGGTGCATGGCGAGGTGACATCGCCCGATATTGATTTGTTCGACCGCGAAGCCGTGTTTATCGACCAACAATTAGAGCCACTGCGCCGTGATTTCCCCGAACTGAAAATCGTGATGGAACACATCACCACCAAGGATGCCGCGCAATACGTGGCAGAGGGCAACCGCTTTTTGGGTGCAACGATTACCGCACACCATCTGCTCTACAACCGCAACGCGATTTTTACGGGTGGGATTCGTCCGCATTACTATTGCTTGCCCGTGTTGAAGCGCGAAACGCATCGCCAAGCCTTGGTCGCAGCGGCTACCAGCGGTTCACCGAAGTTCTTCCTCGGCACGGATAGCGCTCCGCACGCCGCGCACTTGAAGGAACACGCCAGCGGCTGCGCCGGATGCTATACCGCCCATGCTGCAATGGAACTCTACGCCCAAGCCTTTGATAACGTGAATGCGCTGGATAAATTAGAAGGCTTTGCTTCGTTTTTCGGAGCAGACTTTTACGGACTAGAGCGCAATAACGGCACAATTACCTTACAACGTGAAAGCTGGACACCGCCCGCATCGTTTCCGTTTGGCGAATCCGGTGATGCCGAACTCAAACCCCTTGCTGCGGGGGAAGCGTTGCATTGGCGCGTGGTGGGCTGAATAAGTTAAGCGGGTATTGCACGCAGGCTAGCATGGCGGCATTTCACTTGCGGGCGGTGCTGTTGTGCCTGCCACAAATCGTATGCCAACTGCCCTTTGAGCCAACTTTGGGCGCTAGGGCCGTCTAACCACGCTTCAAGCCGGAGTGCTAAATCAATACTGATACCTGCTCTGCCATTCAGTACGCGTGAGAGGGTGACACGGTTAATGCCTAATTCAGTTGCCGCTTGGGTAACGGTGAGATTCAATGCGGGTAAAACATCTTCCCGCAGTGTTTCCCCCGGGTGGGGAGGGTTGTGCATGACGCTCATTGCCATTCATCCTTTCATTCGGTTGCTTCGCTTTATTCAGTGATAGTCTTGGTAATCGACCAAAATCGCATCTTCTCCTTCAAACCGAAAGGTCATGCGCCAATTACCATTGACGGTAACCGACCAATGTTCTGCCAAATCGCCACTAAGGGAGTGCAAACCCCACCCCGGTATATTCATGTCCTGCGCACGCGCTGCATCATTCAGTTGGCGTAATTGACGTGCCAATTTAGCAGCGTGATCGGGACGGATACCCGATCGACTTCCTGTTTCAAAGAATTGCCGTAGTCCTTTGTGCTTGAAGTGCTTTATCATGATTCGTTACATTGTAGCGAAGAACACTACACATTACTCCACCCGCTTCTGCTCCCCCAGCACCTGAACGATAGCCGCGTGGATGATTTCAGCGATTTGGGGTTGGACGATTTGTAAAACCTTTTCTGCCAAGACATCCGGCATGATTTCGGTGATCGGTGGTTCTAAAGTGGGAGAACCTTCCGAAACAACATCGGTTAAGGTGGGAATTAACAAAGGGTTGGGGCGCGTGGTTACCATGTCCTAATTTCCTTCCTGAGTTTCTTTTCTTGTCGCCTCGCAGAGATGCCCCGCTCCGAGGTATTGCTTCCAGCGTTGACGCGCCCAATGGCGGTCGGTTTCGTCGGTGCTGACGAGTTCAATCACCCGATTGAATTGTTCAAAATAATCCGGCAAACGCGCCGATTCCGACATATTCACCAGCAGGTTACGCCCTTGGCTTTGAATGGCGGCTGCGTCCATTTGGGTTGCCAGCAGCACGCTGGAATAGCGTTGCAGCGTGGTGGATGCGGATTCGGTGCAGTGGGTGACGAAATCGGTCGGAGCCATTTCCCATAGCTGGACATCCAGCCACCGCACCGATCCCGTATCGCACAACACCCACGTCTTCATGCCCCCGCGTGCCGCTTTACGCAGCAAGCGGCAGGCGTAGTGGTGCTTGTCTGGAATACCGAAATGAAATTCAATTTTCATTCCGCATTTTTTTCAACATTCAACAAAAATTCCACCAATAAACCAACGGGTCGTCCGGTTGCGCCTTTGGCTGTGCCGCTCTTCCATGCGGTTCCGGCGATGTCGATATGCGCCCAAGGGTATTTTTTGGCAAAACGCTGCAAGAATTTGGCGGCGGTAATCGCCCCCCCCGGACGGCCTGCGACATTGGCGACATCGGCAAAACGGGTTTTCAGCCCTTCGCCATACGCATCATCCAGCGGCATGTGCCAGCCTAAATCTTGCGCCGATTCGCCAGCTTGGACGAGGGCGGATGCCAACGCACTTTCACTGGAAAATACGCCACTGCGCACGCCACCCAACGCAATCACGCACGCACCGGTGAGCGTGGCAATATCCACCACGGCACGGGGATTGAAGCGTTCCGCATAGGTTAAAGCATCGCACAATACGAGACGACCTTCGGCATCGGTATTCAAAACTTCAATGGTTTGACCACTCATGCTGGTCACCACATCGCCGGGTTTCACCGCGCGACCGCTAGGTAAATTTTCGCAGGCGGCAATTAAACCGACTACATTGATGGCGGGTCGCAATTCACCCAGCGCACGGAACACGCCCAGCACGCTGGCAGCACCGCACATATCGTATTTCATCTCATCCATTTCCGCGCTGGGCTTAATGGAGATACCACCGCTATCGAACGTAATGCCTTTGCCGACCAACACGGTAGGGGCTTCCGATTTGCCCGCGCCGTTGTAACGCAGCACGATAAAGCGCAACGGCTCATCCGAACCCTGAGCCACCGCCATGAATGAACCCATACCCAACTTGGCAACGTCTTTAGGGCCTAGCACCTTGCAACTGATTTTGGGCAATTCCGCCAGCTCTTCCGCAGCATCTGCCAACAGGGAGGGGGTTGCATAGTTTCCGGGACGGTTGCCCCATTCCTTGGCCAGCTCTACCCCCGCGATCACGGCGGAGGTGCGCTTCAATGCTGGCTGCAAATCACCATCGGTAATCGGCGAAGTGCAGAGAACAATTTCGCTTACGCTGCGTGGTTCGGGTTTGGATTGGGTGAGCGTATAGACGTAAGTGGCATCGGCGCAGGCGGTCATCGCAGCACGCAGGGTGTCGGGCGTGACGGGGGTGGCAAAAGCGATTACCAACTTTTTCAACGAAGGTGCTTTCAATGCGGCGATAGCATTCGTCACCGCTGTGCGAATTTGCGCCGCAGTGCCTTCGCCCACCCCAGCCAGCACCGCACGCGCCGCCAACGCTTGGCTTGGACGGTAGAGTGAAAGCGTTTGACCGGCCTTGGTGCGCAAATCACCTGCGCGGATGGTTTCAGCCACCAAGGCCGATAAATCATCCTCCACACCCGAATAATCGTGGGGAACTAGCACAATCAGTGCATCGCATTTTTCGGTGGCAGCACCTGCTAGGCCCGTGGTTTTCAGTTCAAAGTTCATAATCGGGGGTTTTCCTGTTTCGTTATTTTCGCCATGTTATTCCATTCATCTATCCGTAAAGAACTTGCCCGTAGCTTTGGCGCGACATTGGTGGTGTTGGTGACGGTAGTCGTCACCATGACGCTCATTCGCACACTAGGGCAAGCGGGTCGGGGCGTTTACAACCCTGCGGACGTGATGATGATTATGGGCTACATGGTACTTTCTGATTTGCCCATCATCCTCTCGCTCAGCCTTTTTCTTGCAGTTTTAAGCGTTTTAACGCGCATGTTTCGAGACAGTGAGATGGTGATTTGGTTCAGCAGCGGCAAGGGCTTATCGGCATTTTTACCCCCGTTGCTGCATTTTGCGTGGCCGATTGTGCTGCTGGTGGGCGCGCTGGCGGTGTTGATTTTGCCGTGGGCCTTTGGGCAGGTCGAAGATTTGCGCGACCGCTACGAAAAGCGCGGGGATATTTCCCGCATTCAGCCCGGGCAGTTTCAGGAATCGAATAACGGTGACCGCGTTTTCTTCGTTGAAAAGGGCGATACCAGTGAGCATGTCGGGCAAATGGGGCGTAACGTCTTCATCGCCACCCAGCAAGGTGATAAAAAAACCGTGATTTCGGCTTTGAGCGGGCATATCGAATTGCGCGATTCGGGCAAATTCTTGGTGCTGCAAAACGGGCAACGTTTGGAGAAAAAAGAAAATAACACCCACATCGCTACCGACATCACGATGGCGGTTTTTTCCTCCTACGGCGTGCGGGTGGATGGGGATGATATGTCGGCGCGTGCCACCACCCCCACCTCCACGCTGAACACGTTGGAGCTTTTCTCCAACCCCACGCCCGCGCAATGGAGTGAGCTTTCGTGGCGATTGGGTTTACCGCTGACGGCGTTGAATGTGATTTTCATCGCCTTGGCAGCTGCGCGGGTGAATCCGCGTGTGGGGCGCACCGCGAATTTAGCGGCGGCGTTTATGTTATTCGTTATTTATTTTAATTTATTGGTACTGGGTAAATCGTGGGTGGAAGCGCAAAAAATCAGCTTTCCTGTTTTAATGCTGGGTTTACACGGTGGCGCATTTATTCTTGCGATGATTTGGGTCGCTAAACGCCATAACCAATCGGACAATCCTTGGACATTCTGGAAAAAATAAGACCGTTATGAAAACCATCCGCCGCTTGCTCTATGGTGAATTGCTCCTATCCGTGTTGCTCGTCACATTGGGATTTTTGAGCCTCTTTTATTTTTTCGATTTTGTAGATGAATTGCAATCGGTCAGCAAAAATGGGGCTACGGGTTATACCGTGGTGCAAGCATTGCTGTATGTCGCGCTGATGCTGCCCAATCATTTATACGAATTATTGCCGATTACGGTATTGATTGGTACGATTTTCGTCATGTCACGCCTCGCGCAAAGTTCGGAATTTACCATTTTGCGCACCAGCGGATTAGGGCCTTGGTTGGCACTGCGGATTTTATTGATTCTGGGTTTATTCTTTGTTATTTTAACTTTTGCGGTGGGTGATTATTTAGCACCCTTGGCCGACAAAACCGCGCAGTTATTAAAATCGCGCTACCAAGGTAAAGTAACGGTCGGTAAAACCGGTGCATGGCTTAAAGAACGGCAAAGCCATAGCCATTTTACGGTGAATGTCGATTCACTCACCCCCGATGCCGGAATGCGCAATGTGCGGATTTTAGAATTCAATGATCAGGGTTTACTTATTTCCATGACGCAAAGCCAAAGCGCCCGTTTTGGTCAAGATGCTTCATGGTTATTGGAAAATGTCGATCGTACCGAATTTAAATCACCCATCGAACGCCGTTTATTACCCCAATATCGCTGGCCCACACAAATCAATGCGGAGATGGTAGCCACTGCCGTATTGCAACCCGATCGCATGGGGACTATTGATTTATTTCAATACGTTCAACATTTGAATGCCAATGGGCAAGCGGCTCAAAAATACGAAATTCAATTTTGGCGTAAAGTTTTCTACCCTTTAAGCTGCTTGGTGATGGTGGTATTGGCATTACCCTTTGCGTATTTTCATTTTCGTTCGGGCAGTATTGCGACCTACGTTTTTGGCGGTGTCATGGCGGGGGTCAGCTTTGTTTTATTGAACAATGTATTCGGCGATTTAGGCGCACTGCGCGGCTGGTGGCCTTGGATGACGGCTGCGCTTCCGGGGTTAATTTATAGTTTCTTTTCCCTTACCGCGTTTACGTGGTTGGTCATTCGGCGATGATGAATAACGATGAATAACGATGAATCTGATGAATACTCCCCACGCTATTATTCTTTTCGCACACGGTTCACGCGACCCACTGTGGCATTTACCGATTGAAGCCGTTAAAACCCAGCTCGCCCAACGTGCGCCCGATACGCCCGTGGCCTGTGCTTACCTTGAACTCAGCACGCCTGATTTACCCACGGCGGCAGCGCAGTTAATTGAAATGGGCGCGGATTCGGTTTCCATCGTGCCGCTATTTTTGGGTGTGGGCAAACACGCGCGGGAAGATTTGCCGCAACTGGTTGCCGACCTGCGCACACGCTACCCCCACATCACCTTTCATCTGCAAAAAGCGGTGGGGGAAGACGCGCGTTTGATCGCTTTGCTCGCCACCATTGCACAGGAGAATGTATGACCACCCCGCTGCTTCAATCCCGCCTGCCGCAAGTCGGCACGACCATTTTTTCCGTGATGTCCGCCTTGGCAACCGAACACCAAGCCGTGAATTTAGGACAAGGCTTCCCCGATTTTGGCTGCGATCCGGCGCTGTTGCAGCACGTCACCGATGCCATGCAAGCGGGGCATAACCAGTATCCCCCCATGCCCGGTGTGCCGATGTTGCGGGCGGCGATTGCGAACAAAATCCACGCACTCTATGCACGTTCGTATTGCGAGAACAGCGAGATCACGATTACTGCCGGTGCTACGCAAGCAATTTTGACGGCGATTTTGGCCGTGGTTCACGCGGGCGATGAGGTCATCGTTTTAGAGCCGTGTTACGACAGCTACGTGCCGAATATCGAACTCGCGGGCGGCGTGGTGGTGCGCGTACCACTGACTCCGCACACCTTCCGCCCTGATTTTTCCGCCATCGCCGCTGCCATCACGCCACGCACCCGCGCCATCGTTATCAACAGTCCGCACAATCCCAGCGGCATGGTGTGGTCGCGGGCAGATATGTTGGCGTTGGAAGAATTACTTGCGCCCACCGATATTATTTTAGTGAGCGATGAAGTTTATGAACATATGGTGTTCGACGGCTTGCAGCACGAAAGCGCCGCGCGTTACGATGGTTTGGCGGAACGGGCATTTATTATTTCGAGCTTCGGAAAAACCTACCATGTCACGGGTTGGAAAGTGGGTTATGTGGCTGCGCCGAAAAACCTGATGGCAGAATTTCGCAAAGTGCATCAATTTAACGTCTTCACCGTGAATACCCCCATGCAATATGGGCTGGCGGCGTATATGGAAAATCCAGCGCCTTATTTAGAATTAAGCGCATTTTACCAGCGTAAACGCGATTTATTCCGTGCCGGATTAGCGTCCACCCGATTGGAATTATTACCCTGTGAAGGAACGTATTTTCAATGCGTGAATATAGCCCCCGTCACCGATTTATCCGAAGCCGCATTTTGCCAATGGTTGACAAAAGAAATCGGCGTAGCAGCCATTCCATTATCCGCATTTTATGGCGATGGTTTTGACCAGCGCGTGGTGCGTTTTTGCTTTGCGAAACAAGATGATACGCTGTACCGTGCGCTGGAGCGGTTA
>ERZ724508.1456-NODE-1456-length-13983-cov-5.070434_pt1 | contig 13983 bp, 23 predicted proteins | sample MGYA00376041_ERZ724508 | MGnify/ENA primary metagenome ERZ724508 (study PRJEB28724, sample SAMN07190887) | wastewater metagenome | isolation source: effluent of sewage treatment plant in Hong Hong | place: USA: Christiansburg, Virginia | collected 2016-03-01 ...
TATGATAGGTACCGCTCCCATCCTATTCTTTTCCAGTTTCGCAAGAGCCCTTTCGTATTATACTGGCTTGTAGTAGCCACTGTCCCGAGCTGTAAGAGGTTCACTAGTCTTTGCCGGCGAATGCACTCGTTTTAATTAATAGGCCCAAGAATTTTGGTCGTTGTTTCAGATCGTGGTAGTGCAGGATGGTTGGGTTGTGGCCTGGTTTCGTGGATGGTTCGTCAGACTCATCGTTACTCTCATCTCTATTCTGTGGGATCTCCTCGAAAGGTGCCCCTTTGTGCAACCCCTTCTCATAAAACTCCTTGTAGTTAGGGCTGTAGTCTGTCAAATCACGTCTGATATGCCGTTTGCGTGGTGAATGCCTCTTGTCTAACTCCATATTGGCTTTGCTCATTTCCAGCTTATTTTCTACTTGCTTCAGCTTGGATGAAACTACTTGCGGGTCGAACTTGATCTTCTGGTTCTTCTCTGCCTCCCAAGTAATGAAGTTGAAGTAGAGCTTATCATTTGAGGGGTCCTATTCCTCCTCGATTTGGTTGCAGAGCTCAGAGAAACGTGAGTTCAACCGTTCTAACTCGAGCTTAGCCAAATGGTGAGGTTGGTAGATGGCAGTAGTGTCCAATGGTGAACTCATGTCAGAGCTGATTGATGCTTTGCGAGTTGACGGTTGCACTGACTTTCTGTTCGAGGTCATCTTTATTTGAAGAACGAACTAATAATTTTAATGAAGGTGAAGATAGCAGTCTCACAGCCAATTTTTGTGGCAAACAGCCAAGAAATATCCACTGTAGGGTTTCGAGGTGGCTATTTGCTGTTAATCAGCAATGCCTTTTAGAGTTTCATAATGAGAAACAACGAAGCGCTATCGAACCGTGCCTACTTCCATCCGTCCAACCGAAATACCTTTCATAGTCCCCAGCAGAGATTGCTCAAAATATCTGAATGCCGATCGCCGGACGCTCCTGCCAACCGCTTCTACCAACAGTCAAAAGAATTCGAAGCACTGCAGAGTAACATCCACAACACGCTTAGCATCAAACTGAAGCGATAGTATGAGCAGTCACTAAACGATCTCCAAAGAGAGAATAATAACCTCAAACAAGACAACGCACTGCTAACCCAAAGACTAAACGAATACGAGAATCGCATTACTGGGCTCCACACCCAACTTGAAGTCAAGAAGGCTATTCGAGAAGGTCGCCGTGCCAACCTGAAGATGCTGAGAGTGGGTGGCACGAACCAGCCCATTCCCGAGGAGTTCTAGCGAGCCGCTGAAATCTACGAAGGGGAAATCACTCGTTGGAAGGACTTATACGAATAGCAGCTACGTGCAACTTAGAGTTTGAAGGTACAGCTGAGCAAAGTGGACACTCATTTGGACAGTCTTGTGGCTGACTACCTTACGGATGCTGAACTATGACTGAAGTTTATCACGATCGCACCTTCTTCCTGATGATGGATGTCTGTTCTGGCTTTGTCGAAACGAACATGTTCTATTTATCCTCGTTCCGCAATTCTCGAATTATATAGGTGCGTACGTTCAAGTTGCTGTTTGTGCTTTGATTGGATACCGCCGAGGGAAAGCCTGAACGGTTATGTGCGGTCACATGAGTTCTTTCGACGAAGGTCCGATTGAGTTGTCGGCTTAACCTATTCCGTGGGGCTAAGTGACTGGACGGAGAGAGGTCGCAAAATTGGGGCAGACTTATCGACTAAGTATGGATGCCGAAGTGCCGCAGCAGCGCTCACCCTATCCTTTGGTTCAACTTTGAGCATTCTGGACATTAGGTCCATCGCTTCGACATCCAATTTGGCATAATCGGCTCCCTCTAACTTGAAGTCACAGGCCCTATTTTCAACGAGTATCTTATCGTATGTTTTGCCATTGAACACCGAGCGACCCAGCAGTAGCATATGCATTATAATTCCAGCAGAAAACACGTCGCAAATTGGATCAGTCTTGGTCTTCATGTCCACAATGTTAATGACTTCAGGAGCCACGTAGCCTGGTGTCCCACATCTCACAAACAAGTGCTGTTCAGCATCTACGTTGGCAGCTAACCCGAAATCTGCAATAACGATTTCGCTGTTCTTGCCTGTGCCACGAAATAGAAGATTCTCCGGTTTTAAGTCTCGATGCATAATTCGACGGCTGCTGAGGTGTGCTAATCCTTTTAGCAACCCGCTCATCGTATGCTTTACTTCGCCCTGAGAAAAGCTATAGTTAGCTTAGAATTTGCTCATAAGATGCCCTCCATCGAGATTTTCCATCACCATATACAGTGAATTATCGGATTCGAACACTCCAATCAGCTCGACAATGTTGGGGTGCGATACTTTCCGGAGCATTGCAATTTCATTGACCAAAGACTCTCGCCCTTTTTACTGTGAGTAGCTGGCTTCTTTGCTGAAGGCCTTCACAGCTACCTTTCGACCGTCTTCAATGCATTCAGCCATATACACCGAGCCGAAGTTACCCTTCCCGATCTTCTTGAGTGGCCGAAACAGACTCTTGAAGCCAAGCTGGTTGATCTTCTTCGCGAGTAATCCACACAATTTTTTGATAATTTGTTGCTAAGCGTGGTGGATATAGTAAGTGCGTTCGCTGCCAACCACCAATTTTACTCCTGAAGGTAAGTTCCGCTAAGCTGCCTGCCCGCTCATTATGGGCACTGAGTGAGTGAACAACAGTTCAAAACGGTTGCCGTGCTCCATCAGAACTGTCCACAGGACCTTATCAGGTTGGTCGGTCTATGTTCCGCTACCGAATTACCTAATAACAGATGAGTCCATCATCCAGCATCCGCACCAACCTCGACGAACGAGTGTTTTTGTCCTTTCCCTCTTGCATCACAGCCTCAAGCAGATAGTCCCCGGCTGAGATGGTTTCTTTAGTACGGAGCTCACAGATCTCGTGTTTGGCTTTCTCGTTCATGATAGTTTCCAAATTCTTTATAGTCGCATACATAATTCTATTCCGTTCGGAAGGGTGCAATCAGTGTCCAGTGGTGCCACCATTATCCATGCGCTTCTTGAGCTTCTACGACAATAGGTCCAGCAACTCATCGACGTCGTTCTCGTTCTTCTCGTATTCGATGGGCACCCATTTAAACTGGTCGTCGTTGAGCTGCTTCTTGATGGCGTACTCAATTCCGGTGTAGGCCGTGATGTCCTTCTGCTTGAGGATGTACAGGTAGTAAATATAGTTCCACTGCTTGTGAATGTTGTGGGTATGGTAGTGGAAGATGCCTTTGTTATTTGGGTTGTTGAAGTATTCATCGCTGTTCTCATCGGCTTACTCTTTCATCCGTTTTTCGATCGTTGCTTTGGTGATACCGCAAATAAAGCAGCGATTTTGTTGGTCGTTCTCGATAAGCTTACGGTGGTCACGCAGTTGTGCGAACGTGTCGATCATGATACCGCTCACGATGTTGCTGAAAAGCAGCTCCATGATCACGATGTACAGCAGGTCGGTGAAGTAGCGACCTAATCTAAGATCTTGGTCCTTAGTGCCCACTATTCCGCTGGTATACAAACTCATGATACAGTCGCTCAGCACCTAACACTTCTCCTCTTCTGCTTCATAGATGTAGGGCAGGTACAGGTCAAACTCGATGGAGATCATGTTGAAGACATAGACGAAGACGAGGATAAGCAGGCTGACATAGAAGAGTTGTTTCATGTTGAGTGTGATGGCCTGTATGACATTCTTCAGCGTCTTATTTCGTGAGAGGATATCGAACACCATGAGGGAGTAGTACTAATATCCGAACAGGTATCCACTGAAGGAGGTGAGCACAAAGAAAAGCGTGTTGTATATCTCAGTCTCGTGCTCGTACATCAGTTTCGCACAGTACCAATAGTGCCTTAAATCGAACTACTCATCCTTGTCGATTTTTATTAGCATACTCTCCACGAACTTTATGTTGAGGTCAGTCTTGTTCTTCTGTACTTCTCGCTCCACTGCCAGCCGATACTTGAGAGTGACCCACACGTACAAGAAGTACACCGAGCTGAACAGTTGTATGATCGCGAGGAAGTGCAGTAACGAGCTGACCCAACCCAGTCTGATCATCTTGACGACCTCCTTCTTCTCCCGGTTGAGGGTGAAGTCAATGGTACTGAACACGATGAAGACGATTTCGATAAGCAGAGTGAGGATGGTAATGTTGCGACGCAGCTGGTCTAGAGTCTTGCTAGAGCTGTTTAGACGGTTCTGCACCTTGTAGTTCCAGTTCATCTCATTGTTGACCTCATAGCTCTTGGACAGGAAGTCAGTAATCTTGTCAATTTGCGTATCTCGCTTAACGTTTTCGTTGATGTATTCCTGTGTTTCTATGCTGATTTATGAGAAGATTGGGAGCTTGGGGAAATACAGGTACTGCTTCTTGCCATCATGGGCCACCTCGATGTGCTCGATATAGTTCGTGCACAGGTTCTTCACGACGTCTGGCTTATACTTGCCCAGCTATCTGTTCTCCCTGTTGTCGCTGGTCATCTCACATAGTAACGTCGGTTTGAGTCTTCTGCGTGTTTGGTAGTGTGATAGCTTCTTAATCAACGCCAGGAGGTTGAACACGTACTCGAGTCGAGTTCGTATCTCTTTGTTGGAATTACTCTGGTCATCCTTCATGAGCACTCTAAGAGTCTGTTCGTTAATCTACTCAATAGTCGGACACTCTGCATTGTGCTCTTTGAGATCCTTCAGCTTTTTGTTTTGCTCCACATAGATGATTCGGAGAAATTTGGCATCCAACGATTTGAGGAGGTTATCATAGATGCTATCTTCGTTGCCCTCCAGCAGACTCAACCCGACATTGATGACAAAGTCCATGAGGTACAGAACACTCTCATTGAGCCTCTCTGAGCTGCTGCTCAGTTCCTTATCGATGTAGCTGCGGATATCCTGAAAGATTGAGGTGTTGCACAGCTACCTTTGGTTGGTGATGCAGGGAATCTGCGTCACTTCGATAATGAATTCGGTCATATCTTCGATCAAGTATTTCTGCTTCTCATGGGTTGCGAGCTTTTCCAGCACTATCTTAAAGAGTTTGGTGGTTTCTGCCAAGAAGTTGACTGAATTATATTTCGTTGATTTGTCCACATTGATTTGCTGCCTCAGGAAGTCCTTGAGGGCAGTATTATCATTCTCGCACAGCAGCTGCAGGAAGTTATAGGCCTGGCAAACGCACTTGATCTTTTTACTGACTTCCCCGAAGGACTGGGATGTGGTATCCTTGTCCTCCCGCGACTGCACCATGCAATTCAGTTCCTTATCATAGTAGTTGTAGCTGTCAGTCATGGTACGGCGCTGGTCCACCACCTGCTTATCTTCATTCTTCTTACTATCCTCTGGCTTGATTTCCATTTTCTGTTATGCCTGGAACTTCTCGGTCTCGATGTCGTTGCGGATGTTGCGGATGAACTGGCACAGCTGGGTCATCACTTCATTTTCGGAGTTCTCCTGCAGCTTGATGAGAATGCTCTCCTGGCATTTGGAATTACCGTTGAACAGGAAGCATACACCAATCATGAATGTTTCCATCAACAGTTCGTATCCAGCGTTGTCTGTTTGAAGGATCTTCACTATCATCTCCCCCAGCTTGAGCCTCTTGAAATACCCTTGCACTTCCTCCAGAACCTCCTTCTCTAATCCCTTTTTGAAATATGAGCTTTCCCACTTCCTCTTGCCACTCAGACCACATTTACTATTAACCTTCTTTTCGAAGATCAACCGAAGGAACCTAATGGTCTTGATCTTGACGGATGTTTGCAGATGATCCGGGCTTCTTGTGACAAGCTTGATAACTTGCTATAGGAATACGTTTTCCGAGATAACTTTATACAGCACTCGGGGCTCGTCAATGGTTCGGCCATCAAGCAGCAGAGGAATTGTAGCGATGTTGGATCTGCAGTCTAAATCACAGCAAAGCTCCACAAGTTCGTTGAGTTCATCTTCAGCCATCTGCTTGATTTTATCCGTGTTGCGGATGCGGCTGATCACCGATTACAGCAGATCATTGACCTGTAGCTGCACCTCCTCATCGCTATCAGTCCGCGAGTGATTGGCTTTCGGATTCAACCTGAGGTTGTTGAATTCCTCCAAGAAGAGGTCTTCAGGGTCGTCTTTTACGTCTCGTTTATTGGTTCTATCATCACGTTCCTAGATGAAGTAATTGTAGAGGAGCCGTCTTCGAGTTTGGCATAGAGACTGTCTTTGCAGCTTCTTCTCTTCTTCTGGCTCAGCTTCCGGGTAGGATTGCATTTCCACCACAAGCTTCATGTCGGGCTGCTGGAACTGATTGATATCGAGTTTCTCGATAAGCACTGCAGATAAATCGAACAGCTCTGTGAGTATCTTTTTGACATAAGGCTCTTAGTTGATGTGTCGGTAGCGCTTATAGATATCGCCAACTGTCTGGACCAGCCCAGCAAATATTGCTTGGAAGTTCGCACCGTTTTCTTTGAGCTTTTCGCTGACGACGTTCTTGAACTGGTGGCTGCTGAGAATACTTTTGAGCCCCGAGAGCGTCTAAACGAAGTACATGTAAAGGTAGCTCACCACATACTCGTAGCGCACCGGTCGGCTGATCCGAACTTGCTCAACAATAAAGAGGCTCTTCGGGTCATGGAGTTCCATCGATACTTCACGCAAATGCTCACTCAGCAAAGGCAGTTCATCCTCAAAGATCTTATCCAAGAAAAACTCGGTCTTGAGTTTCAATTCGCGTTGAATGCTCACCTGAGAGTTACTTCGGAAAGGTCCCGATACATCAGTGGACTTCTCTGTGAAATTCTCGTAGTAGAGTCGGTTGATGTAGGCTCTTACGTAGCGGGCAAGTGGCCAGCACATCTGACTATCCTCTAACAGCACCAGCAGCGTATCGTAAGGGTGGATGTTTGAGCACTTCCCAACATTAATCTTATGCGATTCGTCGACGAGGGCCGTCATCAAACTAAAAAAGCTTATGACGTATTGGAGCATTTCGTGTACGGCAATGGGTGTGTCAGTGTTTCTACTTTTGCAGGCCTAATCATACGCGTTGCGATATTGTGTGAGATAAGTTGTGAGCATTGTGTAGTTCGAAGGTGGCTGTGGCTTCTCTTCCTCCTCCAGTAACTCTGGAACAGTTGGCATAGCATTATTCTCCTCCTCTTCCTGCATTACTGGCTCGGGTTCTTAAACCCTGAGCTCTTCCTCGAGATCGGTGAGGTACCGAATATCTTCATCAGACTCCTCAGTGTGGAGAGTGTTTGGTACTCCATTGTGGAACACATTGAACACGTCCATCAATACTGGTGTACGGTCGATCTTCCGACACAAGGCGTAGTTGATACTGGAGAACATCACACGATCGAAGTACTTTTTGTTCTGCAGAAGACTGAGGATGATGGTTTGATTATCAGCATGCACTCGATTGTTGTACATGCAGCAGACTCTGAGCACCTCCAATAATTTTGCTCTTAGGACGTAGTCATCCTTTTCGATAGACAGCTCAAGCACCATGCGGACTATTCGAACCACCAGCTCCTTGTTGAACAGTATGCTCTTGTTGTTTCGCACCATTTCCCTGAGGAAGTCGACTGCCTTGTAATTGAGCTTGATATGCTTTTCCCAGATATCCAGGTTCTTGGGCTACTGCAGCAGCACGCTCTTGTTGCGAGAACTATCGAATACGAGCAGCGTGAGGAATTCATAGATAGTATCCAAGTCGCGGCCGGCCGTGTCACTATTAGGCTTCAAGGCTTTTGCATACTTGAGTACAAACTAGTGAATCTTGATGTTGATAAACAGTTTCTGTAACTGTTCCTGTCGCCGTGTGAACCGAGTTTACCGTTCATTCAGCACCAAAGTCTCACGTTTGTTGTTGGTCTCCATTTATCTCTTCCTGCGCTACTCGAATTCCATATCCTTGCGCTGCTCCTACTCACGAATTCGAATCTACTCGTCGCCTGTCAGTGATCGCTTAGTTGCCAATTGCTTTGTATACTACTCTCCGTCACCAAAGGCGTCATCAGATTGCACTCGATCCTCAGCAACGTACTTCCTCTTCTTTCGCTTGGGCATCGGATTCCGCAACATGTATGAGAAGTTCTGGAGCTGCTTCATGGATGCCGAAAAGTCCCCATTTTCCTTGATCTTTTCGAAGCTGGCCATCCAAGCCTTGACTTCGTTATAGGCGTCTACGTAGAACCTTTCGTAGCAGATGAATGTATTGCTGAAGGCCTTGAGAAGCAACTATCTGGACTCGTACATCTTGAACATGAGCACGATCATCTTATCGACGACCTTGAGACTATCCACGAAGATGCATTCTATGAGGCAGCGAACATCGCGCAGTCGATCATCAGTGTTTGTGCTGCATATCTTGATGATCTCCTTGACCCAGGTATCCTCATGCACCATCTTGTATCGGTGAGAGTAAGGTTCATTGCCGTCCTCTCCAGTGTCAAAGTCGTTCTTGTACAGTTTGAGGAACACGTCATTGACCAGCATGCTCAGTCGCTTATTGTTTTGAATGTCTAGGTAGATGTCGAGTATCTCAGCAGCGCGGCTGCGGGTGTCAATTAATAACCGGAGCTTTTCTTTCTAACCGACTACCTTTTTATAGTTTGTCTCAATGCGTTTGTCGACTGCTTCAAATATATCCTCCTTCTTCTCCTGGAGCTTGATGACTGCAGGGGGCTCGTCATCGTTGTTGTTCTCCTCTGTCTATGCGGTTAAAAGGTTTCGGGGCCTATCCATTTCCTTTTGGCGATCGATGTGCTTTAGTAGTTAAAGATGCTTCTTCTCGACCTCAGAACGTAGTGCTTTGAGGTCAACGCCCTAATAAATAACGCTCCACTTGAGCTTCATGACGCTCATGATAATGCTGTTAATGAGACTGGGGTAGGGAACATCGTTTTGGGTTCTCATTATCGTCTTTATGAAGTCCAGCGAGGTCTCGATCGTCCGTAATCGTTTGATATTGTACTTGTTGTGCTAGAGTTCCCGGTTGAAGAGGTAGGTGAAGAAAGCGATTACCATCTGGAACAGCTACATACGCTCTTGGTCGATACCACCCTCAGAACCTTGGTTTTCCTGAATGAAAGACTGCATCTCCTCGAATGTACGCCCCTCGTCCCAGACGATGACTGTTTAATTACGTTCAAGACGTCGAGGTCCGTCGTTCTGCTCTTTGATATAATAGTGTGCCAGTTTTAGAAACGGCTCAAAAATGTTGTTATTGGCTTTCGCAGCCTTGCCGTCAGCAGAATCGTCCGAAACATCCTCTTCCTTGTAGTTCTTGAAGAAGGCTGATACCACGTTGATACTAATTAAGCTCTTTTCTCCAGCTAGGGGTTGGCGATGTAGTACTTGCTTTTCGATGGGCTGCTCGAAGGAGGCATCAGCGATGAGATTAAGCAGCGTAACAGTGTAGGTCCACAGCTCCTTCTTTCTGAATTTGTTGTGGTCTGTCATCGAAACCTCCGTCTCCTCCATCTTCTTATTCTTGGTTACGATCTTGATGTCCTCTTTGGGGGCTATACTGCTTTTTCTGTCTTGTCCCTGCGTATCGTCATCTGATTTCTTCATTTCAAACCGAAAGACGCATTATTAATTTGGCTTCAGGAAGCTGTTCATGATAAAAAGCTGGTTACCTGGGACAGCGTTGCTCTTGTTTCTGCAGAAAGCACTGAGGAGCTGGAGATATTTTTCCTCTGGTGCCTCTGGAGAGAAGTTCCTTCGAAGTTCCATCATGCACTCCTGAATATTCTCCTCCTTAATGCAGTTCTTGATGATGAAGGGGTCCTGCAGAACCTGCAGAATGAACTCATGCATGAATTCCTTTTTGAGCTTATAGTATTGTTTGAGGAACAGTGGCAGCCACCGAGCCATATAAATCTTACAGGACTTCTCACCGGATAACATCGTTAGGAGTCGATACACGTCCTTGAAGATCTCACTGAGCCTGTCCTTTTCGTATTTGCGTTTGCTGATGTTATTGTCCGAATGGCTGCTGCCCTTGAACACAGCCTCCCACTGGGATAGAATCTGCTCAATGAAGTAGATGATCTCTATCAGCACCTCAATAAGGCCAAGGCTACGTATCATAATGATGAACTAGAATTCCGTTTTGGAGCCTGTCCTGCAGTTTTTAATCAGGTACAAGGTGGTGTTTCCCACTGTAACCAGGATGTAAGAATTGAGGAATTTGTTAAAGAATCCTTCTATGTGATCCTCTTTTGCGTTTACGTAGACAACCTACTCGCTCTTTGGGGATCCCAGGTTGATTGCTGCAAAGCTTCCCCGATGCTTCCTGCCTGCTTCAGGTAGTCTCATCCCCTCCACTAAACGCATTTCGCTGTGCACACCGATCTGGTCTTGTTTTTTCTCCTCTGGCCTTTTGTCACTCTTACTCAGCTCGATCTGCTTCTTGAGCAGCTTATTGAACACTATGAGGATGTCACAGAACTTAGCGAAGGCCTCTTGGCAGGACAGGATTTTATTGATGTTCCGTAGAAGTTTTTGGTCAAATTTAAAGATCTGGAAAGTGTTTTCGATATCTCCCTTACACAGCTTGAGTTTAAAACTGTTCGAACTGTCCTCGGACTTCTTGAGGATGTCCGTCATATGGATCTTCTTTATAGGGTCAGCAATATCGATGAAGAGTTTTCGAGTCTACAATTGTTCCTCCTTACGGGCTTACTTCTTCAGGTCTGCCTTGCTTTGGTGGAGATCCTTTCCTGAATTCTACTACAAGGTCATCACCGACAGAACCACCAAGTCCCGATGCTTCAGAGAACCTTTGCTGTCAGGGTATTTCAGCAGCCGCATAACCTTTGCACGAGGATCCGGTCGTGGATCCACCTTGATGCTGAGGCTACGATTGTTTTGCTAAAGTATCTTTTGTGTGTCGTTTCGATTTAACTCATCACCCAGGATAGAGATACCTTAGTCCTCTTCCTTGATCAGGTCTCTGTTCATTGGGGAGTCTTAATAACTCACTTTCGCAATTGCATCAGTAATGTAGTGTTTTAAGTAGAAAGTGCGGCCGGCATTGGATGAAATCGAACCCTTTTCTGGATCTCGTCGCACACAAACCTCCCATAAGCCCTCATAGCATGACTTGTCCTGCCGAAGGTAAACATCTCCGCTCCATAAATCGACTGTGAGAGAACTGTCGTTCTTTGTGTTTTTTAGAAACACAATGTCGTTGTGCTCGATGTCACCCATCTCTTCAGTTTCCTTTTTGCTCTCCCCCTTTTCTGGCTCGAGGTTCTTCGCTTTGCTACTCTTCTCCGGCATAAAATTTAGAATCAGTGTTGCTTTGGACTGGTTAACCACCTCATACCGCTTCGGCACATCGTCTTGGCTGTTTGATTAGCTGGTTGAAGTTGGTTTCTTAATCATCGGACGCATACTGTGGTACATACTGGCTTCATCGAAGATATCCGTAATGACTGGTAAGATGCTGTGTCCTAAGTGTTTCCTTTCTAAGGTATCAGCAGAGTCGAGTTCCACCCTCACTGGTTTGTCAAGGAAGACTTCATCGTCCTGATTACCAATATTTAGGAAGCAGTGGGAAGCACAGTGGTGCAACCGAAACTAATCCTTAGACTGTATCTCCTCAGCCTCCTTATCACTGTTCCTAAACCTGATGATCTTGAACTTGATGAGCGAGGAATACTCGTTGGTGAGCACCAACTTGAACGAACCAATGCCCGTTTCGGGGCATGAAAACTCGCCCTGCAAGAACGATTACGAATTCACGTGGCGGATCACCACCTCCGAGTCGAAGTTTATGTTTAAGCCGCGGTTTTTGTTTGTCTTGTTCTTAAACTGTTCCTTCTCAGTGTCCATGCGGCTCTTGATGTTCTCATCATCTTGGTCCTTACCAGCCCCAGCTGCAGGTGGGTTCTTGCTCAATCGCTTTAGCCGCTCACGGTTCTAGTCGTGAATCTCAAACGATGAGTAAGGCAGAATTTAGAAGAGGCTATTGCGGAACTCAAATTCCGTGAACTTCTTGCTCTTCAAAAAGTAGATGTTATTGTCTGCGAAGCCTTTCGAGAGCAGGAATCCAGCAATTTTGGTGGATGTACGTTAGCTCTTCTGGTTCTTGTCCTGGATGTCCTGGAGCGTACAGTATATGCGGATTATGTCGCCGTAGGCCAGATGATCGACCATATGTCAAAACTATTATATGCATTGGGCGTGTTTATCTGAACGGGTATCTATCAATTTATGTAGAGGCTTTGGGCAAACACGATGTCGCGCTTTATGAGTTAGCTGGCGGCTTCTATCTTCTCAACCAAGGTGGTGTTGCCGATGATATTGCAGCCACTTTTGAGGTTACGGAACAAAATATCCAGTCGCATGATGGTCTTGACGATGGCACCTTCAGGTGCATCGGTGTTCCGACAGATATCAATGAAGTCCATACCAGTCGCCCAATCGTAGACTGTTCGAGCAAGGTGGAAGTTCAGGATACTGTTCAGCAGGTCATCCTCAGAATTCACAGGGAAAGCTTTGTTGTCCATTTCGATGATGTTAAACTTCCTGACAATGTCGATGGTCTTATCAATCGCTTCAGTGAGGTTATCGGTGTAAGTGTCTTTGGGATGTTTCGGGGTTTGCTTGATATGCTTATCCCTGTTCCTTTTGTTGTCCTTCTCTCGATACTGATTAACGAAGCCACTCAGTAAAGCTGCCAGCTCCATTGGGTCAAGTGGGTTGAGCACCGCTTCGATAAGAATTTCTGCTACATAGACATCGACTTCCCTGGCAATTCGACCCTTGAGCAGAATGGACTCCTCACTGACAAACTTCATCTTTTTGAGCACTGTGAGCATACCCTCGAAACTACCCATAGCCACGAGATCGTTTTTATCGACTTCACTTGTCAGCTGGGTCAAGCGATGCTTTAAATCTCTTCGCTTGGTATTCTGCACGGTATGCACTTCCTTGAACTCGCAGGCATGGCATGGCTGCTCCGTGAACTTCCGAAGCTAATTCGACCGTTCCTCCATGAGCTCTCCTCTTCCGAACACCTGCAACTTTTTCGGTGGGTTAAGTAGTTGCTCAGCCAGGCTCTGGTAGGCCTCTCTTCCGAAATCCGAACTTTTAGAATTAGACTGCACCTTCTCGTTGTATATCTCGAGCAGCTCGCTGGCCTGAATGTTGTGCACGTAGTAGAAGTATTGGTTGTTGGTGTTAGGTATCGGACCGTTTGAGGCTGGCTTCTGCTTGGAATTTTCGTATTCCAGCACAATGTGCTTCTTCTTCTTTTTGTTTCTCTTACTAGCTTCAGCCTCCTATTTGGTCAGATAAAAGTCACAGTCGATCTCGTCAATTACCAGCACAGTAATGAACCTTCGCTCAGCTGCATTGGCCTTCAGATCAATCTTCAGCACCATGCACAGCTCAGCTTCGTTGTTGTGTCCAAGCACCCTTCCGAACTTGGGCAGCTGTATCTTGCCGTAGTCCAATTCACTGAACACAATTTCGTTGAGTTGGCGTAACTCACTTGCCTTCACCATATACTCCTCGATGAGCAGACGAGACTGCAGCTGGTTAAACGGACACTCGATTAACCCGAGTTTATCGTATTCCTTTTTGTACTGGCGCATGCTATTAAACTTCGTCGGCATAGCACTAAACTTCTCATCCTCAATGAAGCTCTATCGCATCATCGACTCCACGTTCATCTACTTGGAGGTGTACAGGTTGAGGATAATCTGGTACGTTACTCGGAACTTTGAGGTCAACAGCTCACCCGGGTTATCCATCATCTTGGCCATGTCGGCTGGTTCGGGCAGTTGGTTGGGATCCTTCACCATAATGACGACAGTTCCCTTCTCGTCGAGACCGCGTCGACCCGCTCTTCCAGACATCTGCACATACTCCGAAGAGTTGAGGAAGCGATCACTTTCAGATCCGTCGAACTTCTTGATGCTGTGGAAGATAACGGTCTTAGTGGGCATATTAATCCCCATAGC
>ERZ724508.1457-NODE-1457-length-13976-cov-4.949716_pt1 | contig 13976 bp, 19 predicted proteins | sample MGYA00376041_ERZ724508 | MGnify/ENA primary metagenome ERZ724508 (study PRJEB28724, sample SAMN07190887) | wastewater metagenome | isolation source: effluent of sewage treatment plant in Hong Hong | place: USA: Christiansburg, Virginia | collected 2016-03-01 ...
CATCTTCGAGTTTAAAGAACTGCTTTGTTCTCTACTCCAGTTCGGCAGTGAGGCTGTATATCTTTTTCATCATTTATTAATTGACCCTCGCCAGCTACGACTATCGGTTGGCAATCGTGCGAGATTACCGATTCTCGCTTTGTTGGGCCTTGAACTTCCTCTAGAGTTCATCATGCTTTGAGTGTAGCTACTCAAATTTGACGCTTTCTTCAGTTGACTTCTGGGTGTGCTTAGCAAGCTGTTCCTTCAAGTCATCCCTCTACTTGATCAGGTCAGCCTTCTACTTGATGAGGTAATCAATTTCAAGTTTCAAAAAAACCTTTTCCTTCTCTGCTTCACGAACATTGAATGCCCAGTCTGTACTTGAATTTAAGATCCTTTAATCCTCTCGCTTCCCTATTTCAATATGACGCTTTTAGGATATGCGTAGCTTCTCTTCGTGTTCCCTCCTGTCATACATCCACTCCTTCACAATGTTTTAGCACTTTCGAATGGAATCTACCAACAAGGTTCGCAGCTCCTACACCTGATCTTCGAACATCTTCTGTTGTCTTTAAGATTCCACTTGTAGGTTCGAATCAAGCTACTGAGAGCTGAGTTGTCGTCGATGCAGCTCCAGCTTGAGGTCCTGCACTTGCTGATGCAGTCTTTGATTCTCTTGTTGGCTTGCTTTCAGCTATTAATCGTTGTGTCGATCGTTCGCAACCTCTCGCAGCCTTTCAGCTTCAAGTTTATATCTCCCCCGATGCTGCTACAAGTCAGCTTTAAGTTCCTTATTTGCACCCAAAGCAATTTCAAGATCCTTTTGTAACTTTCTGTTTCTTCGTATGAGGTCATTCAGCTCCGAAGCTTCGGGTACTTTTTACGAGTGGATCATTGCTGGTTGTATCTATTCACTCTGTCGAGCGACAGATGAACTTACTTCCGCATTGTCAACCACGTCATAGATCTTGGCAAATGGTCGCGGTTAGCTTGCTTGTTAATGCTGACCTAGGTTACTTGTTCCCCGAATTCGAATTGGGGGTGTCTTAGTTCCCAACGGCTGCGCAGCCGTTATTACCAGCACATTCTTTTGGGGCTGTCCAAAAGACATCTCCTGAGTCTGGTGTTTCACATGGGGTGGCTCCTATCTGGATTGCCTGTTGTCAATTATATTCCTTTGGGCTGCTGGTGGGTTATTTGGTTTGTATTTCTTGCGAGCATTCTCTCTCACTGCTTCAATATGTCTGTACTCCTCATCCGTGAACCCTTTGCCGAAAACTTGGAGAAGTTCCTTAGCCGTGCTTCTTGATGCGTTGGGTCTGAAGATATCCTCAAAAACTCGAGGCAGGATATTGAAGCCGTTTGTGGCTGCAATCTTGTATGCTTGTGAGTCTGGAAATGGACTTTCTCCTGTTATCGTTTCGTAAAGGACAACTCCGAAGGCCCAGATGTCGACTCCTTCGTCATATTCTCCAATCTCGGACTCGGGCGCTCGATATTGCTCTAATCCTACCACCGTAGAAAGAAGGTCCTCCTAGCCACAGGTTCGGCTCGTTCCAAAATCGCATAGTTTTGCAACTCTGACCCCATTTTCATACTTGAGGAGAATATTGTCAGGGTTTATGTTTCGATGAACGATGTTGTTGTTGTACATGCACAAGAGCCCCTCTAAGACTCCCTTCATGGTCGACAGAAGCTCCCGAGCTGTAAAATCCCATCGATGTTCTTTGAGAGTTCCTGCATCGTAGTATTCCATGATGACGATGTAGATGTCTCCTTCTGGTTTAGGAACTAAATAGCTTATCGGCTACTTCTGAGCACATCGTGGATAGCGACGATGTTGGGGTGCTTGATGTCCTTCAATTGAGTATACACAATTTTGCATTGCTAATCATTTTTGGCGATCCACTTGACAGCCCAGTCCCGTTTTTGACCATCTCGGAAGTGGTAGGCATCCCTGAAGGTTCCGTAGGTAAGCTCCTTGACAAATTCATACTTGCGTGGCCTCAGGGCTTATACTATCTCAGCAATCATTAAACTAATACATTACATCCGACCAATACCAACGAGTTGGGAAATAAACGAGGCCTTTTATGGTCCTTGGTCTCCGGAAAGCCATTGCTGAGACGGATAGAAACCCATGCACGCTGGGCATCCGATAAACTGCTCCAATGCATTAGGTGGATACTGAAGATTTCTTTGACGACGAGTCATACTGGGAAATCGATCACACCAAGCATAGCGAAGCAGCCCCATACTATGTTGTGACGGGAGTAAAGCAGATCGTTGGGCAGCCCGACAATTTTGAAACAATTCAAAATTTGAACCTATCTCTTCAAGGCCTTCCTCCACCGGCCTCACAACCACAAATATCGAACAGGTTTGCTGTTCAAGCAGCCCCTTGTTTGAGCGTGCACAGACTCATGGAATGATGATCATCCAATGTTATAGACCGCAGCATATTAGATTATTTGATTCATGTGAAGGTTGGAGGGAAAGCTGACGCCATTGTGGTGCATTACTCAAACAACTCTTCCTCCCGAAAAATCTTAGTCAATGCAACCTTTCCAAAAATCCAGTCTCAGGAATAATGCTGATCAATTAGTTAAACCTCACGGCTTCATCAATACCGCATTTTTATTGCTTAAGATCAATATGGTGGATATCGTCACTATCGAATATTGTCGAGGGTGCCAAGTCAGGCATTCGGAACTCGCACACCCATAGACACGCTATCAGGAACTGTACAGATAGGTTGAGCAGCTCCTCAAGCAAGAAGGTTATCGGGTGTTCGCTGATCGATGGCCAAGGACAGGGTCGTTTGAGGTCAGTCTCAACAGAAAGGTTGTATTCAGCAAGCTGGAGGGTCAAGTACTTCCTGAACCAGGCCAAATCGTCACTATAGTCTTGGAAGCAAAGCGCAAGACCAACTTGAGAATGAAAGCTCTTCACAAGGAGCAGAAGGTTAGGGACCATAATCGGTCTTACTGGTCCCCTTTCATCAATGAGAACTATCCCCACCAACGAGATTATCGAGAAGTTAGGGCGTCAAGTGTGAGGAAGCTTTGGAGTACCCAGTAAGGCTTCTTTAAGAAATACATGAATACAGCAGGTAGCTGGTCGAAGCAGAGCCGACTAATAGAGGGAGACTCCACCGAAAAACGATGGAATTCGCTTCCCAAGCGAAGAAGTGAATACGACGAGAGAACGGAAAACCCACAAAAGATTACCCTCATCAAGGTCGACCAGAACCACTCGTACGTGTCGAGTCAACCGAACACCTCCTTCGGAGCCTGAACAATGTTCGTTCATATAAGTGAAATTGGCGTAGAAATATTTTGCAGCTTTTTTGGACGGTTGGGACTTGAGATTGTTGGACTCAGCAGAATAACTGATGCGTGAACAGTCAGTCAATAGTTAGATTGAACGCGAGTTACCAAGCTGTCATCACTGACACGCATTCTCCACTCCATGACCTTCAGGGATCTCAGGTAAGAGAACTTATTGTTGACATCAATGTAGTCGTTCGAGAGGATATCCTCGAAGACCAGCTGGCTCAAGTACTGCTTCATAAGCTTGCGTCCTTCCACCTTACTGACTTCTTTCCCGCAGAAGAACTGTGAAAGGTCTTTGATATTGGTCTTCTCTAAATTCTTGGCGTTAACTCGGCACAACATGGCCGTCAGCATACTTATGAGGCTGTTGGCTCCTTCAGACTTGTCGCCTTTTATTTAGGTAAATTTCATCCTCCACCTCAAGCTTCGAAGTTTGAGATGGAGCGAATTCCTGAACATCTTCAGCAGCTTCTTCGGCATGTTCGTGTTTTTGATATTCCCGAACAAATTTCGGTATGTGTTCGTCGATTCCACTGGTACTTTCTGCTGGGATTTTATTAGTTCGGGGGCTGGATGCGTTTTCATGGAGTGTTCCTGCGTTTTCCTTGAGTTTGGCTGGAATTAAGTGAGTTTCCACTCCTCGAAAGAATCCTATCCTTCTTCGGATGACCTTTATGAAATCTCGGGGTTCTCGAGTTTATTGCAAGCCTATTCAGGAGCTCCTAAAGAAAGCAGGGGCTGTTGCATAGCAGAGCCAGCCGCTTCTCTGCTGGTTTGGCTTAGTTAGTACTGTTTGAGATCTCCCCAATTGCTTACTTGGGCGGGAATAACGAAGATTCTGTTTCCAAATTCAAAGAAATTGCCGAAGAGATGCTGCTGAATTAGGTGATTGCCATGTATGGGCAGCATAGCTCTCGTGAAATCTTCAGCTTCCTTTGGAAGCCCTTGAAGATGCGTTCCAGCATCAGCTTCAGCCTTGATCTGGACTTAATTCTCAAAGCCAGCAAATTGCTTGTGAGCCATGGCCGCTGCCTCCCATATGCTCTAGAGCTTTATATTTTGCTGCATAGCTCTTCGGTGAAGTAAAAACCAAAGCAATAAACTAATATAGGGTTCGAAGTCTATGACGTGTCAGTCCGTTTTGCCTCCTGATCATCGTACGATTTGAATCGCTGTTGGTGTGGGCACTATATTCTATTAAGTTGTATTACCATGCGGTTAAGGATACTATTTGTTAGCATGAGGCAGCCACTTGGCTTGAATTTTTATCAAATAAATTTTCGCGTGGGGGTATTCGGCACGCCTGTCGATAGATATGACTGTACCTGAGAAGGTTTTGGATGCTCATCGGCAAGACCTCAGATTTTGAGAACTAAAAAACTATTAAGCAGAGGGTTACGGGGAGAACTGGAGAGGTAACCAAGATCTTCGATCTTCGGTCAGGCATAAAATCAGAGTTTGCTTGTGGGCTATTCGGCGGCTATGAAGTCAATCTCCACCTTTGCTTGCACTGGTAGCTCCTTGACGGCAATGCACACCCTTGCTGGCGGGTCCTCTTTGAAGTATGCAGCGTATGCTCCATTCATCTTCTGGAAGTCGTTCATTGTCTGAGTCAGCCACTTAATACCGTCAGGTATACGGTGCACTTCATCACATTCTCCAACCTGCTGTTGGCTTCTGCGAGAATCGCCTGAGCGTTTTTCATTATCTGATGGGTCTGATCCTCCACTGAATCTGAAACCAGCTTGCTTGTCTGCGGATCCATACCCAACTGTCCGGACACGTAGATCACTCCGTTGTGAATCCGAGCGACACTATACGGACCAATGATCTTGGGTCCCTTGCTGAGCTTGAGGGTACGAACCAACCGACCAGCCATATATCCACTGAGATAATAAGAATGTCATCGGTAGTTTATGTGCCTTTTTTGCCTGTACTCCTCGATCAGCTTGAGCTTATCGTCGAACTTGGGTTGCATCTCTTTGGCATACGGTACATCTTCCAGCGATTTGTAGCTGATGTGTTTGTCGTACGCCTCCCTGCACAATACCACCGAGTTGCGTAATGTTACAGGCTTAGCCATGTCCCATCTTGTGAGGTAGTACTGCTTTAGGTCGGTCTTCCCAGTCATGAAGCATTTCCATTCAAAGATGTGCCTCATCAAAAGGTAAACTTCATCAATGTCCATGGCTATTTCGTCTTGATCTACACCCATCTTCCTCTCATCGCTGAGCAGCCTGTTATGGATCTTCTGGTAGATGGTAGATTTGACATCATCGACCATGTATGGTTCATAAGGTTCGCCGCATAAGTCGCAAAGTACATAACTTGCGATAGCAGTCGCAAGTGCTATGGGCATGGTTCCGAGCACTGGAATAATTCTGATGCGATAGTTCTCAAACACCTGGAAGCTGCTGGGATCCTTCTTCTGCTCGACATTCAGCGGAAGTAGTTCTTTGGTTGCCTCTTGCTGCGAATGAGCAACCATCACACCTTTCTTGATTCCTAGTTTTCCAAGTCTCCGACGCAACGCAGTCATAAGCTCATCATTCTTCGTTTCGGAGATGTCCCGAATCTGAATGCGAGTAACATCGTTCTTCATACCTGCTCCACCCGATACCATGAGTTTCTGTTTGCGATTGAAGCACATCGCAACCAAATTGGTCTTAGCATCAATGTTGTCTATACAGTCAATGACGTAGGTTGCCTCCATTGGCACCAGTTTGTTCAGATTGTCCTCCTTTAAGAATTCATCAATCGCCTCAACCTCTACATCCACAAGGATCTTGTTGATGTACTTCTTCATACACTGAACCTTCGAGGTCCCGACATCTTCCAGAGTTGCGTACGCGTGACGACTGAGGCTGCTCAGCGATACTCTATCAAAGTCCACGATCCGTAGCCGTCGTACTCCCGATCTCACAAGCATGTTCACTACATTGGAGCCGACCCCTCCTACACCCAGTACCACAACGTATGCGTTCGTTATGGTTGCCATCTTCTCCTCTCCGAAGTATTGGTAAACCCTAACGAGCAACTCTTGCTTGAGTGCGAGATATTCTGGATCTGCTGGATCGGGACTTGATCGCTTTACAGGCTTCTCTGCTGGCTGTTGGTTCCCTTTACGGAGCATGAGAGCAGTGAGTGCGACACCTGCAGCCGCACCGAGTACAAACACCCCTACAGTTTTGGCTTCCATCACGAGATAAATATTTCGTAATGTTGACACTGGACTATGGTCTAACACTACTGCTGCTCAAAATTCTTTTATCAGTGATGACAGAAAGGACACCCTTAATCTCGTGCAGATGCTTCTTTTGAGTATGTGTGAGCAGTGGGAATTGCAAGCCCTGTGGATAGTCAAGGATGCTAGCCAACTTCGAAGTACATCGATGGTAGTTATGATCTCAAAGACTGGGATTATAGTAGTTTATTCGAGAATGATCACAAATCTTGAACTCAGTTCCTGGCGTTCGATTTCTCAACCACCCAGTTAAGTCAGCGATGCATTTCGAGCACAACTCGAAAGCTGGGCCAGACCTACTTTTATGGGCTCGAGGAGCTTTGGAAATGTTTATGGGTATCCAGTCAGAGGAAACCCATGGTGGCCGACTCGCAGCTATTTACCAAGACCCGATATTAAGATCATCCACGACCTGCAAAATCATCCTCCGAAGCCCTAACCTATCGTTTCCAGTTCAGACCCAAAGAAGAAGAAACTAAATTCGGAAGGCGATTCGGAACTCTTATAAAATATCGAATAAGAAACGAAGGAGAAAGCGCGAAAAGAAAAACTTTAGAAAAAGCTTCGAGATCGACGGAGAAAAGCTCGAGCAAAACGTATTTTAGCATTAAAGGCTTTGCGAGAGAAGGCGAAACGAAAGGTTAATCCCACTTCGGCATGAGAAATTGATGTGTATCGGCATTCGACGACTTCAAGTTGGTAAGCAGGGCACCTTCACTTACTCAAAGTTACGGACTTTTATTCTGCAAAATACACTTGCCAAACACTGTCACTTCTAGCAGTCGGGTTGGTTCTTTGGTTCGGCTTTGACAAACGCCTCGTTTTCCTTGAGGTTATTCACAACACGGTTGAGCGTGGGGTATGCTGTAAAATCGATGCCAAAACGAGCAGCGCCACCGATCACATGTGGGTATACACAGCAGTCTGCAGCTGTTATTTCATCCCCAAAGCTGTACTTCCCTGCAAACTTCTCCAATAGCTTCTCGAGGGCCTCCGAACCGCGAATAACCCACTGCTTGGCAAACGCAATCTTGTCGGCCTTGTAATCCTTCTCGATAACCTCAAGCAGTCTCAGGTTCTGGTAGGGATGGATACCAGAGTTGATAACCTAGCAGATGCCCTTCACTTGTGCGCGCTTAACCGGGTCCTTTGGGTACAATCCAAACCTCTCATGGAAGACATCATTTAGGTAGTCAAGGATCGCCAGTGATTCGATCAGCACGTTACCGTCCTCTAACACTAACGCCGGTACAGCCTACACTATCGGTATGAGTTACCTTGTTTGGGTTGACCTTCTCAAACTCTTCTGACTTCTGGTCGCCCTTCACAAGGTGCACAAACTTGTACTCCGGTGTGATCTTCAGCAGGTTGAGTGCAATGCGAACCCTCCAAGCCGTTGAGCTACGGAAGTAGCTGTACAGCACCAACTTTGGTTCGGCAGACTCCATAGCAACAATACGATAGGATTATATACTCACAGCCCTAATCGGCAGAGGTCGGATAACCAGCTTAAACATTGCCCTTCCTACCAACGACCGTCAAACCCCTTTCAACAACGCAAGGACAGCAAACAATGCTCCAATTGCCTATTCATCATCAATGAGTAGCTGCCATATCAGGGAATTGTAATCACTGTTGTGATCATGATCTCACAGCGGCGAGTGTTTTTTCATCATGGCATGCTCAAGCGGTGGCTTTCTTTTCCCTTCAGCCACCCGCCTATTTTTTGTTGATACTCAACTTAATTACTATAATCCCGTCGAACGCTATATCGCTTTCCATGGAAGGTAGTAGCCATGACTCACAAGGTAAGCGTATTGCTTCACATCCCACAATGCAGTCCAACCGAGGCAGCCTTCCCGACAACGATGATGTTGGGGAAGGTCAGCATGGTCGCATGGATGACCTAACCAAGAGCAGCCTCAAGGAACTGAGAGGCAGGCTGCAGCAGGAGGCCACAGCATACCTGGAGCAGGAACGTCGAGTTATTATAAATGAGGAACTGAACAAGCTCCGCGAACATCGTTTCCTGCAGCGAACGATGGAAGAATTCAATGCAGCAGATGGGCACCACCATAGATGGCTTCGTGAGCACCAGCGAGTGATGGATGTAATGCACAAGGTCCGGGAGCGATCCTAAACTGCTGAGAGCAAGAAGCAACAATCCTTCCTCGAGAAGGAAAATAAGCTTGAGAGTAAGATGAAAAACTTCTTCCGCAGTCGGATGCAGCTCAATTAGGCCAAGAAGCAGCGCAACAAGCAACGCATTGATAGCAGGCCGGCCACGAGCTACTATCACCAATCACAATTAGGACGCACCCAACCCATCGACAAAAGAGCCTCTCCTAAACACAATCAAGTCAGCATAAATCGCGACAGCAACATGTCATCCCGCTCATAGCGTGTGAGCAGTATGCAGCAGGTGAAGGACAAGCAGCACCTGCAGACCTACATGAGCAAATTGCGAAAGGCTGAATAGCGCATAATCTGTCTACAGATTAACAACGAGAAGTCCAGGAGGGATGGGCGTAGTAAACCAACCAAAATACTGTCTTCGTTGCGGGATAGTCGATACTAGCAGACTCGCCAGCAAAATGAAAAGACCTTTTTTCAGCGAATCTAGTCCCACGAAGTTCTGCTATCAAGATACCAAAAACAACAGGAGGCGATCATAGAGCAGAGAAAAGATCAGTAGAACAGGCATCGGGAGGAGGTATCTGTCAGGCACAGTCGGTTCAGGGAAAGCGATATGCAGAGGTACCTCTGGGTCTATGCAGACGACTTGCAGATGTTTCGAATGTTGATCATCGCAGCCGCGAGCTGTAACTCCGTCGCCAACGGAGCCAGAAGATAGTGAGTATGCGGAAGTAATACCTTTCGTGATGATAGGCTCTTCCAAGTGAAGAAACATAAGGAGATCGAACAACATAACTCTCAATTGGAACGCCTTCGAGCAAAGTTGCACAACCTCTCGCTACTGGACAGCAGCCAGCTGCTCAATGAGAAGGAGATGCAGGAGTCTGTGAGGTACCTCTCCAGATTATTGCAGGTTGGTGAAGCAACTGACCAACGACTCGTAGAAATGCGCGTAGATCTTCATAAAGAAGAAAGAAGAACTAGTTGCTCTTCCCGCCCCACCAGCAAAAAACTCGGCAGTTAAGCTACGCTGATTTTAGAAGTTTCCCGCTTACTATAAAAGGCTATAGGAACAGTCACTTTGTGATCTTCTTGCGCTTCACACGAAGCACAGTCGAAGCCTTCTTCGTTTTGGTTGGTTGCTCGGCTGCCGGGCTTTCTTCTTTGTTGTCGTTGGACGTCTTTCTCTACTTCTTTCGCAACAGTTTAAGCTTGCGCTTCTGAAATTTCAGGCGGTCCTGGGCTTTCTTGTTCAAAAACTTGGCCGAATCAGCCTTCACCCGTGGTGGAACGGTAAAGCCGAAGCTTTTTGCGACCTTTGCCACATCGAGAAGCTAAGTCTTGAAGGTGCCCTTGAGCAGATTTCCGGCGAAGTAGCTCATAAACGAGCCGTAAGCATAGAAGGCCATTCTGTTGATGAGGTAGCTACTCTCCACAAGCTTCTCCAACTTGTGTTCAGTTGGCTGCAGCTTGTGCGGATTGAACTTTAACTGATCCAGCACAATTGACGGGTATGTCTTGTGCAGCATACTAACGTAGCCGGCATTGTGTCGGAACAGCACGAGAATAAACTTGCAGTGTTTAGCGTTAGTGTAGAGGTTGGCGAGCTGCTCAAAGAGTTGTGGAGCATCAACAATGAGCACTGTCTGACATGCTGCGAGTGCCTATTGGTCTAGTGGGTCAACCAGCAGCACTTTATAGCGGTTTTCCGGAATGTTGAAGTACGGCAGCACTGCCTAGAAGTATTCCTTCTGCTTTATGGTGCCAGTGGCTATGCCGGTGGTTCCGCTTGACTTCAGCAGGTAGGTGGCGATGAAGGCAAACCGGTCGGACTCCTCGATGAGTACGTACTTCGCACTATTGGTCTACTGTTTAGTCATAATTAATATGGCGAAGTCACGAAATTGGAATTGTTGGCGGATGGCTTATTGCCTCCACCATGCGGACAATCTGGTCGAAGGATAGTGAGTGCTGGTTAAGAAGGCTGCGGCTTTGTGGAAGTGCAAGGAAGGCTGTGAGAGGCTGGCAGTCCACCATACAGTTTTGTTATCGAAGGTGTGTCTACATGAGCAAGTGATGTACCTTTGGTTTGTTCGTGAAGTAGTCCTCAGTGAGGAGCGGCAAGACTTTCTTTGCTAGTTACTCCACCCTTTTAAGCGTGTCGAAAGTGACTTTATCGATGATTCGAAGTCTGCCTATGCTACCTTCGGCTGTTCCGTACAGCAATGAATGTCGATGCTCTTCAGTCAGTGTCCAAGCCTATTCACTGAGGTTGCAACTGCCAACTACATACAAACCCATCTTCTCCAGGTCATTCGGTGCGTTTAGCCAAGGCAGCATAGCAAGAACTCCCCCATTCTTATCACCAATCACGATAAGGTCATCGAGAAAGGCCACATCATTGCATAACCGGGTACAGTTGGCAGTGGCGACAGTGGTTGCCTTGACTGGCATATTTCCATCTAACTTGCAGTCCAACAGCATCAGATACTTGAATGGATCGGCAACTAACAGCTTGTTTAGATGGTGGCTAGCAGTGATGGATGAGCACTTTACCGAAAGCTCTATGTTCGCCAAATCAGTAATCTTTATGTTTTCTTAGTCAAGCCAGATCACCTTCAGATCACTCTAGTAGACGATAGTAACGCGTCCTGTTGGAAGCCACTTCAGTAGCGTTGGTAAACGTTTGGAGATCTGCCGGATCAGCTACTTTCCCTATCGGAAGTAACTGAGATACTTCCCGTTGCCGATCGTTCCTGCCACTAACACACCTTCACTGCAGACCATGACACACGAAATCGCTTCCAATTCATGAGCAATCGTTCTTTGCTCATATTTATGGGGATCGATCAGCAGTAGCTCCTTGCTCTTGAAGACATGCACCATCTTGTTGAAGATCCTTACGTGCGGCACTTCCACGTTTCCATCACAGACCTTGAAGCTGCGGCTGTTGATCTGTTCGCTTGTACAAATCCGATAGATCGTGAGTTACTTGAAACAGCTAACGATAAGGATTTCAGAGGTAAGCCCGAGTTGGATGTTACTAACGTCGCGGAGTGCCACCGTAGATTTACTGATGCTGTCTTTGATGTTGACAGCGATAACAGAGCTACTGAGGCAGTAAACTGTCTGGCCTAATCTTAGTACCTTTGTCGGTAAGCTACCGCAGCAAAACTTCTCTTTCTTGGTCGGTATATTGCGTATGTCGAAGATTTATAACTGTCCTCCAGCAGAGCCAATGAACAGATGCCCTTCGAGCATCTCAACTGAACGTGGCTGATAAGAGAGCTGTAGGACCTCGCCATGTTTCCCTTGTTGAATTTGCACCTACTTGCTATTCCACTCAGAATAGCAGAGGTAGCCGTCGGTATAGCACAAGGCGATTAGAGGAGCCACCAGAAAGATGTTATTTAACTCCTTTCGTTCCGCAAGGTTGTAGACCACGAGTTCGTTAGTGGTGCAATAGGCGAGCTCAGACTCGTAGCACGCAGCTCGCTCAATTTTGGCCTCTAATATAAGTTCCATTTTATGTTGAGGATAGTCCATACGGTAGACCCCATTCGAAAAGACGACGTAGTTGCCTGCTGCACAGACGAGTTTCATGTCAATACTCCATAGTTCTTCCAGGCCTCTCTGAGTCAGTCGCAACAGTAATGTGTTCTAATCAGTCAAACCGAGCAACAAGTACTATTCGGAGTGCTGCGATACTCGATACATGCATGAGACAGGCTCCTCAAGTTACACGTTTCCCAGAGGTTAGGTCTTTAGAGCTTTTTTTAAGAGTGTAAGCTGATTGTTTTTGTTAGGAGATACCATGACGTAGGTCTCCAGTCCGCAATCATCGAGACATTCCACCGAGTATATCTCAGTTAGGTTAAGCCAGCGGTAGGTTTCACGGTAATCATGATCATCTAGCTCAAGCAGTCTGGTATCTTCATCGGTATGCCACACAACCAGCTTATTTTCCCCAATGTGACAGGCGCCCTTCCCATCGATTTGCCCATAGTCCTTCAAGCCTTCGTTGTTAAACAGTAGGAGTGATTCTCCAACCAGCCCATAGACCTATTGGAGGAAGAGGACTTGATTACCACATTCCAGTAGCGGTAACCTATGCGTCATGATTGGCTTGGTGGATTGGTAGTTGTATAGAAAAAGTTCGCGGCCAGTGAGCAACACCAGCTCCCTGCCTGAGTAGAAATGTATGAGGTTGTGTTTATTTATGCTTGGATTCTCCAGCAATCGTATTGGTGTAACATTGACCATCCTGAAAGTCGTCTTTCCTTCACTCTCGACGATGAGACCCAACGTTTGATTCTTGTATTTAGAGTGGGATTGGTTGATGATACCCACATGAACCAACTCATCGAGCTGCAATGCACTGGTTGAAGTTTAGTTTAGTCGCAACCCATCACGCTTTTCGGCGAAGCCTATTGTCGTAATCGTGGCGCCTACAGCGATGAACAAGTATCCCTCGGTGTCTCTCACATTAAACGAGTAGTCAGTGCCCATGAAGCAGCGCTCATCAGTGCCAGCACCATGTCTTTCCAGCTTCCGCCTGACCTCCACTTAGATAGTCTTGTTGGATGCGACTCTCACCATAAAGTACTCGAAATTGTCTGTGAGCAGGCATAACAGATCGGACCGTTCGTGTTGGGTGGGAATCACAGTTGCCGCCAGTACCCTCGAAAATGTCGGCACTTCAAACCAATCGATAACTGTGTTGCAGTCTAGCATCGCAAATTCCACAGTCGTCGGTCGAACAAGCACCACTGCTTTCACGAACTGGCCTCGTAGAAAAAGCTGTATGGGAAGGGCTTGTACAACCCTTCCCGATCGGATGACGCTGCTGATGGCGCACCATCTAGATTGTTGTAGCTCATCGTTGTGCATCCCTCTAATCTTGAAGTTTGCCGCTTCTTATAATGTTAATGTTGGAAGCTCAAAGCCAGCGCCAGCCGACCTAACCTGACACCCAGCACGACGTCTTCGAGCAGGCACGCTGGATCAACCGCTTTAGTCGAAAGAAGAAACAACCGGGACACCCTGCCAAGCGCTTCAACCATGGAAGTGTAGTTCATGAAGGGTACCTCTACATCATTGGTGGAGCGAACACAAACACAGATAAGCCTATCGACACCTTCACAGTGTACAGGATGGACATAGAAAACAGCGAATGGTAAATTCTTCCCGAAGCGGGTACTGAACAACCAGAGCCAATGAGCGCCTTTACCTGTTGCCTCTTTGAAAACACTGTGGTGCTGTTTGGCGGCAGCGATTCA
>ERZ724508.1458-NODE-1458-length-13970-cov-5.527920_pt1 | contig 13970 bp, 13 predicted proteins | sample MGYA00376041_ERZ724508 | MGnify/ENA primary metagenome ERZ724508 (study PRJEB28724, sample SAMN07190887) | wastewater metagenome | isolation source: effluent of sewage treatment plant in Hong Hong | place: USA: Christiansburg, Virginia | collected 2016-03-01 ...
CCAAATTGTCACAATTTAGAAATGGGCACTTGCTTCGTCATGAAGTCTACGAACTCCTGACGTACTCTTGAACGGTTGAACTAGTGCTTCATATCCTCCACCAGCACAATTTCCTCCGGTTTGAATTTTCCTTCGAAGCAGACCTTGGTATGTGGCCACTCTCGAACACGATCTTGGAGACCGAATATCAAGCGTTTGGGGGTTGGGTTGTCTGGTGTGAATCCATTATTATGGAACATATAGCCTGACACACCGAAAACACCTGCGAGTTTGATATCAGTATTGTAGAGCATTTGGAATGCCATGGCGCAGCCCTGGGAAAATCCAAATACGAAGATTTTGTGCGGTACGTTACCAAGGAGCTGGCTTTCTCGCTTTAGTATCCCTTGAATCCTACATCAAACAATGAGGAACGTCTAATAGCTCTCGTAGATGTCCTCTTGCCCAAAAGACTATTCGGTGGGACAAACGAATGATTTCTCGCCTCTGATCTTGATGTTGAACCATCCTGGGATCGTCTTGTTGAGCACCTTGATATATCGCTTGGGTGCTCTCGGAATCACTATCCTGAAGCCGTTCAGCACCTACTTTGGAGTCACCCTCATACTTTGATGACTTCACGATGCAAAATGAAGTCGAGGGGTCGTTGAGGTTCTTCTCCCATACCGTGCAGCCATACGAGGGTGTACTTGTGCTATGCTGGCTGCAGTATGACCTCCTTTTCGGTGAGCTACAACTTATAGTTTGCTAACATACAACTTAGTGGTTTGTCCATAGTTTGTTCAAGTTTAAGATAGCCAAGATGTCGCTTTGCCATTCTTTCCCACAGGGATGTCATAATTTGGCGGAAGGAATAATCTTTGTCATGAAGTCGATGAACTACTGGCGGACTCTTGGATGTTTGTAGTCATGCTTCATACCTTCCACCAGTACAATTTCCTCTGGCTTAAATTTTCCTTCGTAGCAGATTGCGTTAAGCTTCCAAGGTCGAGCTTTGTCGTCAAGACCATAGAGAATTTTCTTGGGAGTTAAGTTTTCGGGAGTAAAGCCATTGTTGAGCATCATGAAGCCGCATAGGCGAAAAACTCCTGCAAGTTTGATATCGGTGTTATAGAGCATTTGGAATGCCATTGCACAGCCTTGCGAAAACCCGAAAAGCGTTATTTTGTTGGGAACATGATCGAGGAGCTGACTTTCTCGTTTAAGGATGGCTTGTATTCTATGTAAAATGCGAAATACCTTTCATAACTCTCGTTGATATCCGACTGGCTAAATGCCTCTTCAGTTGCTGCTTCAAAGACCTTTTCTCGGCGTAGTTTGATATCAAACCACGCAGTCATTGTTTCGTTGTATGCTGTGATGAATTTGACTGGGGCCTTCGGGATAATGATTCGGAAATCATGTAGGATCTGTGTCTGATAGATTTCTTACCTTTAGGTTGTCGCGATGTAATAGGAACTCAAGTGCCCTTTCTGGCGTATCGCGCATCCCCTCGAGCCAGACCATTGTGTATCTGTGGGTCTTTGGCTGCAGGATTACTTACGTTTCCCCAATTTGTAACTCGTAATTGGCGATCATGAAGAGAAATATTATAAATAGTTGGCAAGAGGTTAGAATGTTAATCCTATTGGCTTCGATTGCGAAACGGTTGATAGGCAACTACGAACTGAGGATGGATGAGTTGATAAACAAACAAGACATAAGGTGGCAACTTCAAGAGACTGCGTATATCTTTCCAAAACAACAAGGAGCCAGTTTTCATGAAGTATCAATGGACCGCCAAATGGATGCAAAATCGGTGACAACTGATTGACGAGACCACCACGGTGGTAACATTTGCTGGAGCAGTTCATATATTGGCGCATAACCAAACCTGACGGGATTGTTTCGAATACAATGGGAATGGGCTTTGTGTCAGTACTCATGGATTTAGTCTAACCTCAGGAGGTGTGTCGATGAAGGACAGGCAGTAGCAGCAATCACTTCTAATTAGGCCAACTTATACGTTCTCACATATAACTTTATCGAGTGTATGAAGCAAACTGATCAGCACCAGCTATCACCTAACAACCGTCTGAACTCACCCAGTGGCAAGAAGCTAATTGGCAACTACGAGCTGAGTACTGATGGGCATGATAAGCAGAGAAAACATTGGGTAAGGGCACCTTCGGGAAAGTCAAACTGGCAGTGCATCGTCTCACTCGGCAACAAGTAGCCATTAAGATCCTCGACAAGGACAAGATCACAGAGACATCCGACATTGAACGAGTATCAAGGGAAATTCACATATTAAAGCGACTAAGGCATCGACACATAATCCAGCTTTACGAGATAGTCGAATCAGCTCGGCACTTGTGTTTAGTGATGGAGTACTGCGAGGGAGGAGAGCTATTCGACTATATTGTGAAAAAGCGCAGGTGAAGTCTGTTGGTAAGTAGATTGGATGAAGTGGAGGCATGTCGACTCCTTCAGCAGCTGATATCGGCAGTGGAGTATATGCATCAGCAAGGGGCTGTACACCGCGATCTGAAGCCATAGAACCTATTACTCGATGAGAGTTTTAACATCAAACTCGCAGACTTTGGGCTTTCTAACACTTACCTGCCTGGCGGAAAGATGAAAACACCCTGCGGGTCTCCGAGCTATGCGGCACCGGAGATGATCCAGAACAGGTAGTATGTTCCTCTGGCTGTGGATCTTTGGAGTAGCGGGATAATTCTCTACGGAATGCTCACGGGATATCTTCCCTTCGAGGAGAAGAACAACGCAATAATGTACCGGAAAATCCTAAACCTTGACTACTCGATTCCCAAGTTCGTGTCCACGTCGGCTAAGCAATTGCTTGAAGGGATGATTAATACTAGCGAATTTCGATACTGTATCGACCAAATCCGAAAGTCATCGTTCTTTGGGATGGTTGCCCCAGCTTAATGCTGCGGTGTGAGAATCGGAGCTGAAAGAATCCCCGTTGATCCTCAGCTTGCCTTCATAATTGAAAAATAGTTCGGATTTAGCCAGCAGTCTATTTACCTGGGAGTGGAAAACAACAAACACAATTGCGTCACCACTTGCTACTACCTGCTGCAGAATCTCGCGAGGAGGTAGGGACTAACATCGCCCTATGATATCAATTCAGTACTCTTCCCAAAGACTCTCGCAGGCTATCGGTAGAAGATGCTTTCGGCGCAAGCAAACCGGCAAAGTAAACTATCCGCTCAAAAAACTTCCAATGTAGAGCATGCCGCCAACAATAGTCCAACCATAGATGCTTTATTCGCAGCTTCTCACGACTACCACGAACGACCAAGCAGTCGCAACCTCAACCGAGGTCTACAACCTTACCGCAACCGGTCAGTTGAGCTTAAAAGGCAAGTCTAAGATCCACCGACGAATCCCAAACAGGTGAATGCTGTAGTCAGACTGCGAAGGTTTTCCCAGATATTCAACACTGAGCAAAAGATTAGAAGCCCAGAATCTCGCAGGCCGAGATCTCGGCTATCCCCCCGTAAGCCATTCCTTGATCAGCTGAAAGCATTGATTCGACCCACTAATAAATGATTGTTGATGTTCACCGGATGGGACCATAGACAGTACGAATTGTACTCATGATTTTTACAAAGTATTTGGTGGCTGGCAATGTCATCAATTATCAAATGAACTGTTGATTGCATTGATGGCATACCTGCGTAATCATTGAAGTTCGGCTGCGTCGTAATAAATGGTACAGTAACACTCGCCTCCTATCTTTTATTTATGTTACGTAAAGCAACCAAGGACCATACCCCTGTTGCTCAAAGCCTATCAACGGGGCTGAAAATCAAAACATAGCCCACCTTACCGGATGTTGATGGTCGCTGGACGGAGTTCCGTGTGGCTGGCAAGAATATTGTGGGGAGGTCGCAACATGTAGCTGTCATCTACGACGGATGGTAAGCCAAAAGGTTATGCAGGATGTATGTGCATGGAGGCACAAACGCTGACTTGGGCATCCTTTCGGACTTCTGCAGAATCAATCTGTCCGCCAAGGAGTTCGTTTGGTAACGATTGACTGAAGACCTTTCGGATTATCCAGGAAAATTAAAGGGACACTCCGCTGTACTCTATGAGCATCACCTCTACCTCTTTGGTGGGCAAGCCAATGACAACAGTAGCAGCAACCTCACCTACCGATACAACTTTCTCAAGAACTTCTGGAAGGTAATTTCTGGTGAGCAATAAGCTCCCAGGTTGGAATCACATAACGCTGTGGTGCATGGTGATGCCATGTACGCACTCAATGGATACATGATCGAGCAGGCAAAGCTCTCTGCTAATATCTACAAGCTGGACTTGAAATCGTAAAAGTGGAGTACTTACTACCGACCGGAAGGGAAGTCTCCTATAGCACGGAGTAACAGCTCCGTGCTGGTTGTGGGAGATAGCCTCTGGATGTTCGGTGGGACGGACGGCAACAATACCCTTAACGATCTTTGGCGCTTCGGAGTAAATGAGAAGAAGTGGGTGCAAGTCGCGACTAACGATCCTCCAGTGGTAATATATTGGTAATTTTAGCCTCGAAGAAGCTGTTCAATGCTGGCTTATCGCGATCACTTGATTGTGTTCGGTGGTATTCAGGACGTGACAAAAGAATTAAACGACATCTTCGCATACAGTCTTGCCGACAATCATTGGTCAAAGATTCATAGCAATTCTAACTCAATCTATGAATGCTCTCCGACTCTAAAGCGCCCCACAGAGCTTAAAGTACCATCCGGTGAAATTTAGGATCACAAGAGCAGTATATCCAAGAAGCAGTCTATCCTACACCAACGCCAACCCTCCTCTCCCGAGAAGAATACTGATGCCATGAAGCGGATCTTCATCGAAACCAAACTCAAGAAGTTTGAAGAACGAAAGCGATAATTGCTCAAAGACTTCCAAGATGATAAGAACGAGCCAGTGGCCGAAAGGCGACATTCCCCAACGACTTAGAACCTCATCAAGACAATAAAAAGTCTTGGCGATCAGAGTAACAACCGTATCGTCGTGTCTCACTAGGTTCGCTATGATCCTTCCCATCGATTCATCGTGGGAAAGAAGCCCTGTGCTCGAGATGCTCACACCGTTTGCCTCAACCGGAACCAAATGCTCATCTTCGGTGGGGATAGACACCTCATGTGCTTCAATGACCTCTACTACTTCGATCTCGACAAAGGTATTGAAAGTAAGAGTCTCTACGATAGAGCGACAACTTGAGCAACGTCACAGTTGATTCTATCTGAAAAATATTTCTGTCTCTAGGTTTCAGCTTTGCGTCTCCATCTTCTCGACATTTAGCAGGCTGATCTTGGCCATGATGGAAGCGATATATTCGCTGTCTATTGACTACTTCAGCTGCAGAGCTTGTTCGGGAGGGAGATTGCGGGTGTTGCGAATGTATTTCTATTTCATTTGGGCCTTTTCATCGATGAGCTTGGCTTCCATTTTCATCTTCTCAAAGTGCTTTGGTTCGTTGAGATGGTACTGCTTTAACTTACGGGAGATCTTCTCACCTGCAGTTGGTTCGGTAGTGTGCTACTTGCGAATCTACGCAAGGTAGTTGCGCTGGGGTTGAGGTGTTAGAGATTACACCTGCGGCTTCTTGATCAACCCCCTTTATCGATAACCTTTCATCCTTTGGTGGAGTTCCTGAAGATTTCTCAACCCGTCCTGTCTTTGGTTGCCATCTTGGTAGTCGATGGAGTTATTCTGAGATCCGCTATATCGAACATTGGCATCTAAATCTCCAATTTGGTAAGGACGCAACGAAATGGCTCTCTTTTCTTTGGGATCGAGCGTTTCAAGCTTATGCATTTCTACTTCCATTTTTTTCTTCTCATCGATCTTGGGTATGTAATGCTCTCGTACCTTCACTGAATAGTCAAGTTGCTTGTAGCGTTTCAGTCGCTCGAATTCCTTTGGGTCTTGTCTTTACTTCGCCCTCTTTTCTACAATATCTTCCAGTACAAGAGAGCGGTACTTTCCTTTGTAGTATTCACGACTCTCACGTCCGTTCATGAGTTTCATTTCAAAGCTCCGCCTCTTGTCGTTCTACTCTTTGCTAAAAAGGTACTCCATCTCGTGCTCAGCAAGTTCCAAGGGATCAATTGGTGCATGCTCAGCTTTTATACGTAGTTTTACCACCTCCCTTCGAAACTCTTCTGGAAGCTCATAATTCTCTTTGAATTTTTGGGCTCGTTGTTAATTGCTGACCCGTAGTTTCTCTTATTTCTCCATAAACTTCATGAATTACTCCTTCTTGATTTTATCTTACTCTTCTTCCTTGAGCTTCTCTTTGCGCTTGCTCTCAGCATTCTCTTTCCTCTTTTGCTTCTACTTCAGCTTATTGACTTGGTCTTCCAGTATGGCAAGTTCCTCCTTGCGGCGTTTCGATTTTTACTACCTTTTCCTGGCAGCCTTTGCCTTCGCCTTCACAATCTGTTTCTGCTCGTTGATCCGACGGAGGAACTCTAAAACTTGCAAGGCCCTTGGATGCTTCGAGGTTTTGTAGTTGTTCTAATATGCTTCGACTTCGAGCATTGACTGACTCATGTGCTACTTCAGCCGACTGAGCTTCTCGCGTACATTGGTGTGCTGCTCGTTTACAATTTCGATGGTCTTGGAGTTTCGGTTGTTGGTGCGGTGGGCTGGCGAAAGTGGTTCTGTCTAAACGAGCAGGTTTGTGTCGTCTGATTATTGCATTTCCAGTCATTATAACTATTGGTACTGAACATCTATTCACTTCGCATTCGCAAACGCTATTCAGCAAAGTTTAATGACACCCAAGTAATAAACTGGGGTGCTAATACCACTCGATCTGATAAGGGCACTCGCCAGTAGCCACCTTGGTTTATCTGTTGCGTTGGGTGACTCTGAAAGTGTGCTCGAGAGATCATCCCAAACTGATGCCTGTAGCATACATAAGTTATATCAAAATACATCCATTGTTGCCAAATGCTTCCGTACTGACACGCGGATGACAGTAGTCATTGATTCATCGCTTATTCTGCGCGCCAGAGACTGTTCGACTTTATAATACTTGCCGCCAATTTTACAATCCGTCTTATCGATATTCTGACAGCTTATTCGGTGAATTTCCATTCCAAACCCTCTCAAAATTGACGCAGCAGCTGCCCGCTACCTTCACACCCCGAAAGGCCACATTCCAAGGATAGATTTTGAATGTCAACGACTGCAAACAAATTTTTGGGTGTTCCTCTGAGCCATTTGGACGGTATTATGTTCGTTCTCTCGGCTCAATGCCTGCTGACCGATAGTTTATTAGCCAACGGCCATTCGCTCATCACCTCGCCCCTCCAGCGACCGATGATGGTCCCATTTAAACTACGGCAGTTCTAATCAGCGGATACCCCGATCAATATTAAATTAATCATTCGAGATCAACATCGAACATGTCGTTAGCTACGGACGTCATTGAACTGGACTAAGAAGTGCTGTTGACAAACATTACCAGGAAAGTGACTTAAGGCAGAAAAAGCCGTTGGTTGACGCAGGTACATAGCTGTCTAATGATAGACTCACCCCCCAAAACGGTTTGATTCAGTTGAGCATTTTCTAGCAAGCCAATTCTATACCACCGACCAGCAGGCAGCCGAGCGTAGGAGACCCACCTGAATTGATTATCCGCGAGTTTTTTAAATTATTCAAGTGTTCAACAGTGGCGGGTGGCGTTGATGATTTGGCGGGAATGTTTGAATACTGTGAAGTTAGTCGTCAACCTATCCAAACGGAAGGTATCTGTACGAAAAGAAGTCATGGCTTTGGCCAATTCAAACCATTGGAAGTGGCTACTGACATAGTCATAGCCCTTTGTCTATAATAATGGAACAGCGAACCATTGACTTCACGAGCAACGAGATCGTTGGTGTAGTCAAGTTCGGTGAGGGGTGCGTCATTCACCCTACATGCTCAATCATAGCAGATGGCGGGGAGATAATCTTCGGCAGTAACAACATCATCGAGGTTTGACGTTCAGTCATTCAGGAAAAAGTAGTGATTCACAACAAGCCAGTGAAAGATGCCAACGGTGTGGTTCAGAAGAGACCCATGATCATCGGCGACTTCAACCTATTCGAAATGTGCACTTCGATCGAGAATTCCGACATCGGAAGCTACAACGTGTTCGAATACCGCTGTAAGATTGCGAGTGTATAGGTGTAGCCAGCATGAGCGAGTGCAAACTAGGTCGTGCCTGTGTTGTTGGGTCAGAGGTTCATCTCACTAAAAAATCGTTGCAAGATGGTCAAAGGTTCTACTACCCCAACAAACAACGGCCCAACGACATCTTCGATGAGTAGAAGCACCGCGAAGTCATGCTGGGCCTATACGAAACTTTGGCGGCAGTGGCTCCCAAGCCAAAGAAGTGACTTCCTTAAAATGTGTCGGAAGAAATCAGTCGAATAGTTGACTTTGGTGTTACCTTCGTTGTAGCTACTTTCTTCCGAAGCACCGGTCGACTTTATTGCATCATAGTCGCTGCTGATAACATGGAATTTATGTCAGACTTCCAGCAATAAAAGAGCTTGAGTGTTGACAAGTCGCAGTCCAATCTACAGTACGATGCGCTTTACGAAAAGCTGGTGAATCGCAATAAGGAAGTTGCTCGCATCATCGGCCGTTTTCGGAAGGCTTGTCTACAGCACGGACCCATCATCGTCAACCGTGAATCATTGAAACTTCCCGAACTTATTACTAAGCGAACAGTACCGCCCACACAAGCCCGTAATAACTCACAGCAAGCAACGAAGTACACCAGGAAGTTCGAAAGGGCAAAAGTAACCCTCGTCGAATCAGTTAAGTCAGAAGGAAGTATCGAACTACAACCTTCATTGCATAACCTTCACAAACGCTATGGCAATGAGAATCTCAACCCGTCAATCGTAAACTTGAGTATACAACACCGCGAATTGCAATTAGTGAATCGCAGCTAAAACGAGCGAACTCTGAAACTCGAAAAAGCGAAGAAGTCGAAGTTGCTGATCAACAATTACAGGGCAAGGAGGGAGGAGCTGTGGTAGGCTGGCATCCGCATAAAGCAGTATGAGGGTCAGTCGATCGCTGTACAATCTTATGGGCTGCTACCCAAGTTGAACTCACTGGTGTGACACACACCACCATAAGACCGAACATCACTGGCAGAATATTGCATCAAAAACGTTAAGTTTCACTACTTGTACACCTTGATCTGACCGGATGACCTTTTGGGTTTGGTGGTGTCCATCTCTGCTGAAGCTTATTCGGTAAGGCGATGGCCCGGTTGGGCCGGAACTCCTGTGTCCTGACCATAACGGACTCGGCGCAGCTAGTTCTGCCTCAATCGGTTGGCCGCCCTAAGTTCTTCTACTTCCTCGTAGAGTTCACTGAACCTTCGATGGGCTTCCTGTGCCTCCCTTGCCAAACTGCTTTGGTATGCCTCTTCATTCTTTTTGATTGTCGATTTGAGCCTAAAGTTCTCTGAACGGACTCGATCGATTTCCTGTTCAATAACAACAATATTTTGGTGTGTTCGCATATTGTCCAGTTGGAACTCTTCAAATTTGTTCTCCAGCAGCACTACCTCTCGACTCTTATCTTCAATCTGCGCGTATGCGAGTTCTAGCTCCTTTTCTAACGCTTGCTTTACTGACGTGAGTGCTCGAAGGTCTCCCATCAACCTTTCCTCATTACTTTTGAGCTTCTTCAGTTCATGCTCACGCTCTCGCTGCCATACTCTTAGCTCCTGATCCTTTACAGCATCCACATTATTCATCTAGTGCTCCAACTTGCTGATCTGGTCTTTTAGAAGCTGCTGTTCCTTCAGAAACACCTGCCTTTACTGATCGAAGTTCTCACGCAGCTACCTGACTTCATCGTTATTACTATTAGGCCTTGGTGACTCCCGATTGCGTTTATGCTTGTGCCTTTTATACTTGTCCTTGACGGTTAACAGCTCAGCTTCCAACCTATCTATCTGGTTGTGTGCCTACTCCAGTCGACGGCTTGACTCCTTAAGTTGTTGCTCGGCGAACTCCCGAGCAGCCTTTTAACCGTCGTACGCAATCTTTAGATTCTCCTTCTACTGGTAACAATTCCTCAGCTACTATTTGAACTCGCTGGGTAAATCGATAGTGTTTGTGGGTTCGTTGGCTCTCCTGTTTTCGGGTGACTGTCTGTGATAGACTGTGGAATCGTAGGAGTAGCGTTTCGCACCGCTTCCCACCGTCTGGTAAGCCTTCATCTGAATAACAATCACTTTAACATTAATTAATTGAGGCGATGGCAAGTGTCCAGTCCTACCTAGCCAGCGGCTTGCGGATGAAGAATAACTTGCAGCTTACAACAATGCAACTGCAGGTACAAGTTGTTGATGAAGGTAGTGCCTCACCGCCATCGATAGGGGGAAAAGTGTGTTTCTCAATAGCCCTAATGGCACGGGAAAGACTTTGGCGTATCTGATACCAATAATGAACAAAATCCTAGAGGCAGGCAAAAGGAACCCGAAGAACCCGCATGGCGCAATAATCTTCGTTCCTACGAAGTAGTTGGCACTACAGGTATACTCCACTATCCGGGAACTAGACTATGATTGTCGGTTGAACGTGAGCAGGATGGGTTCAATTTCCTACTACAGCAACATCGTTTAGCTGCTGAACCAGCCAGCTTCGGTTGGCGACATAGAGCAATCACGCATCAACGAAATAGCAATTGATAATGTGATTGCTAGTGTTAAATGGGAGCTGATGGATATGCTGGTGACCACTCCAACTCTGCTGAACAATCTGATAAAGTTCAACCGCACAAAAATCAACCCGAAGTATGTAGTGCTCGATGAAGCCGATGAACTCCTGGAGATCAACGACAGTATGGTGGCTCATACGAGGAATGCTATCCGAAGCCTCGCTAGCCGGTCTAGTGAGGACAGAGATATCAATGCCCAGCGGCAGTTCTTTCTGAGCTGCTCCAGCTTCCCACCGAAGATAGAAAAGCGCAATAGTACAGAAGGTAGCTTGAGAGTAACGCAGTGCTTGGTAAATGGTTCGAGAATCTTGAGGTCATACAATGCAGCGACCAACACACCTTTTCCAAACAGTTGTAAATGCAGTTGATTCTGATGCGCTAACTCAAAGGAGTCTCTCGAATCGAGATTTTAGAGGGACTGCTCACCAACGCGTACAACCCTTGTTACCTGTAGGTTTAAGCAGCCAGCTCGAGTGATAGTCTTCGTCAGCGGCATCATCGAACTGAGAATGCTTGAGGTGGCATTGAACAAAAGTGGGTTCAACCCAATTTTGCTCGTTGGTGGGATGGATACCAACAGTCGCATCGCTGCTATCAGCAAGTTCCAAACCTCGGAGAAGGCGTTGCTGATTGGCACGGATCTGGCATCCCGAGGGCTCGACTTCTTGGATGTCTCATTAGTTATCAACTACAACATGCCCAAGCATATAGTCGACTTTTACAACCGATGCGGTCGAACGGCACGATTCGGCAAGCCGGGTAAAGGTACCTGTATTGCAATTCAGTCATAAACTTCGCAAATCAATAGGATGAGCAAATGTGCTAATACATCAAGCGGACCATCGAAAAGAATGGAGTTTTGGATATGTCCTTCGGCAGGACCTTCATGAAGCGCTCAACTGCTACTCTCAATGAGCTCGATTAAAGGTTATGATTGTGTTTATTATGTGGATTCTACTCATTGGTCTGCTTCAACTATGCACCTCCAGGATCGAGCTGCACTACCTCGCCAAAGAGCTGCTTCTCACTGTCTACCGACCTTCCTTCGAAAATGGAGTGGAACAGACTGGACCTGTATACATCAAATCTGATTATGGGTCGATAGTTCCCGTTAAGACCTATACAAGGGATAGAGACGGAGTTAAATGGAGAGTAGCAGAGTTTCATGATGTTAAGTTTGGCGCGATGCTGATGGTCTCCGATGAATCACAGATTGATTTCACATTGGAGGAACTCACAGAGACTAATCTCGAAGGCGAACCTGACTGCCAACCGCAGCTTTTGAATAACCTCATGTTGGCATAGAACATGTTTGCTGTGAGTAATTAGCAGTCGATTCAGCATACACCACTGCCAGCGAATGCAGGTACAACAGCCTCCAGTCGGAGCATCCAACCCATAACAATACCTATAACCGTCTTGAGGGAACAGAAGACTGGAGCAAGCACCAATACCTGCACCAAGGGTAGTATATTATGCACCCGGAAGACTACTTTAAGTATCGCATTCAATGGCAGCTCAAGGTCGAAGAGGATGGAATAGAGTCTCATGGTGCCATCATCATCTACAAGAACGTTAAGGATGAGTACACGACGGTGTAGTATCCAACATATGCAGTGGTGAGCAGCATTATTCCACAACGCTCAGAGCCTGCACATTTTTCTCCTCAACTCCTGCAGCAGCAGACATTCGGAGTAGCTTTCATCTACGATAGCCCAGCACTAGACATCAGTAGCTACATCAATCTGTTGGAGGAATGGGGCGAAAGAAAACTGTTCTATTCGGTAGTGTCTCTCACTAATCAAGTTTATCTCCGTTGCTTCGAAGGACTGGACAGTCAATTCTATCAAGCAGCTGCTTCTCGGCGGACGGTTCACGACAAGCGAGACTTACGAGTTTGGGGACTACACCATTATCGGTAGATCTTGTTTTACTCAGTTGTTCAGCCTGAGAGCAATATCACCAAGTTAGTCGAGACGATCATCAAGAAGAGGGTTGATCAACTAGAAGGCTATATTGCTGTTCTGCATGCACCGCTCTGTTCCAATAGTGATGATATCTGCCAAGCAGTCACTCAAGCGTATCCCCACCAGCAACTGTTTCTGGAGCTTCGACATAAACTCGCCAGCCAGTCGCTCGCACTGATCGAAAGCGATACTGAAAGGCTGAACAAGCTCGACAAGATAGTTTGGAACATGACCTTTCAACGGTTCAAAGAAACTATTGTCTTACCGGGCTACATCGAAACAATGAAATAGGATGTCCCGGTGGTGGAGTACGAGCTATAACGAACAGCAACAGCCTTTTCGGGAGTAACTCAATGGTTATAACACTTGCTGAAGGAAGCAGCACTGGCTAACCTAGAACTTGCCTCAGGAGTATGGGGGTTAATCGTTGGATTTCTCATGCTTTCAATACTCTGGGGAATGCACGCTCTTCACCGCTCGCTCACCAGTCGCCAAGTATCCTAGAAGTGAGACATGTATCAAATGCTTCAGAATTCAGAATTTGATTCGTTGGATTTTCCTATGAAGCTCGTTGATAACCCTTTCGTATTCACGTTACTGAACGTGTTCAATCGGCCTATTTATGCCTGGTTTCTTCGCAGAAATTTCTGTTGATTGTTGATGATGCTTCGATAGTGAACTACCCATTGAGTTCTTGCTGGTGCTTACAACGGGGCTTGTACGCTTTGCACGATTTTCCTTGTCAGAAGGAGATACCTTTCGGTGACGGCTACGATCTTTGCTAATCGATGAATTGGATTCACGTGTCTTCCTGCGATGCGATTCCTACTAGATGCATGGCTGTCGTAAGCTTTCCTTGCGGTTGGCTTGCAGTGCCCGACGCATGGTAGATAACTTTCCACGATACTGAGCAACTATGAGGTGGCTTCGATTGGCCTATTAGGACTGCTGCGACACTGCGTGTTTCTTCGAGGGTAGCGCTTTCCCTTTGTGACCATTATTCAACTGTTTGTTGCTCGGTTTGGAAGAAACATACCCGAAGCTATCGTTATCGTGAGCTGTACTTCTCAGAGCTTCGGAAAGTTGCTCCTTGAGCATGCTGGGTTTGAACGTGCACTCCATTGTGGATTCTTTCCTGTTGGGCTCGCAGAAGAAGCTGTTATCGTAGTGTTTGGCCACTTCCAGTCCCATTTCAATGGGATCGTACATCATAATGAAGTCTTCACTGTCTTCGTTATAGATCTTTCG
>ERZ724508.1461-NODE-1461-length-13940-cov-6.592654_pt1 | contig 13940 bp, 12 predicted proteins | sample MGYA00376041_ERZ724508 | MGnify/ENA primary metagenome ERZ724508 (study PRJEB28724, sample SAMN07190887) | wastewater metagenome | isolation source: effluent of sewage treatment plant in Hong Hong | place: USA: Christiansburg, Virginia | collected 2016-03-01 ...
CAATGTTAATATCCCCCGAATACCCAAAAACCAAGCAAATAGAACCGCCCGCCATATCGTTGATATAACCCGAGGAACTGAATAAAGTAATATAGGGGCGGATGGATTTCAGCAACATACTGGCATCGTGGTAGTCGGATTGCTTTCTGCTGAAGGGGTCACGTCCCAAATAATGCAATGCCGCAGGTAGCACTTCCGATGCGCTATCCAATACCGAAACGCCGCAGTTTTTGAATTTACTGATGTATTTCGGATCAAATAATAAATCCCACACATTTTCTGGCATCGGCATATTACCCAATGCCGCTTTGACTTTTCCCGTGTTGATGCCGATGGTCGAAAAACCCCATAACCAATCCACCATATATTGGTTATCGGGGTCTAGGGTGGCGAGTTGTTTTTGGATCTCGGGGTCTAGGTTTTTCAAATTGGGGAGGCGAGATTTATCGAGTTTGCTTAATAAATTGCCATCCATTTGCAATTTCGCCCACGCTGCACCGGGTACTACCACGTCATAACCTGTTTTCCCTGCGATTAATTTTGCATGGAGAATTTCATTGGCATCAACCGTGTCGTAACGGACTTTAATACCCGTTTCTTTTTCAAAATTGCGAATCGTATCTTCTGCAATGTAATCCGACCAGTTGTAGAGGTTAAGAATCTTTTCTTCCGCCGCTTGCACTGATGCCGACCAAGCAACCAGCCCGATAATGCCAGCCCGTACCAGACGTTGCACCCGCTTTGTAGTACCCAATTTCTTCTCCTGAAATCCTAGAACCCTGAAAAAGCGTAATGGTAACCCGTCGCGGGCTGGTTGCCCCTTGGCTTAATTTCCTGATTTAGCGGGTTTCGCCGATTTTTCTGATTTAGATTCCTTGGTATCTTTAGCGTCTTTCGCGTCTTTCGCGTCCTTGGTATCTTTGCTATGGTCTTGCTCGCGCTGCTTGAGGTATTGATCCAACGCTTTGAGGCGGTTGCGGGGTTTGAGCATTTCACGCGTCAGGGCTTGCGCTTCTTCAATTTCTTTCTTCGACATCACTTTGGTGATGCGGGTGCGGTTGGTAAACGCGGGGTTGTCTTTGGCGGCATCCACATCGTGCGACAGGTTGTACAAGGCATAGGCGGCGATACGATTGGTTTTTACCCCGTAGCCCGATTCGTACATGGCTCCCAAATTATTTTGTCCACCCGAATCACCCTGATCCACGGAAAGGCGAAACCATTTGATAGCTTCTTGGTAATCTTGTCGCACGCCTTGTCCGGTGGTGTACAAAATACCCAACTTGTACTGGGCTTTGGAATTGCCTTGTTGTGCTAGCGGTTTAAACTCCTTGGCTGCCAACGCAAAATCGCCCTTTTTGTAAGCGGCCTGCCCCTCTTTCAACCCCGCAAAAGCTCCGATAGGCTGCAAAGCGCAGGCGATACCGAGCGTCATCAGCAGGGTACGCAAAATGCGGGTGGGGTGGTGGTGTGTTTTTTGCATGGTGAACCTCTTGAGAAAATCTTTGACTATTCTTGGGTAATTCCTTGGGTCATTCTATAGATACACTCCACTATCTCGATTCTTAAAAACCTGAAAAAACCTTTTGAAACATGACTTACTGTGTTGCTATCAAACTGAATGCCGGATTGGTCTTCCTTTCCGATTCCCGTACCAATGCCGGATTGGATCAAATCAGCACCTTCCGCAAAATGATTGTTTACGAGAAAAAAGATGATCGTTTCATGGTGCTGCTCTCTGCGGGCAACCTCAGCATCTCGCAAGCGGTGCGGGAAATTTTGCAAGTCGAAAAACTCAAAGAGCGCGATGACGATGAAGGTATCACCATCTGGAATGCCAAAAGCATGTTTGATGCCGCCCGCGTGCTAGGCTCTGCCGTGCGCCGTGTGCATGAACGGGATGCGGCATCGCTGCAACGGGCGGGTGTCGATTTCAACGTCTCTTTGATTTTTGGTGGACAAATCAAAGGTGAAGGGATGCGCTTGTTCCAAGTGTATTCTGCGGGCAACTTCATTGAAGCAACCCCTGAAACGCCTTATTTCCAAGTCGGTGAATCAAAATACGGCAAACCGGTGCTTGACCGCGTTATCACACCGGATACTCCATTGGATGAAGCCGCTAAATGCGCCTTGGTGTCAATGGATTCCACTTTGAAATCGAATTTATCGGTTGGCTTGCCGTTGGATTTGGTGGTGTACGAAACCGATCAGTTCCACACCGATCGCATTGTGTGCATCGACGAAAAAAATCCCTACTTCAAAATGCTGCACGATAGCTGGGGCGTGAAACTGCGCGAAGTGTTCGACAGCATCGAAGACCCCCAATGGGATGGCGGCGCAACCGAAGTACCGTTGATGGTTGGCTCGAACCGCAGCCTGCCCTTGAAAAAAATCGCTAACCCCAATGAGCGTTTAATTTGACCAATCGACCAACACCCCGACTAGAACTCCTCGGCATCACCAAGGCTTATCCGGGTGTGGTGGCGAATAGCGATGTATCGCTGACCCTTGCGGCAGGTGAAATTCACGCCGTGCTGGGGGAAAACGGTGCGGGTAAATCCACGCTGATGAAAATCATCTACGGCGCGGTGCAACCCGACTCGGGCACGATTCGCATCGACGGCAACGCAGTAGAAATACGCAATCCGCACATGGCGCGGGCGCTGGGCATTGGTATGGTGTTTCAGCATTTCAATTTGTTTGACACCATGACGGTCGCCGAAAATGTGTGGCTGGGCTTGGAAGGCCAAACGCTGGAGCAGGTCACCCAAAGCATTGTCGAGCGTGCCACCGAATACGGGCTGGATATTGATCCCCAACGCCCCATTCATACCTTGAGCGTGGGCGAAATGCAGCGGGTGGAAATCATCCGCGCTCTGCTCACACGCCCTTCGGTATTGATTTTGGATGAACCGACTTCGGTACTCACCCCGCAGGCCGTCGAAAAACTGTTTGTGGTGCTGCGCAAGCTCGCTAGCGAAGGATGCAGCATTCTTTACATCAGCCACAAGCTGCACGAAATTCGTTCGCTGTGTACCGCCTGCACCGTGTTGCGCGGCGGCAAAGTGACGGGGGTTTGCAATCCGCAGGAAGAAAGCAACGCCTCGCTCTCCCGCTTCATGATTGGAGCCGAGCCGCCCAAACTGGAACGCACCGCCAAGTCAGCGGGTTCGGTGGTGATGACGGTACGTGCTTTGAGCATGGAAAAAGAAGACCAATTCGGCGTGGATTTGGATGATATTCATCTCGATTTGCACGCGGGTGAGATTCTGGGCATTGCTGGCGTATCGGGCAACGGGCAAAAAGAATTGCTCTTGGCGCTTTCCGGTGAAAACGTGAATGCCCCGCGTGACAGCATCCAGTTGTGCGAATGGGGTGCGCAGGGTGGTATTGATTTATCGCCCTTGCATCCGGGTGAACGGCGCAAATTGGGGCTGCATTTTGTCCCTGAAGACCGTTTAGGTCGGGGCGCAGTGCCGACATTGGGTTTGGCGCACAATTTATTGCTCACCCGCACCGATGCCGTGACCATGCCCCACTGGGGTGGCGGTTGGTTGCGTTTGCGGCATCTGAAAGAACATGCCCAGCGTTTGATTGCGCAATTCAACGTCAAAACCCACGGCCCACAAGCGGCAGCGCGTTCGCTATCGGGTGGGAATTTGCAAAAATTCATTGTGGGGCGCGAGGTGGAAGCCAAACCCAAACTGCTCATCCTCTCGCAGCCGACATGGGGCGTGGATGTGGGTGCAGCCGCGCAAATTCGGGCAGAAATTCTGGCGTTGCGCGATCAAGGTTGTGCGATTTTGGTGGTGAGCGAGGAGCTGGAAGAATTGTTTGAAATCTGTGATCGACTCCACGTTATTTCCAGTGGCAAATTATCGCCTTCACTGCCGATTGAAGCGGCAACCGTGGAACAAATTGGTGAATGGATGAGTGGATTATGGAATCGTACTTAAAACTAGAAACCCGACCCCACCCTTCCCACTTTTGGACGTATGCCGCACCGATTTTGGCACTGGTCATCACGGTATTGATGGGCGTGGCACTTTTTATGCTGCTCGGCAAAGACCCCGTGCGGGGCTTGCAAGTCTTCTTCTGGGAACCGATTAAAAGCAGCTATGCCATCGGCGAATTGCTCATCAAAGCCACGCCGCTGCTGCTGATTGCGCTGGGGCTGGCGGTGTGCTTTCGTTCCAATGTGTGGAATATCGGGGCAGAAGGGCAATATATCCTTGGGGCGATTGCCGCCAGCGGTGTCGCACTGATGGCGGATAAAAATACCGGCGGCTGGATTGTGTTGGCGATTCTGCTGGCAGGCATTATGGGCGGCATGGTGTGGGCGGGGATTACAGCCTTGCTGCGCGATAAATTCAACGCCAATGAAATTTTGGTGAGTTTGATGCTGGTCTACGTGGCGGTGCAGGTACTGAATTACCTCGTTTACGGCCCGTGGAAAGACCCCGCTGGTTACAACTTCCCGCAAACCCGTAGTTTCGATGCCGTGACCCGTATTCCGCGTTTGATGGAAGGGTCGCGCGTCAATATCGGCGTGCTGTTGGGCTTGCTGGGCGTGGGCGGAGTGTGGATTTTTCTGTTCCGCACCCGTGCTGGTTTTGCCCAACAAGTGGGTGGACTCGCACCCGCTGCGGCGCGTTATGCGGGATTTTCGGCACGTACCAGTCTCTGGACGGCCTTGTTGCTTTCGGGCGGATTAGCCGGTTTAGCCGGATCGTTGGAAGTCGCCGGCCCCCTCGGTCAGCTCACGCCCTACGTGCCAGCGGGCTACGGATTTGCCGCCATCATCGTGGCGTTCGTAGGACGTTTGCATCCGGTAGGTATGGTGCTTTCCGCCATTTTGATGAGCATGTTTTATATCGGCGGCGAATTAGCGCAATCGCGTCTAGGCTTGCCTAAATCGCTCACGGGCGTGTTTCAAGGGCTGCTGCTGTTCTCGCTGCTGGTGTGCGATACGCTGGTGAATTATCGGCTGCGGTGGATGGCGAAAGGGGCGCATTAAATGGAATCCTATTCTTTACTAATCGCCGCCACGTTAAGTGCAGGCACGGTGTTGGCGCTGGCCTCGCTGGGGCTGCTCATCAACGAAAAAGCGGGTATCGTCAATTTGGGCGCGGAGGGCATGATGCTTTGCTCGGCGTTGGCGGGCTTTGCAGCGGTGGTACATTCGGGTAGTGATGCTATCGGTTTCATAGCTGGCATTGCAGCAGGGATGTGCCTTGCAGCCATTTTTGGCATCTTGGTGATATGGCTCAATACCAATCAGTATGCAACCGGATTAGCATTAAGTTTGTTCGGTGCGGGCTTTTCTGCGTTTGCCGGAACGGGTTATGTGCAAGAAAAAATCCCTGAGCGCATGGCGTTTGCGATTCCAGTGCTATCCGATATTCCCGTGCTGGGGCCGGCCTTGTTTCAACACCATCCGCTGGTGTATGGCACGGTACTTTTGGCGCTGGGCATGGTGTGGTTTTTGTACCGTACCCGCAGCGGGTTGATTCTGCGCGGCGTGGGCGAAAATCCGCAAACGGCGCATGTGCTAGGCTACTCGGTGCGCTGGATTCGTCTGGCGGCGGTGTTGGCAGGCGGTGCGCTGTGCGGATTAGCAGGTGCATATATTGCTATCGTCTACACGCCTTTGTGGGTGGAAGGCATGGTGGCGGGCAAGGGTTGGATTGCTTTGGCATTGACCACCTTTGCGACGTGGCGACCGCTGCGCGTGTTGCTGGGTGCGTATTTGTTTGGCGGGGTGACCATGCTGCAATTCCATTTGCAAGGCACGGGTGTGGAGATTCCGAGCCAAGTTTTGAGTATGTTGCCCTACCTTGCCACCATCGTGGTGCTGGCGCTTATCTCGCGCAATCCGGCTTGGATTCGCATTAACATGCCCGCATCGTTAGGCAAGCCTTTTTATTTTTGATGTTTTGATGTTTTGACAATAAGGACTTTTTTATGCACAAACGTAATTTTCTCCAATTCGCGGCTTTGACCGCTGTGGCTGGCGCAGCGCTGGTCGGTTGTGGCAAGCAAGAAGTGCCTGCACCAGCCCCCGCAGCATCGGCGGCTTCGGCTCCTGCGCCCAAGGCAGAACCCTTGAAAATCGCCTTCGCCTATGTCGGCCCTGTGGGTGATGGCGGCTGGACTTTTGCGCACGATAACGGTCGTAAAGCATTGGAAAAAGAATTTGGCGACAAAATCGTCACCAGCTTTGTCGAAAGCGTGCCGGAATCGGCGGATGCCGAGCGTGTGATCCGCGATATGGCAGGTCAGGGCAATAAACTGATTTTCGGTACAACATTTGGCTACATGGAACCCATGTTGAAAGTTGCAGCGGATAACCCCAACATCAATTTCCAACACGCCACGGGCTACAAAACCGCCGCGAATATGAGTACCTATGACAGCCGCACCTACGAAGGCGCGTACATGGCGGGTGTTATCGCGGGCAAAATGACCAAATCGAACACGCTGGGCGTGGTGGCATCCGTGCCAATTCCTGAAGTGATTCGCAACATCAATGCCTTCACGCTGGGCGCACAAAGTTCCAACCCCAAAATCAAAACCAAGGTGGTGTGGGTGAACGAATGGTTCAATCCACCCAAAGAAACCGAAGCCGCTACCAGCCTGATGAACGGTGGCGCGGATGTTCTGTTCCAAAACACCGATTCCGCTGCTGTATTGAAAACCGCCGAAGCCAAGGGCAAACGCGCGTTCGGTTGGGATTCGGATATGACCGCCTATGGCCCAAAAGCGCATTTGGCATCCGCCATCATCAACTGGGGGCCTTATTACATCCACGCGACCAAAGCGGCTTTGGAAGGTAAAAAAGAATCCGCTCAAACATGGTGGGGCGTGAAAGAAGGCGCGATTGACATCGTTTCTATCGCTGAAGACGTTCCCGCAGAAACCAAAGAAAAAGTGGAAGAAATCAAAAAAGGCTTGAAAGACGGCAGCTTCGCCATCTGGAAAGGCCCGATTGTGGATAACACCGGCAAAGAGCAAATCAAGAAAGATGCGGTTGCCGATGATAAATTCCTCAGCGGTTTGAACTTCTATGTGAAGGGCGTGGAAGGCAAGATTCCGGGCAATAGCAAATAATCCGCCGTCCGTTTTCACTTTTTTCACTCTTTCAAAAAGCCGCGTAAGCGGCTTTTTTTTAACCATGACATTTTCCATCCCCCCCATTCCGCCCATCGCCCCCGAACGCCTCCCCGCCTTTTTACGCACCCTGCCCAAAGCAGAATTGCATATTCACATTGAAGGTTCATTAGAACCGGAAATGATTTTCGCTATGGGTCAGCGCAACGGCATCCACCTGCCTTACCCTAGCGTGGAGGCGCTGCGGCAGGCCTACGTTTTTGATAATCTGCAAAGTTTTCTCGACATTTACCACGCCGGAACCAGCGTCTTGAAAACCGAGCAAGATTTCTTCGAGATGACCGATGCCTATCTCACCCGCGCCCAAGCCGATAACGTGCTGCACGCCGAAATCTTTTTCGATACCCAAACCCACACCGGACACGGCGTAAACGTAGAAACCGTGGTGAACGGACTCTACCGCGCCTGCGAAGAAGCTCCGCAGCGGCACGGCATGACGGCATCGTTGATTTTGTGCTTTTTGCGCCATTTAAGTGAGGCCGAAGCCTTTGAATGCTTGGAACAAATCCTTCCCCTGCGCGACAAAATCATGGGGATTGGTTTAGCCTCCAGCGAAGTGGGACACCCGCCCGAAAAATTCGCCAAGGTGTTCGCCCGCGCCCGTGAACTGGGTTTCCGATTGGTCGCCCATGCCGGAGAAGAAGCGCCACCCGCGTACATTTGGAGCGCCTTGGATGTGTTGAAAGTCGAACGCATCGACCACGGCGTACAAGCGATTCACGATGCCGCCTTAATGCAGCGACTAGCCGCCGAACGCATACCCCTGACAGTTTGTCCGCTATCCAATTTGAAGCTATGCGTATTCCCCACCCTTGCCCAACACAACATCAAAACGATGCTGGACGCGGGCATTATGGCGACCATCCATTCGGACGACCCCGCATATTTTGGTGGCTACATCAACGAAAATTTCACCCAAACCTTCGCCGCCCTGAATATGACCGCCCGCCACGCCTACCAGTTGGCACGCAATAGCTTTGAAGCCAGCTTTATTGATGCGTCTTTGCGCCAGCGGTATGTGGATCGGTTGGATGCGGTGGTGGAATCTTATAACTTCAAATAGGTGCTAATTCAAACCGAATTTTGCGCCCCAATGCCGCTGCCGCACCCGCCAATGTCGTGAGGGTGAGGCTGGTATCGGTTGCATCCAATAAACGGTTCAATGCCGCACGGCTGGTGTGCATTTTTTTTGCCATTGCCGTTTTGGTGATTTTTTGCGCTGCCATTTCTTGCTCAATCTGCCATGCAATGACCCGTTTAACTGCCACTGCGGTTGCTTCTTCCAGCCTGCCTTCTTCTGCTAAGAAATCGTCAAAATCGCTTCCGATATGGGGATTTTCCATCATGCTCTCCGTAGTAATTTCAATCGCTCTTTGGCTAAATCCAATTCAGGTTTGGGCGTTTGCTGGCTCTTTTTAATGAAACCATGCAACAGCACCATCGTATTGCCTTCCAACACAAACAGCACCCGTGCAATGACTTCAACCAATCCCGAACGGGTTCTACACCCGTCTGCGTTTTGAAGAACCGGACGGTAAGCGTGGGGTGCATGGGATTGGCTGCGGGTGACATGGTGAAATTGTATCTTCTTTGGTACGTTTATTGATTCTTTCTATTCCTTATATCCTCATAAGAAAAACTTCGTTGGAAATTCATAGGGGTACTTTTACAGTTGCCCCATTCTTGTGAATTTCCACTATGTACCAATACACCGAATTTGATCGCCGATTCATCGCCCAACGCGCCGCGCAGTACCGCGACCAGTTGGAGCGTAACCAAAACGGAACGCTCCACGATGACGATTTCCGCCCCTTGCGCCTGCAAAACGGCTGGTATATCCAACGCCATGCACCCATGTTGCGCGTTGCCGTGCCGTATGGTGAAATTTCCAGCCGCCAACTGCGCACGCTCGCCCGCATTGCCCGTGAATACGACAAGGGTTACGCCCATTTCACCACGCGCCAAAACGTGCAATTTAACTGGATTCCGCTGGATAAAAGCGCGGATGTGATGGATTTGCTGGCTTCGGTGGATATGCACGGCATTCAAACCAGCGGTAATTGCATCCGCAACATCACGACCGATGCGTTTGCGGGTGTTGCTCCTGACGAGATTATCGACCCCCGCCCCTACTGCGAAATTTTGCGCCAGTGGAGTACGCTGCACCCCGAATTTGCGTTCTTGCCGCGTAAATTCAAAATTGCCGTTTCCGGTGCTACCGAAGACCGCGCGGCGACGGCATGGCACGATGTGGGCTTGTATTTGCGTCACAACGCAGATGGCGAAGTCGGTTTCCGCGTGGCAGTGGGTGGCGGCATGGGACGCACGCCGATCATCGCCAGCACTTTGCGCGAGTTTTTGCCGTGGCATCAAATTCTGAATTATTTAGAAGCCGTGGTGCGCGTCTATAACCGCTGGGGTCGCCGCGACAATGCCTATAAAGCGCGTATCAAAATCCTCGTGAAGGCCGAAGGTGCGCGTTTTGTGAACGAGGTCGAAGCCGAATACCAGCAAATCATGGAACACGATGGCGCGTTGCATACCATTCCACAACCGGAATTGGATCGGGTGAGTGCTTCGTTTGTTGCGCCTGCTGCCTCTATCGTGGTGAATGCGGAATCGGTTGCTTCATCCAACACCTCTCCTGCATTTTCCCGCTGGGTTCATCAAAACGTCACCGCCCATAAAAATCCGGCACTGCGGGCGGTTACGCTGTCATTCAAACGCCTTGGCATCGCCCCGGGTGATGCCACCGATGCACAAATGGATGCCGCCGCCGATTTAGCCGACCGTTTCAGTGCCGGAGAATTGCGCGTCACGCACCAACAAAATCTGGTGCTGCCGTGGGTTCGCGCCGACCAACTCGCGGATTTGTGGGAAGAAGCGAAAGCCTTGGGCTTGGCAAACGCCAATATCGGTTTGTTGACCGACATGATTACCTGCCCGGGCGGTGATTTTTGCGCCTTGGCGAATGCGCGTTCGATTCCGATTGCGCAAGAAATCACCGAACGCTACCAAGATATGGACGAATTGCACGATATTGGTGCGTTGCATTTGCATATCAGCGGCTGCATGAATTCGTGCGGACACCACCACAGCGGACACATCGGCGTGCTGGGGGTGGATAAGGATGGCAAGGAGTGGTATCAAATTTCTATCGGGGGGTCGGATGGTTCGCAGATTAGCGGCGCGTCGGTGGCGGGTAAGGTGATTGGGCCTTCGTTCTCCGCTTCGGAAGTGGTGCATGTGGTCGAGGCTTTGCTCGATACCTATCTGCAAATTCGCCAAACCCCAGAAAACTTTATCGCCACCGTTCGCCGCGTGGGATTAGAACCGTTCCGCGCCCCTGCCAACGCCGTTCGCACTGAAACAGGAAAAACTGCCCATGTCTGAAACCACCATCAAAGCGACGAAAAAAGCTATTAAAATCATAGCTACTGATGCACACCAGTCAAGCGTTTCACGGCCAAATGCCTTAAATTCCTTAAATACCTTGGAAATCGCCAACGATGTCGATCCCCGTACTTTGGATTTGAATGGCGTGCAGCGGATTGATTTACACTTTCCCAAGTTTACGGATGGACGCGCTTTCAGTCTGGCCTTCCTGCTACGCCACCGCTTGGGGTTTGCCGGAGAAATCCGCGCCACAGGCGATGTGCTAATCGACCAACTGCTGCAAATGCAGCGCTGCGGCTTTGATTCGGCGGTTTTGCGCCCCGATCAAGACCCCGCGCTGGCGGCTCGGCAACTTACCCATTTCACGGAGTTTTATCAATGAAAGCGACTGAACAAGCGACTACACGCCTAGCCCACGCTTCGCCCCATTTTGCGGAAAAGCTCGCCCACACCACCGCCTTGCTGCAAGAAGCGGCACGCGATTATTCGGTGGTGCAAGCCTCTAGCCTCGGCGCGGAAGATGTGGTTATCACGCATTTGATTGAGGTACTGAATCTCAATATCGGGATTTTTGTACTGGATACGGGTAAACTGCACACCGAAACGCTACAACTTTTAGAGCGTACAGTGCAAGCACCATCAGCGTTACCAGCCCATCGCCCACCATTGGAAGTTTTTAAGCCGAATAACGAAGCGGTGATCCAATTCGTGGAACGCCACGGTGAAAAAGCGATGTACGAAAGCATCGAACTGCGCAAAGCCTGCTGCAACGTGCGCAAAATGGAACCGTTGGCCCGCGCGTTGGACGGCAAAAATGCGTGGATTACGGGTCTGCGCCGCGAACAATCCGGCACACGCGCCGAAGTACCGCGCATCGACACCAGCGATAGCAAACGTACCAAATTCAACCCGCTCGCCGATTGGACGTGGGGCGATGTGTGGCATTACATCGCGCTGAATAAAGTCGATTACAACCCGCTGCACGATCAATTTTTCCCCAGCATTGGCTGCGAACCTTGCACCCGCGCGATTTCCGTGGGCGAGGATTTCCGCGCCGGACGCTGGTGGTGGGAAGACGAATCCGCCAAAGAATGCGGCTTGCACGTCAAACGCCCCGCCACCATCGAAACCGCGCCCGCCCGCCAACTCAGCAACGCGCATTTGGACGCGCTGGAAGAAGAAACCATCTTCATTTTGCGCGAAGTGGCTGCGGCGTTTGAACGCCCCACATTGCTGTTTTCCGGCGGCAAAGATTCGCTGGTGATGCTGCGTTGTGCGGAAAAAGCCTTCGGCGCGGGTCGGATTCCGTTCCCGTTTTTGATGATTGATACCGGCCACAATTTCCCCGAAGTGACCGATTTCCGCGATTTTCGTGCCAAGGAATTGGGCGCAAAACTCATCGTGCGCAGTGTGGAAGATTCCATGAAACGCGGCACAGTGCGTTTGGCGCACCCGGGTGAAAGCCGCAACGTCCACCAATCGGTAACGCTGTTGGAAGCGATTGATGAATTCCGTTTCGATGCCCTGATTGGCGGAGCGCGGCGCGATGAAGAAAAAGCCCGCGCCAAAGAACGGATTTTCAGCCACCGCGACAGTTTCGGACAATGGCAACCCAAAGCACAGCGCCCCGAATTGTGGACGCTCTTCAATACCCGCTTGCACCCGGGCGAACACTTCCGCGTGTTCCCGATCAGCAACTGGACGGAATTGGATGTGTGGCAATACATCGCCCGCGAAAACATCGCGCTGCCGTCGCTGTACTACACGCACGAGCGCGAGGTGGTGGAACGCAAAGGTTTGCTCGTTCCCGTCACGCCGCTGACCCCCGCGCGGGAAGGCGAAGTGGTCGAACAACGCAGTGTGCGCTTCCGCACCGTGGGCGATATTACGTGTACTTGCCCCGTCGAAAGCACGGCAGCGAATGCGGACGACATCGTGCTAGAAACGCTGTCCGCCGATGTGAGCGAACGCGGCGCAACCCGCATGGACGATAAAACGTCCGAAGCATCAATGGAAAAACGCAAGAAAGATGGGTACTTCTAATGTCTACGCATTCTCATAATTCCGCCCTCAAATTCATTACCTGCGGCAGCGTGGATGACGGCAAAAGCACCTTGATTGGGCGGCTGTTGATTGATAGCAAATCGGTGCTGCAAGACCAGTTGGCGCACGTTTCCAAAAGCGGCGAGGCAGATTTGGCCTTGTTTACCGATGGTTTGTCCGCCGAACGCGAGCAAGGCATTACGATTGACGTGGCGTACCGTTATTTCAACACCGCCAAGCGCAAATTCATCATCGGTGACGCGCCCGGACACGAGCAATACACCCGCAACATGGTCACCGCCGCCAGCAGTGCCGATGCCGCCGTGGTACTGGTCGATTCCACCAAGTTGAATTGGAAAAACCCGCTCCCCGAATTGCTGGTGCAAACCCGCCGCCATTCGCTGCTGCTGAAATTGTTGCGCGTGCCGTCGATTGTGTTCGCTATCAACAAGCTGGACGCGCTGGGCGATAACGCGACACTGGCTTTCGGTCACATCCGCGAAGCACTGCGCATTTTTACGCAAGAAGCGGGTATCGAAGCCAAGGCCATCGTGCCGATTTCTGCGCTCAAAGGCCATAACGTGGTCAAAGCCGAACCGAATTGGTGCGGTTATTCCGGCGAAAGTTTGTTGGACATTTTAGAAAATCTGCCCAATACGCCCGTCGATTCCGAACTGCCCTTCGCTTTTGCCGTGCAGTGGGTGGAGCGGGTGGATGGCAAGCGCGTGTTCTGGGGACGGGTCAGCACGGGCGTGGCGACCGTAGGGCAAGAAATTAAAGTGTTGCCCAGCGGACAAACTGCCGTGATTGCCGCCGTTCACAACCATATCCGCGTACCACAAAACGTGCGAGCCGGACACGGTGCAGGCATTGTGTTGGATCGGGAAGTCGATGTCTCACGCGGCGATTGGCTGGGTGAAGATGTTCCCGCCAGTGCGGTCACGCAAGAATTGCAAGCGACCGTGGCATGGCTGGACGATGAGCCGCTCATCCCCGGACGGGCATATTGGGCGCTGCACGGTCACCGCTGGATTAAGGCGCGGGTGCGCCGCATTCACCACCGCCTGAACGTGAACACGCTGGCGGAAGAAGATGCCCATGAGTTACCTGCCAATTCCATCGGCCACATCGAATTGCTCCTGCAAGAACCCGTCCCCGCCCAGCCTTATGCCACATCGCGCATTTTGGGCAGCATGGTGCTGGTGGATACGGCGAGCCATAAAACCGCTGGTGCGATTATGGTGCGATAAGTCGGTGGATGGTTCGATAATCCCTGCATGAACTTTCAGCAACTACGCATTGTGCAAGAAACGGTTCGGCAGGATTTCAAC
>ERZ724508.1463-NODE-1463-length-13923-cov-6.234641_pt1 | contig 13923 bp, 13 predicted proteins | sample MGYA00376041_ERZ724508 | MGnify/ENA primary metagenome ERZ724508 (study PRJEB28724, sample SAMN07190887) | wastewater metagenome | isolation source: effluent of sewage treatment plant in Hong Hong | place: USA: Christiansburg, Virginia | collected 2016-03-01 ...
TTCTCCCATGCGAATAGATTCTTTAAACGAAGGAGCATTATGTGGCGCAATCATAAATTCTTGAAAATCGATTGTATTGTCTGCATGTTTTCCACCATTGATAACATTCATGCAAGGCACAGGCATAATGTGCGCATTACTTCCTCCTAAATATTGGTATAAAGGAATATTTGAACTGATGGCTTTTGCTCTAGCAAAAGCCATTGAAACTCCGAGTATTGCATTGGCTCCTAATTTTGATTTATTTTCGGTGCCATCAAGTTCAATTAAGAAATAATCAAGTTCTCGTTGGTTAATAAAAGATTTGTTCTCAATCTCTTTGGCAATGATCTTGTTTACATTATTGACAGCTTTCAAAACGCCATTACCATTATACCTTTTTTGATCGCCATCTCTTAATTCTGTTGCTTCTCGTTCACCGGTTGATGATCCACTAGGAACCATCGCACGAGCAGTTGTACCATCTTCCAAGGTTATATCTACTTCAACCGTTGGGTTTCCTCTTGAATCGAGGATTTCAATTGCTTCAATTTTTTTAATTTTCATAAAATATTTTTTGTGTTGTTTAATTTCATAAAGTATTCTACTCTATGTTTGCTAAATATGTAAGAGCTGTTGATGCTTTGCAAACAACGGTTTAGATTCTGTTTTAATATTGAATGAATAGCTTGGAAGCTATAATTAAACAACCAAATCCTACCTTCTTATTATATAATTTAAAAGGAATTGATTGGATTTGAAATGATTTGGCTATAAAGAATCAAAGAGATTTACTATATATATTCAATATAAGTAAGGAATATAAAATACAATGAGACGGAAAGAATCGTTGTAGCTATTGAGAAGGAGTTTAGATTGGATAAGTATGATATTCATCATAATAAATATGTAATGAATCAAAAAAATGAGACAAAAATAATCACCTTGTTTTATTGAATTTCTAATTGAATAAAAAGAGCATATAATCAAATATATGATTTGATTATATGCCCTTAAATACTTTGTACTAAGTACTCCGTACTATATGCTTTTTAGTTCTTCGCTAAATAATCCGCTACACCTTCAACCGTAGCTTTCATAGCTTCTTTGCCTTCACCCCAGTTTGCTGGACAAACTTCGCCGTATTTTTCAACGTGTTGTAATGCTTCAACCATACGAAGTGTTTCGTCGATGTTACGACCAAGTGGAAAATCATTTATTGTTTCATGGCGAACGATACCTTCTTTGTCAATCAAGAATGTTCCTCTGTAAGCAATCGGTGCACCGACAAAAATCAAATGTCCGTTCTCATCCGTATCGTAGTCGCCTGCTAATACACCATAATTTGAAGCAATTGTTTTTGCAGTATCCGCAACTAATGGGTATTTAACACCTTCGATACCACCTTTATTTTTTGGCATAGACAACCATGCAAAGTGAGAGTTCTCTGTATCTGTAGAGCAACCTACTACAACAGTATCTTTCGCTTCAAATGCAGCTAGTTTTTCTTGAAAAGCTAAGATTTCAGTCGGACAAACAAATGTGAAATCCTTTGGGTAAAAATAAAATACAACATATTTTTTACCTAAATATTGATCCAATGAAAAGTCTTCAATTACTTCATAGCCTTTTAATACAGCTGGTGCAACAAATGATGGAGCTTTTTTTCCTACTAATGACATATTATTTATTTTTTATAAGTGAACGTTTGTGATTGAATTATGAATTATGAATTATGAATTATGAAAGTTACTTTTTAAAAGTTTTTTTTTCGTGGTTAAGTCTTTTGGTCCAACCTCCAAGTAAGCTCACCACCCTAATAATTTATAGTAAAGATATTTTCTTATCCGGATTTATTATTTCTGCTTTAATATGCACTCGAAAATCTTGTATCGTTATATTTTTGAATTTCTTTTTGGTTAAATACGTTGATAGCAGCTGTTGCAATTCAGGATCGTGGTAATCTATAATTTCGTCTGTATTGGAAAGATAAATATGATGATGTTGATGTGTATTGAAATCATATCTACTCTTGCCTGCTTCAGTTGAAACTTTCGAAATAAGTTTTGCTTCTACAAAACTATCTAAGGTGTTGTAAATAGTTGCTAATGTAATGGATGGATTATCCAGATGAATTAAGTCGTACACATCTTCTGCAGATGGATGTAGGCTAGTTTTTTGTAATGCATCATACACAACCAATCTCTGATGTGTGGCTTTCAAACCATAGTCAGAGATTTTGTCTTTAATTTCCTCAAAAGAAAGTGTTTTTTGCATTATTTTAAATAATTATTAGTTGATAATTTTTATTAACTAATAATTACTTGCAATAATATCGAATTTTGGACTACAAACAAATTAAATGCTGCCAATTATGCGATAGTTATAAATAAATTGGGAAGATTAATGGGTTAAAACGCATTGTGAGACAATAGAAGTAAATTACGTAGTTTTCTGTGACAATGAAACAGAAATAATTACGTTAAAACTGAAGGGGGAATTCAATTAAGGATTAAAAATAGTTGATTGGTACGTGCTTTTTATTCCGTAGAACTTAAAAAAGAAAATAATAAATTTACCGAACCTGATGTGGTGCAAAAGGGTATTGGAATAAATCTTGAAAGTTTGCAATTTTTTTGCTTGTAGGCATGGAAATAGTCATTCTTAAAAATGCTTTATTCGAGTAAGATTTCATTAACAAACTTATAAAAATAAGTAGATAAAGAATGAAAACTTTAGCGTAAAATGTATCTTGTTTCTTCATTACTGTCTGTTAAGCAACTTAACATGTTGGTGCAATATACTACATCTTTACGTAATAAAATATAAAAGGATATACCATGAGTTGAATATTCAAAAGAATACATATTGAAATTTTGTGCTACTTTGTATAACAAATAAATGCAATACTATGAATCAGATTAATGTACTTTTTGTGTGCTTAGGTAATATATGTCGCTCTCCAATGGCGGAAGGAATATTTAAAAAAGTTGTTGAACAAGAAGGTTTGTCTGCTTATTTTAATATTGATTCTGCAGGTACAAGTAATTATCATATTGATAAAAATCCAGATCCAAGAACTATTTCAACCTGTGAAAAAAATGGGATCCTTATAAATCATAAAGGCAAACAAATTTTTTCAAACCATTTATTTGAACAAGATTATATTATTGCAATGGACGCGAGTAATTTTGAGAATATAGAAAAGTTGTACACATCGGTAAAGCATCCAGCTAAAATAGTTTTGATGCGAGATTTTGATCCTTTGTTTAAAGGTCATGATGTTCCCGATCCGTATTATGGAGGAATCGATGGTTTTTCTGAAGTTTTTGATATGTTAATGCGTTCAACCTTCGAATTATTACAGTATATTCGCACTGAACATTCTATTTAATGTAAAACACTGAAATTTGTGTACGAATGAATAAAGAAACGATAGAAACCTTATTGATACAAGTTGTAGGCGCAGATGTAAAAGTCAATGAAGTGCGCCCTATCGGTGGCGGAAATACCAGCAGAGCGTTTGCTGTAAAGTCTACACAGGGGAATTTCTTTATTAAAACCAATCGTGCAGGTTTGGTAGATATGTTTGAAAAGGAAGTGCGTAATTTAGAATTGTTGCGAAAGGTATTACCTTTAAACACGCCGGAAGTAGTTGGTTATGGCACGGTAGATCATATCAGTTATTTTATTTTAAAATTAATTGAACCTGGTAAAAGAGTAGCAGATTTTTGGGCAGATTTCGGTCGTACGTTGTCTTTGTTACATAAAGAAACTCACACAACTTTTGGCTTAGAATACGATAACTATATTGGTTCATTACCTCAATCCAACAAACAAAATACCAATTGGGTGGATTTCTTTTTGAATGAACGTATCATGCCTCAAGCAAAGAAAGCTGAAAAAGTTCTTGGTCCTGAAATAATGTCTATGATCGATAAATTGGGTAATCGATTACCTGATTTATTAACTCAGTCTAGGCCAACTTTATTGCATGGCGATTTGTGGAGTGGGAATTTTACCTTGAATCAAAAAGGAACCGTTTGTTTGGTTGATCCTGCAACGTATTATGGAAATCGTGAAATTGAAATTGCATTTACAAAACTATTCGGTGGTTTCGAAGATGAATTTTATGATGCGTATAATGAAATATTGCCTTTAGATAAAAGCTTTTATGATACGCGTGCAGATATATATAATTTATATCCCTTACTCGTTCACGTTAATTTGTTTGGTGGTTGGTATGTAGCCTCTGTACGGGAAACGTTAAAGCGTTTCATCTAAATCGGAGGCCGTATTATTTTGATTTGAATACTTTCTACGAATCTCCATTTTTTGTATGATTCGTTTGAGTATTAAATCCGATAGCTTTTCAGCGATTTCACTTGTGTCGGGTATTCCTATAAAAATTTCTTTAACCTTACTTTCAGCTACATCAATGCGGTAAAGTCCGTTCCATAATGTAGCGATATCTTTCTCTAATAAATACAACAGTTGTTTTTTAAGATTGCTTTTAAAAAGAGAAACATCCGGACTTTCGATTTCCGGATGTTCAGGTATGTTTAGATCAAATAGTTGGAATGTTTTATTCACCTTTTGCTTTTGCTGCTTTTTTAGCTGCCGGTTTTTTAGCCGCTGGTGCTTTTTCTGTATCTGAATCAGCTTTTTCTTTTTTAGCCACAACTTTCTTAGCTGGTGCCTCAACTTCTTCAGCAGTTTCTGCCTTTTCTTTTTCCGAAGCTTTTGGTTCTGATTTTTTTGCAACCAATACTTCAGGGAAATTAGCAAATAAGATCGAATACCAATTAGCTAATTTTTTAATATCAGAAACATATACTTTTTCACGATCGTAATTCGGAAGAATAGAAGCTAAGAAAGCACCCAATTCATCATCCGAAGATTTAGAAGTGATTTTTGTATCTGCACCATATGTTGAATGGATTTTATCAAGTATTGTTTCCAATGATACTGAACCTTCTTTGTCCGTTGTATAGATGGAGATTTCATTCAATATGGATACACGTTCATTTGCACCTGCAACAAAACGTTTTTTTGAAGCGTCTACTGCTTCAAGTATAACTCCATTTTTTGTAGGCTTAAGTATTTTAAATAAACCGCCTCTGCCTGATACTGCTGCTACTTCTCTTAACTCCATTTTGCTTTTAATAGATTCGTGTTGAATAGATAATTATAATTTAAAATATACGGGTATGCTTGTTTGTGTCTTAAATCCGGGAGCATTGAATTTTAGTAATTTAACAACTCTCGCAGCTTCTTCGCCACAACCGCCACCGATGTTTTTGACAACTGAAATACTCGTCATTGTACCATCTGCTTCTAAAACTCCAGATACGATACATTCACCTTGAATTCTGTTTCTTTTTGCAGTAGGTGGGTATAGTAATTGAGCATTAATAAACTGATACATTGCTGTTTGTCCACCTTCGTAGTATTGTGCTGCAGGTACAGCTTTAGAGGGGGTAGTTTGAGCTTCTAATTCTTTAAAAGAAATAAAAGCAATTAAACCTAGGGTTAGTACAAATAAAAACTTTTTCATAATCTACATTGGTTATGGTTTAGTATACAAGTATAGGAAAAATCATTGTAAGTATTTTCCTTATTTTGAAATCTGTTTGTTGATTTCAGCAATATAATCTAATAATTCTTCTTTGCCCTTTCCTGTTTCGGAAGAGGTTGTTATCATTTTTGGAAGTTCCTCCCAATCTTTACTCAACTCTGTTGTCCATGCAGCAATATTCTTACCTAATTGAGAATTTGATAGCTTATCAATTTTAGTAAATATCAAACTAAAAGGAATTCCATTACTTGCAAGCCATGTAACTTGTTCTAAATCAGACTTCATAGGTTCATGTCTCGAATCTATAAGTAAGAATACGTTCATTAGGTTGCTACGGTTTTTTAAATAATCGTGAACCATTCTTCCCCATTTAATTCGGCTGGTCTGACTTGCTTTAGCAAAGCCATATCCAGGCAAATCGGCCAATATCCATTGGTCTTCAATATTAAATAAGTTAATTAATTGGGTTTTACCAGGTTTCGAAGAAGTTAATGCTAATTTCTTAACTCCTGTAACTGAATTTATTAACGAAGATTTACCAACATTTGAGCGACCAATGAACGCATATTCTGGAGTAGTTCTTTCGGGGCATTTTTGATAATCATCGTAACTACTGATGAATGTTGCTTGCAATTTCATATTTCGGACGCAAAGGTTATTGGGATCACAATTTACGAAAAATATTGTATACCCTCTGTTTGGTATGGGTATATTCATGTATAATTGTAACAAAGTTCGTTTATTTTTATAAATTTTTTTTTAAAATTGTATAATTCAAACGTAACCTTTACATTTAAGTTGATGTATTAAGTAGAAATATAGATTATTTCTAGAAATTTTAAAACGTATGATATTTAAGTATACTTCAATTCTTTCAAAAATTATTTTTATAAGTTATTTACTTTTAAATCTTTCTTTTTTTTCTAATGCCCAATCTGAAAAGAAATACATTAAAGAAGGAGATGCGGCTAAAGCCGCAGGGGATAATAAAGTCGCGCTTAAGCAATATCTTGAAGCGTATAAATTGAATCAAAACAATGCTAGCTTAAATAATAAAATTGGAATTCAATATATGAAGTCCGATTACCCACATAAATGTTTGCCTTATTTTGAAAGTGCTTATAAGATAGATCCTAAGGTAGATGTAGATATATTATTTAATTTGGGTGTAGCAAATCAAGAGAATCATCGTTTTGCAGAAGCATCCGAGTTTTATACCCAATTCAGAGCAACACTACCCGTTACAAGCCCTTTGTTAAAAAAAGTTGATAGAAGAATTTATGAATGTGCGAATGGCGTTGAATTTATGGCACAACCTGTGGATGTTAAAATTACATCGGCAGGTACGGTTATAAATTCTAATTTTCCAGATTTTGCACCTGTCATTTCAGCGGATGAAAAAGTAATGATTTTTACATCTAGAAGAACAGGGAGCACAGGCGGACAATTGGATGAAACGGGACAATTTTACGAAGATATTTACATTTCTAAAAAAGTAAATGGTGAATGGGGAACACCCCAAAATATTGGTGCTAACATCAATACCGATGGCCATGATGCGAGTATTGCACTTTCTGCGGATGGCTCTCAATTATTTATTTACAAAGATGATGGAAGCGGCGATATTTACTATTGTAAACTACGTGCTGATGGATCTTGGTCCAAGCCTTTGCCTATCGAAGGTTCTGTAAATAGTAGAGTCTCATATGAAAATGCCGCAGCTGTTTCTCCAGATGGTAATACCTTGTTTTTTGCTAGTAATAGAGAAGGTGGTTATGGTGGACTAGATTTGTACATGGTTAAAATGAACGAAAAAGGTTTTTGGGGTAAACCAACAAACTTAGGCCCTGTAATTAATACCGAAGACGATGATGAAGGTCCTTTTATGGATTTTGATGGAATAACACTTTATTTTTCTTCACGTGCCCACAAGGGAATGGGTGGTTATGATATTTTTAAAACATATTACGATTCTACCAGAGCAACTTGGACAGAACCAATCAACATGGGTTATCCAATAAATACTGCGAATAACGATATTTATTTTGTATTGTCTGGGGATGGTTCACACGGTTACTATGCATCTGCAAAGGATGACGGCGTTGGTGAAAAAGATATCTATATGATTTCTATGCCTCCAAGGGAAGATAAACAGGCATTGCTTGCAAAAATGAAGGCGATGAATTTAGAGATACAATCTGTCGCTCCACAAATTATTCCAACAGTAGCTGCTGTACTTTTGCCCATAACAATTAAAGGGGTTGTTAAAGACGCAGAAACCGGTAGTCCCATTTCTTCTTCAGTGCAATTAACTGACGCGAATGGAGTGTTGGTATCTGAAATTATGGCTGACCAGAATGGCATGTTTTCTTTTATAGTAAATAATAAAGAGGCAAGTCAGTATACCCTTTCCACAGAAAAAGATGGATATGGTTTTGTGAATAAAACATTTTCTGTTCCAGCAGCTGCAACTATAAGTCAAGAGATTACTCAAAACTTGGCCTTGAAAAAACTTGCTGTAGGTAACATCTTTGTACTGAGAAATATTTATTTTGATTTTGATAAAGCTATTTTAAAGGCTACATCAAATAAAGAATTAAATAACTTATTACAATTGTTACAGAAAAACCCAGCAATGGATATTGAAATATCGGGTCATACAGACAGCAAAGGTTCAGATGAATACAATAAAGTGCTTTCTAAAAAACGTGCTCAGGCTGTTGTGAATTGGTTGGTTTCAAAAGGCATATCTAAAAGCCGATTAACGTATGAAGGATATGGCGAATCTAGACCATTGGCTTCAAACGATGATGAACCAGAAGGTAGAGAATTAAATAGAAGAACTGAATTTAAAATTATCAAATAATAAACAATTACAAAATGAAAATAAGCTCCATTTTTTTTTCTGTTAGTTTGCTTTGTTTGTTTTTTTCAATGCGATCGCAGGCTCAGAATACAAAAGTATTGAAGCGCCAGGGTGAAAAATGCTATCGTAAAGAACAGTACAGAAATGCGTATCCATTTTTTGACCAAATATTAAAAACAGATACTGCTAATTTAAACGCTTTGTATAAACGAGGGGTTTGTAATTTGCACCGATTTTCAAAAGATCAAGCATTAAAAGACCTACAGCACGTCTATGCAATAGATTCAACCTATAATAAATATCTGTATTTTTGGCTTGGAAGAGCAAATCATTTAAATTATAATTTTGAAAAAGCCGAGTATTTCTATTCGAGATTTCAAAAAGAGATTTCAAAAAAGAAGGTTCAATTTAAAGAGGTTGAACGTTATAAATATCAACTTACATGTGCTGCTAAATATGTATCTAATCCAAGTGATTATTTCATCCGGAATTTAGGTAGTACTATTAATTCAAGCTTTTCAGACCATAGTCCTGTGTTATCTTTGACAGATACTTTGTTGCTTTTTACATCAAGAAGAACAAATGCAAAAGATCCAAAAGAAGAATATGATGGCGAACCTTTTGAAGACATATTCTATTCTACCAAAATAGATTCTATCCATTGGACAGAACCTGTATCGTTTCAATTAAATACTACAGGTCACGACGCATCCATTCAGTTATATGATAATGACAATAAAATATTTATTTATAGTTATTTGCATGGTGGAGATATTTATACTTCAACCAAAGAAAATGGAACATGGTCTACACCACAATCGTTAGAGGAAATAAATACAGTAGATTTTGAAGCAGATGCCTTTATAACTCCGGATGGTAAAACCTTGTATTATGCAACCAATCATTTTAAGAAAAATGGAGATTTAGATATCTATTATTTGACTAAAAATGATGATGGAACGTGGAGTAAGCCAACAGCACTTTCGTCTGTTATAAATACCAATGAGGATGAAGACGCGCCTTATATCTCTGCAGATGGTTTAACAATGTATTTTAGTTCTCGCGGGCATACAAGTATGGGCGGTTACGATATTTTTAAATCTACTTGGGATGGTGCTTCAAATAATTGGTCCAAACCTGTAAATTTAGGCTACCCAGTAAATACACCAGATGATGACTTGTATTTTATAATGAGTCATACATCTCCCAAAGCCTACTTTTCTTCGTATCGAACAGAAGGGTATGGAGAAAAAGATATTTACGAAATGTCGTCTATTGAATCTGTGATGATTGACGGGTTATTGGTTGACGGAAATAAATTACCTGTAAATCAATCGACATTAAGCGTTCGTATTCAACCCACAGCATCTGCATCTAAAAATGCCCAATCTAAAGATGTAGAAGTACAAAAGGATGGTACGTTTTCATTGTCCGCACTTTCGTCCAATAGCTATATCGTTTCTGTTTTTGATGGTAAAGAATTGATCTTACAAGATACAGTAGATGTTCCATTGTCTTCTGTAGTAGGAAAGCATCAGATGTATACGTGCGTGCTTCCGACAAAACAACAGCCAGATAGCAGTGTCGTTGATACTGTTGCAAATAATACGATCATTGCACGTGCCGATTCTACTAAAACGTCCAAAACATCTACTGTTGTAAAAAATAGTGAGTCGTATATCTATTATTTCGCATTGAATGTATCCGATGTGAGTACTTCGAACAAAGCTGATTTAAATAAGATTATAGAAGTTTTGAATGAAAACCCTGCAGTAAAAATAGTTCTTAGTGGCCATGCCGATGCATCAGGTACTGTAGCAATTAATACGATTATATCTTTAAGGAGAGCAAATAGCATTAAGAATTATATCGTATCTAAAGGAATTTCTGCTGCTAGAATTACAGTAGAATCATTTGGATCTAGCAAGCCAGTTGCTAGTAACGATACTGCGGCCGGTAGAGCTAAAAATAGAAGAGTGGAATTGAAAGTACAGAGTACTGAGTAATGAGTACTAAGTATAGAGTACAAATAGAGAAGTGCTGTTTTTTACGTTTGGGTTATATATAAACAGTACTTCTCTATTTTATTTTTTTTGGTATGGTATTGAAAATTAATCATATATATAAGTTTTTTGTTATACTTTGTACTTGGTAGGCATTAATTGGTACTTAATACTATATACTCAGTACTCTATACTTCGTACTTTCTTCGTACATTTGCACCCATGTCAGCAACAGTAAAGCCCTATCAAGAGCAAGAAGGTGATAAACGTGAGCAAGTAGAGCTTATGTTTAATAATATTTCTCCCAAATACGATTTATTAAACCGTGTATTGAGTCTAGGAATTGATAAAATTTGGAGAAAACAAGCGCTTAATTTATTAAAAAAAGATAATCCTACATATATTTTAGATGTTGCCACAGGCACTGCAGATTTAGCGATTGAAGCTGCTACACGCTTAAAAGCAACAACGATTGTGGGGATCGATATTGCAGAAAATATGCTGCAAATAGGCAGAGAGAAAATTGCTAAAAAACAGCTCGATAATATTATTACACTTCAAAAGGGAGATTCAGAAAAAATCAACTTTGAAGACAATACTTTCGATGCTGTAATCGTTTCCTTTGGAGTGCGTAATTTTCAACACTTAGAAATAGGTTTGTCTGAAATTTATCGGGTATTAAAACCTGGTGGCAATATTATGGTATTAGAATTCTCAAAACCACAAAAAGCGCCTTTTAAGCAATTATATCAGTTTTATTTTAAAAATATTTTACCTGTTGTGGGTAAGATGGTTTCTAAAGATACAGCTGCTTATACGTATTTACCCGATTCTGTAAATGCTTTTCCGGATGGTAAAGCATTTTGCGCCATACTTGAAAAAGTTGGGTTTAGCATACAACATTTCAAGCCATTTACATTTGGAGTATGTACTTCTTATGTAGGGAAAAAGTAGAATTTATCATTCGATTGTAAATAGAATTCATGAAGTCTTTAAGTATATTATTTCTTTCATTGTTTATCCTTGCAAAAGTTCAAGCGCAAGATCCACGCTGGACGAACTTGCCTTTCTACGATGATAAGTTCATGCATTACGGCTTTACGCTTGGTGTAAATGCATCCGGATTTCAGTCTAGAGTATCGCCTAATTATTTTAATGATACCGTTAGAAGTGCTGCAGGTACGTATACACCAGGTTTTTCTTTGGGTTTTATTGTAAACTTTCGTTTGCACGATCACTTTGATTTGCGCGTATTGCCAACCGTTGGTTTTTATAGCCGTAACATTAAATACGATTTTTATAATTCCTCCGAAATACAAACCATAGAGTCCACTTTTATGGAAATACCCTTGATGTTAAAATATAAATCCATGCGCAGAAACAATTCTAGAATGTATGTGATTGGTGGTTTAAAAGCAGCCATTGAGGCAGGCGCTAAGAAAAAACAACGCAAAATAACGGATTTACGTACAGACGGATTTGATTTATGTTTGGATTTAGGTGTAGGAATGGATTTATACTGTCCTTTATTTAAATTTTCTCCTGAAATACGCTTTTCTCACGGCTTATTAAATCTCTTAAGTCATGATCCTAACATATATAGCTCTAGTTTATCCCGATTATCGTCCAATACAATTTCTTTATTCCTAAACTTTGAATAAAATGTGGAATAATTTCTAGCCGATTTTGGACTTTAGTATTAAAATTTTATATATTTGGTACATCGATTGACAACAATTAATTAAACAAAATAAATCAAACAACTATGAAAAAAGTTTTACTTTCTTTATCAATGCTTGCAGCTGTAGCATTCGCTGCAAATGCTCAAAATCAATTTGTAATTTGGAATGCAGCAAATGGTACTACTCAGATTACTGGTTCACCATTCAATTTTGGTGTTCCTGGTACTGGAAATCCACCTCTGGTTCCTGCAGATCCTGTTGTAGGTCCAACTCCAGTAAATGCTGGTTTGTTCGTTGATACTGCAGCTTATGTTATAAGAGCTAATGGATCATGTGCAGCAACCAAATATTATGTTGGTGGTATGGGCGCAGCTTCATTTGCTGCTCCACAAGTTGGGAAACCATGGGGAACTGGTGTAACTATTTCTGGAAAGGCTTTATCAACTTATTTTTTAAATGTTGAGATTAAAGCAAGCGGTTCTACGGCGCCTAAAATTAAAATTCAATTGTCTGCTAGTGATTCTACAAATGTTCAAGGTTATATTTTAGATTTAAGTCCTACAGGTGCGACAGGTGTTGCAACTTCTGGTGGATTTAAAATGTACAGTATTCCACTAAGTTCTTTCAGTAATACAATTGGTGAATACGGTGATCCAATCAATAAAACTGGTCACTTTATGACAAAGGCTTTTGCTGACTCTCTATTTAAAATTGAATATTCAGTAAATCTTGGTACAACAACTGACGGTTCTGGTTCAGTAAATTTTGAAATGAAAAATCAGTGGTTAGGTAATTCTAAGACTGGCATTACTACTTCTACTACTTCTGCTGCTGTTGCTAACGTTTCATCTACAAAAGTTTATCCAAATCCAACTGCAACAGGTGAATTCTTCGCTCAAATTAATTTGAAAAATAATGCTTCAGTAAACATTATCCTTTCTGATATGACAGGTAGACAAATTTCTACAAGAGCTGCTGTAACTGGTGTTGATACTAAAATCGAAACAGTTGGTTTAGTAGCTGGTATGTACACTGTAACGTATGTTGTAGATGGTACTCCTGCTAAAACTGAATTAGTTGTTGTTAAGTAATTAACACACACTAAATATTTAAAAACCCTGATCGGAAACGGTCAGGGTTTTTTTGTGCGTTTTTTGTTTGATTTTTTTGTTTGTTTGCCATGGCGAATGGGATTCGTCGGATTAGAATGATTATTTAGATTGGTCTGTCTTAGAACGTTTCCGATTGAAAAATGAATTCTATACACCACAAAAGAATCTATTAAAGTAATGACCCTGGTAAGGGTCACATATGTATAGAAATATCACCACCCAATAATACTACGCGCAATACCGAAGGTATTATTCTTTTAGAATAATGGGGAATAGAACTCCCTTCGGGAGCGCGTGTTTTCTTTTGTTTTCTGATTTGCTATAAATATATGATCCCTACCGGGATCAGTTCTTTGATACGCTATATTCTTTTGAATGAACTTTCGCCTCAAAACCGGGACAAGTTATGATTTTTCGCAGGGGTGTGCTTTTCGGCCAACCATTTTCAGATCAATGAGCTGCATTTTGTCTGAATTGGGATTCATCGTATGATGGGATTATTTAGATCGGTCTGTCTTAAAACATTTCCGATTGAAAAATGAATCCTTCACATCACACAAAACTATTTAATTTATGACACTGGTAAGGGTTACATATTTATAGAAATATCACCACCCAATAATACTACGCGCAATACCGAAGGTATTTTTCTTTTAGAATAATGGGGAATAGAACTCCCTTCGGGAGCGCGTGTTTTCTTTTG
>ERZ724508.1464-NODE-1464-length-13911-cov-9.060407_pt1 | contig 13911 bp, 4 predicted proteins | sample MGYA00376041_ERZ724508 | MGnify/ENA primary metagenome ERZ724508 (study PRJEB28724, sample SAMN07190887) | wastewater metagenome | isolation source: effluent of sewage treatment plant in Hong Hong | place: USA: Christiansburg, Virginia | collected 2016-03-01 ...
CCCAAACCCCAAACCCCAAACCCCAAACCCCACTAATTTATATTTTAATTTATAATGTCAGAAGTACTTTACAATCTTAAAAGCATCCCTATTAAAATTTTCGTTGGACAAATCCCAAAAATCTGGGCAGAAGATGAGACCAAATCATTTTTTTAAAACTTTGGCATCGTTTTGGAAACTCAGGTCATTTGAGATCTAAAAGGGACACACAAAGGAGCAGCATTCGTCACTTACTCTTCCCTAACAGAAGGAGAGCTTGCCATGGAGGCTCTCAATGATAATTTTTTCTTACCAGGCAGTCCAGCCAAACTGACATTAAAATGGGCTGATGGAGAAGCTAAAAAACTTGGAGTCTAAAATATTCCTTATCAAGACATTGATAAGCTCTTTATTACAAATATCCCAGCCATGATTTCAGATTTTGACTTTAATAAATTTATTCTTAGATTTGGAGCAGTTTGAACCATGCAATTTGTTCCTTATGAAATTAATCCAAATTTTAAGTTCTGCTTTATAAGATTTTATACCAAAGAACAGGCAATTGTTGCTCAAAGAGAGCTAAATGGATACCAGGGTTTTTCTTAGAAAAACCCTTTATAAGTTGCTTATGCAGTATCTTTGTTAGATAATGCAGATTGAGGGTCAAAAGAGCTCTCTTTTGACAGATAACAGATATAGTATTAGACAGTGTTTTTTGAGTTCAAAGACTAGTAAGGATAAAGCTATTATTTTAATAGTTAAACAAGCTAGTCGTAGTGGAATAGACCCGAAGGCATTGATGTTAGAATTTTGCAGGAAAATGAGTACTAAGCTTATATGGAAACAATATAGGCTTAAAATGAGGATAATTAGAATGAAATTAAAGACCATCATAAAACAATGGTAACAATTAAAGGCCTACCAAAATATTTATCAAATGAAGAGTTTTTGGCTTTTTGTCAAACTTTCAATGAGCAGATTTAATAGGTAAACTTTTAAGAAGATTAAGGTAAAGGAATGGTGTATTTTGATAGTCCTAAAGATGCTGAGAAATTTGCATAGTTTCTAGACAATAAAACCTTTGGTAAAAGCTGCTTAGAAATTGAGATTAATTAAACTATATTTTTTATAATGTTAGTATTATATTTAAACAAGCTTAGAAGCATATAGAACTTATTACTTCATAAATATAAAGGTGTAATAATAGCCTTTGCTGGAGTTTGTGGACTCTTTATTATTAACAAGAAAGTCCTATTGGGAGCGATTGTCATAATAGAGATTAATAGATACTTTATTTGATAGTTTATTGGTTAAAAGTAAGACAGTATTTTGTACCAACTTTTACTTGAGCGAATTTCTAAACAAAAACTAGAATTCATTTACGACAAGTTTATTTATGAGCTTGTATTGGATCAAATTCTTGATGTATATTAGAAGTTGTTAGGTGTTTTTAGGAAGGATAACTAAAGAGAATTTGAATAGAGTTAAATGCATTAGCCTCCAGCATAAGCATAATAGGATACATAATAAGACTCTTAAAATGATGAGAGTTATTCCTCAAGTGGCTTTTCTTTATTGCAAATTTTATTTTCCTTGATAAAGTTTAAGACTAAAATCTTGTTATAAAAAACAACAAATTGAGCCCTTGTTATTACTCTTTCCTTAACCTCCTTAGTAATTATGTATTTTGTATTCAAATAAAAAAACATTCTTTATAAGATATTGAGACACTTGAAGGTCTTTATATTAAAAGCAAGTGTGTGTTTGGGCACTGGCTCTCTTATTCTAATTATGTAGAAGAATTTAAATAAGTAAAATAAAGACAATAATACTAAAGAATCACAAAGCAAAGAAAAGGATGGTCCTAGTTTGGCTAAGGAACATAACCACTCTACAAAAGAGCCAAATAAAGATAAAGACATTATTAATACAAAAGATATTTTAAAAGAAAATTTTTCCTAAAAAACAAACTAAAATAATCAATATAAAATTTTATATTAAAAAGAATTATAAATGGAAATTTGTGAGGAAAAAAATACCTCTTAGATTTTAAACATAGCTAAGATTAGGATCATATTTCATGAGCCTGATCTATATGAAACAGACCAACAAGATCTTGTTGAGCTTTTTGATAAACTTGATCTTCATTTTCAAGCCATAGTAAAGATAAAATCTAACTAATATTTTGTAACCTTTAAAAACCAAAAAGACACACAGATTTTTATATAGAATTTAGATGAGTTATTTATTGATGAAATAAAGGCTTGAATAATTGTTTCTAAATGTATACTGTCTGAGAAATCATCCTTTGTTTAATCTAAAGAGAAATACAAAACCTTGTTTGAAATTTAAGTCCCAGATGCTTTTGACTTCAAAATAAATAAAAGATTTTTAGGAGCCAAAAAATGCAATCTGAATAAAATTCTCAATGAATGTGACTTGGAGTTTTTTGAAAGGGAAATAAACATAGAGCTTTTTGAGCCCAAAACAACCACATTAAAAGCCTTTGATTAAATTATACCTTTAAAAATGTTTGAAATTGAAATTCAATCAAACTGAGCTGAGAAGTTCGCGCTTTGCTGTAAACTTGTACATGAATTGTGTGCCAATCTATAAGAGACATATAAATAAGTAGAATGAGATTAAAGAATAAGATATTAACATTTTTTTGTTATTTCAAGAACTGATTTTAATTTATGTGAAATGGAATTTGATAATTAAATTTTTTATATTTATAAATGAACTCAGAATAGATCTAAGACTCTTTGGATCAAATGTAGTTATTTGACTTCAGCAGTAGACCAAGTAAAAAAGCTGGCTCTAAAACCAAAGAAAAAGAGACTAAAGAAAAGAAAGAAAAAAAGATCAAAAAAGAAGAAAAATTAGAAGAGATTTAAAGCTATGTAAAATTTGAGTACAAAACCATGCTGGACTAAATATGTATTATTTTGAACGAAAAAAACTCCCAATAAACCTTATAGAAAAAAATTCACTTGAAGCCTGTTGAACTTGAGAACTAAGGCAAGTCAAAATACAGGTGGAAGAATTTTTATGAATTTGCTTAAGAGCTTAAGAGAAAGCCACAACATTTATAAAAATTTGTCTCTGCAGAGCTTGGACTTGAGACTATAATAAATGAGGATTCTTTGAGAATTGACAAGAAGAAGCTTAGCTCTGAAGAACTGTAGTCGATTCTTAAGAGATATATTTTAGAGTTTGTTAAATGCAGTCAGTGTCACAGTGCTGATACTGAGATGATAAAGTCAAAGGAAACAAGACTTTATTAACTGTCTTGTAATACATGCTAGTATACAGTGACACTTCCTCCTATAAAAAAGCTTGCAAAATAATAAATTTAATCATTCATATTTTGTTGTTATTTATAGTTAAATATGCTTTAGAAATTTCTAATAATAGTATTATTAAATTAATGCTGTATATGCTTTAGTTTATTATAATAATCTTTTTTATTAATTATTTAATATTATTTATTTAGCTTTTTTGCATTTTTCTGAAAAATCGCTTTTTTTCATCTTGTTTTTCTTCTCCAAGCTCTCGCAATAATGAAATGAATTACTAAGCTTATTAGATTTGATTTCAAATGAGTTGTTGATTTTTTAAGTAAAGTTTTTTTTCTGAAGAGTTTTCTTTAAATTGATTTTTTCTTTTTCATGATCTATGATTTGGCTTTATTTTTGAATGCTAAAAAGTTTCTTCTTATTTGCCGCAACTGAATCAATAGTCTTTCTTTATGAGTTTTAAAGGCTTTACAAATCACTAAAACTATTGACCTAATTTTAGAGATTTTTAAATTATTTTTTTTCTTAAGTCAAATTTAATAAAGAGTTTTTTTTAGCTGAAATTCTGTTTTTTTCTTGCTTTAAAAAACCGTCTTTTAAAAACATTAAATTTTCTCAGGAGCTTTCTGTTGAGATTTCTCTTTATGGAGACTCTCTTTTAAAATCCATTCAGAAAAACTCTTAAGAAATTCTTGGCTCTTTTAAGACCAGTTATGAGTAACACATTTGCTCTTCATCAAGCTCTGTTATAATTTCAAAGCTTCCTTTATAATTCTCTTGTTATATGGCATTGATATATTTGTTAACATTTTCCTACTCCATCTACTATTTAAAAACCTGCTCTATAAGGCTCTTAGTAATGTTGATAAGATTCTCTTTATAAATCATCACATTAGTTTTTATCTGTTATTAAAGATCGAGGCCAGGCTGTTTCTTCTTTAGCTTAAGAAGTTCTTTTTATAGTACCTCATATGGCAAAGAGTGTTTCGTCCTTGATGATTTCTTCAACAGTTTTGTTAAGCTTATTAAGCTGGCCCTCTGACTCCATCTTTGACAAAATGGACTCTCCATTGGCTATTACTCATAGCTCCTTGCGTATGTTGTCAGCTGTTTAAGTCTAAAACATTTATTTAAAAATATAACAGAAAAATATTATAATATAAAATGACCAAGCCAATAGAAAGCTTCTTCGATGTCCCTTAACAAAAATATCAGCTTTGGGAAGAGCCCCAGGGTGCCATAGAGATAGAACAAGAAGAGATTATATTCTAAGCTCCTTTGAATAAAATCTGTGTCAAAACAGGCCAATATAAAACTCATTACTTTGTTCTAACGAAAGATTTTCTTTTTTTGTTAAAGTCTGCGGAAAATCCTGAAATCATGGCCATGTTGTGAACTGAATGGGTTAGAGTGGACTACATACCTAAAAAACTGCCCAACAGTAGAGATGTTTTGTACTGCTTAAGATTCATAAGAAATATGCGATATACAGATCTTTGGACAGACAGTTAAATACATTTTGCTAATTGGAGGTAAAATTTATCAAAGGTTTTTCTTCAATGCGACTTCCATTAGAAGTTCAACACAATTAAGATGATTGGTAAGGGCTCCTTTGCCTGAGTGTATTTGGTTGAGGACAAAGAGAACAAACAGTAATTTGCAGTCAAGGCATTTTCCAAAGAATATTTGCTATCTTAGCAAAAAGGAAAAGAAAGCCTGATAAATGAAATTGACATAATGAAACAGCTGGATCATAAATATGTAATGAAGCTTGAAGAGGTCCATGAGTCCAAGAACTCCATTTATTTGATTTTGGAGCTTTTGCAAGGAGGCGAGCTTTTGAACCACATTTCAACAAGATAGTCTCTTACTCTGAAGGACTATTGGAGAGTAATGAAATGTATTTTAGAAGCACTGGCCTATATGGACTCTAAGAAGATAATGCATTGAGATCTCAAGCCAGACAACATGATTCTCAAGTACTAAGATAAGCTTGAAAACGCTGTCTTAAAAATTGTTGATTTTGGTCTGGCAACGGTCTATGATATTCCTGAGTACCTTTTTAAGAGATGTGGAACACCAGGCTTTGTTGCCCCAGAGGTCATAAATGCTCCCTCAAAGATTAACATACATTATAGTCCAAAGTGTGATGTTTTCTCAGCTGGAGTTATACTTTATATTCTTATTACTGATAAGTCTCCATTTGATGGCAAAAGCTTCAAGGAAATTCTACAAAAAAATAAAGACTGTTAAATAAATTTTCATCATCCAAAAATAAGAAAGTATCCAATGGCCTAGGATTTGTTGATTAGACTCTGTGACAGTGATCCTAACAGAAGAATAAGTGCCAAGGATGCTTTGAAACACCCTTTCTTTGCTGCCTTTAAGGATCAGGAGCAGTAGTACGCAGAGCTTATTGGAGATAACAAAGACAGGTTCAATGACTATATGAACTAAAGATAGATGATTTGGAATGCTTAGAAATAAAACAATTTTGGCGCCTCTTTAATAGTAAGATAGTAGTCAATAAATGGTAACATGTAAACTGTATAAAACTCAATGAACTCTCAAGGACAAATTCAGTCATTTAAATCTATGAGCAATCCTGAGAATTAAAAAAATATGGCTAATAGAGAAAGTATTCTGAAGCTGGTTTTGATGTCTAATGCAGGAGATAGTGGTGAATAGATCTACACTACTAATAGGTTTTATTAAGAACATTTTGAGAGTGATGATGACAACGAATATGAGTTCTAATAAATATATATTATGGATTATAATTTTAATTTGTTTCTTACTAATAAGGCTATAATTTCTAGATGTTATTCAATAGGCAATTATAATATTGTTGAAGGAATAAATTTAAGTATTTTTCTACTTAAATTAAAGCATTAATTTTCTTAAGAAAATGCCCAAATTTGGAATAAAAAACAAAATAAAGATAATTATTTATAAATGAAAATATTTGTTATTATATTACTTGTTTTAAAGTCATTTTTATAGTAGCAAAAAAACAACAAACTTTTTTATTAAAGACTTGGTGTTGATCACAGTGCAACAGAAGAAGAGATCTAAATTGCCTATGAATAGTAAGTATGAATCTTAAAGAGCCAAAAGGCAAATGCATATTAATTTTAGTAATTTTCTAGAGCTTTTGAAGTACTATCAGACAGAGTCAAGAGAAGCGTATACGATCTTGATGGAGAACAAGAGCTAAACACATATGAATATTTACTATAAGCAAATCAGGTTGGAAAATGATACAGAATTCCTTAACCAAAATAAATTGAGATTTTAATCAGCTTAAAAGAAGCATTTTAAGGTGTGACTAAATTTGTAACATTCTCAAGAGTCTCTCTTTGTAGACATTGTTAAGCCACTGGTGCTCTTCATGGCCATTTATAACAATGTCCACAGTGTCAAGGCAAAGGACAATACATGTAAACCTTCAACATGAATGGATCTTATTTCTAGATGCAAACAACTTGCAACATGTGCAACGGAGCTGGCCACTTATAAAAATAATGATGCCATATTTGTCATGGGCAAAAACAAGTCATGGAAAACAAAACTTTGGAAGTAAAAATTATACCAGGCATAAAAAATAACACTGATATTTTGTTTGCTGGCTAAGGAGATGCAAGCGCAACTTCAATTCCAGGAGACTTGATTGTAAGAGTCAAAATTTAAGAGGATAAATAATTCTCTATATAGGGTGATAATATAAAGACATAAATTGATATTAGCTTTAAAGAGGCTATGTTTGGCTTTGTTAGGAACCTTATCTTTGTAACAGGAGAGAATTTGCTTATAGAGAAAATTGGAACCTCTTAATACAAGGAGATAATACAAATAAAGGACAAAGGAATGAGTATCGATGATTTTCACCGAGGCTCTTTGCTTGTTGAGATAATATTCTAATTGCCTTAGAACCTAAGCTAGAAATAAAAGAATGTAATAAGAGAGGTATTTGGATAGCAGTAAGGAAATTTGACAGCTGAAGAATGATAATAAAAATATAAGAAATTTATTTAGTTTTTTTCTTCTTTTTTTTGCTTACAATAACTATGTCTTTGTCAGTAGGAAGATTGTTATCAAATATGCTTCATGAATTGCTGGGCTATTAAGTTTTCTCTGGCTAATATTTCTGAGTCATTTATTGCCAAGTGGACTTACCTTAATTTTCCAAGGAATCAAGTCATGTTTTCTGTGCCTGCTCTGTAGTCACAATTAGCTCAGGAAACTCTCTTAATAGGTCAACTTTTTTGCTATTCAACGGCTATTTAATAACCCTATCCTATTAACCACTTATTTACATTTCTGGAAAATCAAATCAATTTTCAACATTTAAATTTGGATTTTCTGCCTTGAACACTTTTTCATTTTTTTCAAAGTGTATTTTATTGGAAACGAGTTCTATTTTTGGATTTTATTTATAAGTATTTTTTTCTTAAATTTCTTCTTTAAAAATGGTTAGTAATTACTTACTCTAATACTAATAGTCTTCTTAATCTGAGTCAATGTCCATGTGTAGATCCTGAGTAAGGTCTGGGTAATATCTTAGGAAAATCTTAAGCAAATTTGGATTGAGTTTTTAGCAGGATTTTATCTTGGTTTTGTCCTCAAAGCAAAGAATAATAAGATTAATATAGATAAATATAATAAGAATATCAATGGAATTTATTTGTTCAAAAATGGATTAAATTTATTGCTCTGAACACAGTAGACTTTGTTAAAGCTTTTTTATGCTGTCGTTATCCATTAAAAAGTTTTGCAAATAATCAAAATGCACAGCTTCTTATGAGCTAAGTCTTTTACATGCAGAAACAAGCTATATAATCTTGTCTTGATGAAGCACGTATTTTTTATCTAGATTTATTCTGCCATTTTAAATACGATCAATAATTTGCTAAGCAATTTAATCAGATAAAAAGTGGAAAAAACTTCTCCAAGTCTTTAGTCTTTATATAAAGGAGTTTGATTAGAAGGAAATCTCTTATAAACTTTTCAGTATCTCCTCTTATAATTAAGCTCGTTTTTTGCCAATGATTCCTAATGAAAATAGGTAAGCATACTTAATGTATAATTATCCGCCAAAATGATCTTGGAATTAATGTAGCACAAACTCTGAGCCAAAATCCTTTTTAACTTGATAATTTGTAATGATCTTGTTTACGTTGTCAAAATCTTCTTTGCTGAGAATTTCTTTGATTTGTTTCAAAAACTAATTTACTGTATAAGAGCCTTGATTACTAGGATAGTTAAAAGCTATGGTCTCAATATATTATTTCTTGAAAAATTTCTCATACTCATTAAGCTTAGAAATAATATCTCTCTCTTGATCAAGATTCACTATGTTTTTAGAGTAGATGTGCTTAAATAGATATATGTAGTTTATATTACCTGCATATAGAGCCTAGTCTTCATTCTCATTTACTTCATGCAACTTTTTCTTTCATTCAGACATAAACATGGTCTGAAAATCAACCCCTTCTTTATCTTTAATTTCAATAGATGAGTTATGCTGACGGTCAAATATTTATCAAGACTCATCTTAATACATTCCATGTTGTTTTTTTTAGTGTTAAGATAGCTCTAGTTCATTTTTAAAGACTTAAAAAGGCACATCTTTACATACAGGATGTTTGCATAGTATGTGACTGGCTTTGAAGTGGCTCTGCAACTTATTATGATCCTAGTAGAAAATCCACTTGAATTTATCATCTTTGCAAATAGGACACTTTTCATGCTGCTTTTAAAGATGTGTTTTAAGAGCCTCATCATTAAAGAAGTTTTTTTGACAAAATTTGCAAAATGGGTGAATTGAGACCAGATTATTATCATCATCAAAAGAGCCAATTTCCAAATGATTCTTAAGATCTTCAGCGGTAAATGTTTTATGCTCATTCATCAACAAGACTTCATTTTGAACGCAGAGCTCACAGAGAAATTTGCTATGATCTCTTGACAAATGTTTCTTATAATTATCTAAGCATTTGAAGTATAGTTAACAAGAGCAGCCTTTTTCAGGGCATTTAAACTTATTAAGGAAAACTATGGCGCCCTGAGTTGAGGCATTATGATAGCAAATACCGTCTTCAAATTCCTCCATTAGATGCCGGACTTCTAAGAATGTTTGCTACTCATCGTTTAGAATTACTACTTTTTAGAGCTCCTTGTTGCATATAACACATTTATAATTTTAAGCTAGCTTTCTTAGTTTCATTGAGCATTTTAAGCAGGTGGCTTTGTGTTCACAATCTCCAACGGTATAATAAAGGGCTTCTTCGCAGCAAATAAAACATGTTAAAGTCATTTATAAATTTTATAATTTTTAATCATTTTTTTGGATTTGTATAGATTTTCTTAGCTGTTAAAGATGGTCGCAATTATGTTCATCATCATCATAATCATTGTTATATTTATTAAGGAATATTGTTTATTGAAGACTTTATGTAGGTAAAAGAACATTACTCTTATGCTTTGGAAAAACCATGCTTAGATCACTATAGAAGAAATAATTTTAATTTAGATAGGACTCCTCTCTTAAATATGGTTCTGTAATTACCTATTATATCTCTGCTATATAGCTTTCTCTTTATTCTTCTTTATGGCCTAATAAAGAGTATTTATTATATTGAACTCTATTGTAACTAAAAGTATTGCTTTCTATTTCATAATTGAATAAAATAATTTCAATAAGCTCATTTTTTGATTTCTTATTGCTTTAGGTTTATTACTATTTCCCTTTGATATTTTATAGCTACTAATTTTATATGATGTTAAAAGTCTCAATGAATAAAATATCCTTATTAAGGTCTATAAACTTATTGCTAGTCTAATTAAAACAGCTCTTAAGTATATGCTAAACAAGTTCATCTTCTTTTAGAGACTTGAACATGTTGGAAAATACTTTTTCTAGACTCATAAAGTGGCCAGCATCAATATTAAACAAAATTCAAACAAAATCCTCAAAGTACTATGATTCTATAATGCCAGTGAGCTCACAAACAAGAAGCCTTTGAAAAAAATCGAATGTTTACTGAGAATCTGATTTTTGTTTGGCAAGAAGAACAACCTTGTATAAAGATATAAAGTAGTAGAAGAATGCATATAATTGTTGGTTACCAAATAGTGTTCTAAATTAGTCTTTTTTTGCTTCAAATTTAAACAGGATTTTTTCTTAATTTTATGTAAAATTATATTGAATATCTTGCTCATCAAAAAGCTTTAAAAGATCTTAAATTTTTTAGGTATTTATATTCAATATGGTTCCAATTTAAATCTAGTTATATTGACTCTATTTTAGGAACTAATTTATACTATTTTTTAAATGATCTTCACTTAATTATTCTTAGGAAAAAATGTTCTAAATTTTCAACTCATTTTCATTCTCATTTATTCACAAAAATTGATTAAAAAAACACTCAACTATTTTTAGTAGTATTTTCATCTCATTTGAATTATTTTATCAATTACATCTTATATATGTATTACAAAGAAGACTGCATATATTAAAAACTTCTAAATCCTCAAAAACAAAGCTGTTATTCTCATTCAGCAAAATACCTTCACCATTTTTATATAGAGATATTTCTGGAAGATTTCTAACCTTGGCAAAAATATTTTTCTGGCTAAATAAATTCTTATTTTGTATTTTGAGAATATTTGATCTTACATCCAAAGCCTTATTAAAGTTAATGCTAATTCTTTATTTCCAATTAGAGCTTTTAATTCTCTCTTTAGTAGTTTTCACATGCTCAAGTTACTAAGCTACTCTTTATATTATAATTGGTAAGAATTGGCTAAGTCTAAGCTGCAGAGTTTCTTTTATTAGGAGTACTTTTTTACCATAAAGGAGAGTAAGGATTTTAAAGTTTTCAAGCTTCCTTATAATTAGCTCATTATTGATTTCATTTTTAGTTTTTCAATGATTTTATAACAAGTTTAAGATCCACTCAAATCAGTGTATATTAATGTCAAGCTCATGCATTTCATCTTCAGTCATAAACAGCTCTTCAAGAGCATGATTTCTTATAAAGTGGCCTGCGCCCTCTTCACCAGACTCATTACCCATAGCCATACAGATGTATTTGAAATTCGTAAGAGGATTTCCTCAGCAAATAAATTTTAAGTTGCTTTCATTTAGCTCTCTATATGAAACATTAAGAGGATCAATTTTTGAGTATTTGTCGCTTCGAGACTTTATTTTCATGTCAAAAGGATTCATGTAAATTCAAGCCTTTTCTCAGCTTTCAATCGAGGTCTTTAAATACTATAATATCTCTTTATCAAGCTGAATTAATACATTTTATGTAGTCTCTATGAATTCTTGGTAGCTTATTACATTCTCTGAATAAAGAGTAAGAAGTTTAAAAAAATACTCAAAATCTTTTTTGTCAAGCTGGTCCTCAATCATGTCAATTATCTACTCCTCGCTGTCATAGTAGGTGTCTTCGGTTTGAAGATTTTGTTGCATTTGGAAAGCATAGTCTTACTTGGCCTGTTTTTGCTTTAAGGCGATTTAAACTTCTTAAATCTAAATCTACTATTGTTGTTTATTAATTTCTTAATTTATGTTGAGTTACTTTCAGATCTATCTCTCCTTAATAATTGAGATTTAGCTCTAAAGCTCTTCTTCAAATACAGGAACTATATTTTTAGTCTGTATTTAATCACGTAACTTTTTTTTTATCTTCTTGAGCAAAAATGCTGCCAGATCTTCAAAAGTATAAAAAACCTGTTAATCCATATTCTATATAGAGATTTGAAATATTATCTATAAGATTCTTCACAAATCGCTTGATGATAACAAGTTCTAATTCTATATAGAGCTAACAGTTTTTTTTATTGTCTTTCCAATAACTTTTTTTCACAAAGGAACCAGCTGGTTTTATCCTGTCAAAAACTTGTTTACAACAATTAGAAAGTTTAAGTTCTGAGAAAAACACTTCTTTAAAGTATCGACCATTTCTTGATGATTAATAATTTGATTCTAGTATTTTTAAAGACCGTCTATCAGCTGTAGAAATGCTTTTGGGTTTTAGCTACCCATCTATCCAAGCATGCTTCAGAGAACGATTTCAGATTCCATTTTATAATTATAATATAATTAATTATTAATGAGTGAAAATACTGTATAAAAAACGATCAATAATAAAGACCAATAAAAATAGAAGGCTTTCTTGACCTCCATTCATTTCTCAGCCTGAGCCAAATACTCAGAGAATTAAAAAACATCTAAAAAAATGATAAAAAATTTAAGCTAAGATTTGACTCAGTTTTAGGTAAAAAATACAACAGTATTGCCAGTAATAAAAGAGAGCAAGAATAAATCTCAATAAAAATAAAAGTCCTTAATAAATGTTGAATAATTTTGATAAAAGATATAGATTAAGCTTGAGAGCAAGGACCCTTAAAAAATAAGTAAATTTTTGACAAAATTCTAAAAAAATGAAGACTATAAGGAAATATTGGAGCTTAAGAAATAATAAATAATTGAATACAGATAAGCTTATAACAATCTAGTCTATCAAACATAATAAAAATAAACTCAGCTAGATAAACTTCAATAGTAACTCTTGAATTTGTAAGCCTAAAAAAACGACGCTGATAAAATTAAAAATTATTAACAAAATGCTGAAAAAATAGTTGAAGGACTCAAAAATGATATTTAAATTATACAACATTAAGAAGAGATTTTCAAGAACAAAATTGATCAATATGTAAAAGACATTTTGATATTAAAAGACTGAACACGAAGACTTAAGATACTCTAATAATAATAATATAAAAAGCTCAAATTTAAGAAAAATGAGTTAAATTAGTAAACAGACATCAGAAACTGACTTTAATGCAAAACTTAATAGAGAAAAGAAAATGATGTTCTTATTGTCTAGGAGTTGAACAAGAAAAAAGAGACAGACTTAAACATGATTTAAATCATGGCTTAAAATGAAGAAATTCTAAAGTATGAAAATCAGCTTGAAGTCTAAGAGCTAAGTAATGAACTTAAAAAACTATAAGAGCAACTATACGAGAAGAAATAATAAGAAAATAATATCATCATAGAAAATAGTTAATAAATCCGGCAAATTGAAGACTGAATTCAAAATGAAGGAAATGGCTTAGAGTCCATAATGATATCATTGGGCTTGTAAAGTGTTGACTAAATAAATGAGGCTTTTTAATCAGAGAAAAACTCTTAAGAAAAATACAAGAATATTATAGAAGAGTTTTAAAGACTATTAAATGAGTCTCAGCTAAAAGAGACCTCCCTAATAAACAAATCCAATCAAATCTATATGGAAAGATCAATAGTTAATCTTGACTCGTTTGACAGCAATCCTTTACCACCTGTTGATGATCACCCAACTTAAGAAATTTTAAAAGAGTCAATATAAGAACTCAAAATCTCAAATCAAAATCTAAAAAAACAAAATGAAGAAGTCAAAATAAAAAATGAAAAAATTGTTCAAGAAATCAGCGACTATTAAGGTATAATAGAGCTTATATATAGCCAGTTGTATTCACAGTGCGCTCCATAACAATCTTCCTTAAACGACCTTGCAAACCTTATTAGCTTAAAATTAATCAAAAATTCTTAAAAATAGACAAATAAATAATAAATAAA
>ERZ724508.1465-NODE-1465-length-13911-cov-4.301963_pt1 | contig 13911 bp, 14 predicted proteins | sample MGYA00376041_ERZ724508 | MGnify/ENA primary metagenome ERZ724508 (study PRJEB28724, sample SAMN07190887) | wastewater metagenome | isolation source: effluent of sewage treatment plant in Hong Hong | place: USA: Christiansburg, Virginia | collected 2016-03-01 ...
GTTTAAGAATCTACTCAGGAGTGCTGGGTATCCTGCTGCGGTTCGAGCTCGACGATGAAGATGATAGGTTAGCAGACTATGTGCTGGGCATCACTGAAAGGTTCAGTCCCGAAACTGCATCACGGCTACTGGAGGTAGTCACCCAAGACGACAACCCAACTGCGACCTACGAGCTCAAGAAAGAGCTGTTAGGTGTACTGTTCGATACTGCAGTGTCCCTTGTGGATTACGGTCTGCTCGATCGTCTCGCTTTATTTTCCATAAGAAATTCACACCCAAAACAAAACCTTCTGCGAAGACTAAAATCTGTGATCGTGCTGGAAGACTCTGAATCGATATAGCTGTATAGTCGAGTTAAGAAATCACTAGTGCCGGAGCTTGATCGCCGTTTTGAAAATTTCAGTTTGGCGGTTATCAAGAATGATCCCAGTTTCCTCCATGAATCAGTGCGTAGGCTCAATGGGATCTTCGAGTAAATCAACTCGTGCTTTATCAGCAGTAATAGCCGCCAATCCGTCGAAAACCGAACCCTACACATCATGCGAGAGCTAGGTGTTCATAACAGCATCCTCAACTTCCTTGTGGAGAACTGTAAGCAGACCGAGAGTATTGGGAACAAGGACGATGGGAAGGATATCGAGAAAGTATTCAAAGCTGCGTTTCGGTTTCTCATTCTCTTCATATCTGGTGAACTCGGAAAGAATATTAAGTCCATTCGAACCCACTTTTCAGAGCTCAAACGATATCTCCTTGTGCCTGACTTCGGGCAGAAGAGGTTCTTCTTACTGCTGAGTAAGGTGGAGTCAATCAAGCAAGCAGTTGAAGGCGAACTGGTTGAGGCATCGCTGGCATGCCTGCTTATGGAAAGCAATCTCGAGTCGGCCAGCATTCTACTGGAATACACTCGTAAACAGTCCGTCATCAGCAAGAGATCGATCGATGATATGGGCAAGAGACTGTTGGCGGAATAGAAATATTTTGAAGGGATGCTCAAAGTTCGTAAAACAGCCAGCGGATGGGAGGTGCCGTTGGATGAGCGAAGCAAACCCATACTAACACTGTACTACCTCGAGGTGTTTAAACTGATCAACACCTTGTCGGAACACCTCTCCGAAAAGAAGTACTTCCATAGCCTTGTAAGAAAGTTCTTACCATTTGAATCGCTGCTGCGATTACTCCAACTCGCCAACATCTTCGACGAGCGACGTGGCCAAGCTCTGCTTGTAACATTGCTTCACCGGGAGGTCCTCAAGACTGTGAGTTTGCTGTATCTACAGTAATTGAAGCTCCAACAAAAAGGCGTGGAGTTGTTTATGGCCTTTCTGCAAAAGAACCAGCGCATGCTCAACTTCTACAACCAACAAGCGGATAGCGAAAAGAGCATGATGCTCAACGAGTTTATTGAAAACGATACGGATGACTGCAACGATATCCTCAGGCTGACTGAGGGATTGGAGGATAATGCCTAGTCACGCAACACAACTTTTCTGCGAAACTTTGAGTATATGCTATACGTCCTCGTGCAATTAGGCCCCATTGCAGGGCAACTGCTACAAACGGTCATAGAGTCGGATGGAGTTGACGAACTTACTAAACGATAACTTACCATGCTGAAGGAGTCGTTCGAATCTCTGATACAATAGAGCATTTATGAGATGCTCGCCAGCGAGGAATTCGAAAAGCATCCAATCGATTTTCTCAGAGGAATCGATAGGTGCGGCGAGGCATTCAAGACAAAGTTCAAACTGAGCTTCCAGATCAAGAATCATGAATAACAACGCCAGACCAATGATGAGGAAGGAGACTCAGGAGATATTCTGATCGACCGGAGATTAAAGTCTGTGGTGGACGCTTATAAGCGAAGCATCACTCCTCTCTAAAAGTCCATTTACAAATCGGTGTTTCAGATGATGCAGCGTAGCCAACTGAAAGAGTTGGTTAAAGCCGAAAGGAAGCAATATGAGAGTATGCTTGGCTAAACCCTTAATCTTGGTGGTGATCGGCGTGAAAAGGTCCTGAAGATGTTCGCAGACAGCTTCACTGATAAGCTCTAGAAGAATACTATCCAGAAACGCGAGCAACGGCAATACTTTAAGTATATCGCGAGGGCAATGGTAGACCTGCTGGCCAATAAGGAAGCTTCAGTGGAACTTCGGAAGATCATTATATAAGGGAGACTCATCGAATGTTCCATGAGATACATGGCCAAGAACATTTTTACGGATCCAGCAATACTCAACCGAATCGTTGAGCTTTGCATCGGTTTGTTGGGCAGATAAATCCTAGACCACTCAATTCAGGTAAAGTTCCATCGAGAGTTTTAGCAGACCGACAATAAAGCGGGGCTGTTTAGAGTACTCCGTGGCCCCATTGAGGAATAAAAACTTGCTTACTCAAAGTATTTATACAACCAAGAGAGGATCTACACAGTTTCCAGTACATAAGAGCTCTCATACCAACCATCCAAGTCGTCATTCCATGTCACCACCTGTTTACAGTTCTACGCAGCTTTGGTGAGAGGTGATAACCGATCATTAAAGGAATCTCTGAACCGGCAGTCCAACATCCTTGAGGATATACTGGATCTGCTCAAAGTCTATCTGCGATTCTCCTTTAACTTCTCGCGCAGTAATAAAGTATACTATCCACCGTTAGTGGATAGTGGGGTGTGTGCTTGCATGGAAACCTTACTACAGTTCATAAACTACCAACCCACCCACAACCTCAATATTTTGGTGGAAAAGAACTTCATTGAGCTCGTAAATACAGTGCTAGGACTCAGCGACGGATTGAGGGACCTTGAAGAGAGCGACAACCTGTCACCATTGAACCGCACGGAGAACTTAATATCGGAGTGCACCAATGAAGAGGCCAAGCGCTATCTGAAGTCTATCTACTACTTGTCAGTGAACTCCGACAGGTTCTACAAGGAACTGGGTGGTATAAATAACCCCTTCCTACCGACCATTCCAAACTACGTGCGTGTCAAGACCAAGGTGATCCGAATCCTCAGCGAACTGATCAACTTGAGGTAGAGCAGCCAGCTGTAAGCCATCCTCAAGAACATTAACGAGCATACCCTGAAACGAAACATGTTGGAAATTTACGAGAAGCAACTGTACCTGTTCCAGAAGGACTATACAATATACTCGTTTGACCTGAACTCCGACTAGAATTCCACAACTATGGTGGACTACAAGCAATCAGTCAAGAAGAAGGTAGAGGGCGGGATGCGCCTAGAAAATGGTTTCTGCTTGCTGTCTGTACTCTTCAGATTGGAGAAAATCCGTCACGATACCTTCTTGGAATAGCGGTTAGACGCCGTCAAGAAACGCGTCGCTAATGAATCCATAATTGAGGTGCTCAGCTTCTGCAAGGACTTTGGCAAGATCTGCGCTAAGATGTTTACATCGTGCTGTGGCAGGAAGATACTCATCGATCAGTACATCCGTTCCAAGTCGGAATCAGAGGGCATGTTGCTAGCTATCGAATTTTTCCTCATACACAACGGTCGGGTGTAAGTAGTCATGGGTAACCAACATACCACCGTCAACTTCCCAATTTTGCCGGAATGCGAGCGTAACACCAATATAGAGAAGCGGTACCTCAGCGACGTCGATTTGAGCAGTGTGCAGACAAAAAACGAAAGTTTGATGAAGTATACTCAACGCTTCCTCAACCTGCATGAAAACGAGGACCGGTACAAGCGAAAGTACGATGCAGTCCCCTTCGTCGATTTGCTTCTCAGGCATATCGAGCTATTCAAGAACATCAGCTTCGTGCTGACAGTGGTGCTTAACATCATCATATTGGTAAACAGCAGCGAAGGCAATTCCAACGATATAGACCCATAGTACTCAGTTTACAACAAGATTATGATAGTTCAGTGGATCATCACTATGTGCCTACTGGTATTCTTCACTCTCAAGGAAATGCCGTTGGTTGTACTTGAGACCAACAGATCCCTCGAACGCAGAAAACTCTAATACGGGTCCAATTTCGTCACATACCCGCTGATCGTGCAGTGGTCAATCTGGTTCTTCATGATAGCATTGCACCCGCCATTCCTGTACCATCTACTCTACACCATCTTCGTCACGGTGGCATACTTCCGGCACATCTTCATTGCAGTCCTCCTACTGGATATCTTCATTCGTATTCCACTCCTCAGTACAGAATGGGTTTAGTTTAGGACGCATCCTCATGTCAATCTGGAGACCAAAACTGTAGATCATCCTCACCATCGTCGCGTTCGTGCTCGTAGAGTACTACTTCAGTATCGTGCTCTACTACAACTTCTCGGATCACACCTACGGCATCTGCAAGGATCTGCAATCGTATACAATAGTTTAAGCTTAGGTGCTTCTCCTTTGTGTTTTACGTCACATACAAGGTCGTGGGAGGCTTCCCAGGGTTTATCTTCCAGTTCAAGCAGTCAGGTAGCGATAACTTCCAAATCGACCTCTTCAGTCTATTCTAGGATGTCTACGTCATCATCATCTTCCAGATCTTCTTTGCAGTGCTCTGCGGTATCATCATCGATAACTTCTCCATTCTGCGTACCGAGTAGGAACAGAAGAACTCAAATCTCAAGAGTTACTGTTTGGTATGTGGTGCCAATAGTAACACCGTCAATGAAAGCCGAAGCAATTTCGCACGACATGTCGCATTGGAACACAACATTTGGCACTACTTTAACTTCGTGACCTACGTGAGCAAGAAACCAGCTGCCACTCGCAGTGAACTCTAACAGCATGTTGCTGATGCAGTGAAGAGCAATACTATCGACTGGCTCCCGTCCTGTTCTCCGTTGGCAACGGGTAACCCACCGCCCACCAAACCCACAGACAATATCCAAGTCAAGTGATCTGTTTTTGATTGGTTGGGAACGTAGTCAGCAATACTTATAATTTCCCAACAATGAATAAATTCACGTTGAGTCGCTCCAAGGACGGCTTCATGAACCTCTTCATGGAGGAGAAGACGATGACCAATCGGCATTCACAAAGCATCCTGCAGATGATTCACGAAATCAAGATGATCAATCTCCAAAAAAGGCAGCACAGCGATGTCTTCCGAGTACTCAACGATGAGCGACATACACCCGAACTCGGCAAGTTCACTGTAGTGGAGACCGAAAGAGTTAAGAAAAATTAGTTCCTGCCGACGAGAGATACTGTGTAGGTTAAACCTGTAAAACCAAGGCGACCAAGACCCATAGAGATTGTGGAGGAAGAGGATGAACAACCTACTTACTACTTGCAAACACCGATGAAATGGGAAAACCAGAGCAAGCCAAGCACTCGAAATGCAAAAAGCAATCAATAAATTCCCAAGGTGTTAGGCGCATCAATACTGATGCCAACCTAGAAGAAGGAATTAGAGAGAGTTCCCAAGACTGAAGGGAGGCTCAAAGAGTCAGCCAGAAGCAGGTCGGAGACAAAGATCAAGCTTCCAGCACTAAATACGATGAAGACACTGGGGATCAGCAGCCAGCATGCTTCCTCGAGGAGATTGGAAGCAGAGATAAATGGCAGGCCTCGTGAAAATTATATGGTAAGACGACCTTACCTTGCCCCTAATCCTGCACCAAAGCACAAGCCTATGCCTAGCCCACCCCCGGAAGTCAAGGAGGTTGTGGAAAGCAAGGACTCAATCGACGATATTTCAGGATGGAATACGCACCATCCGGAGGAATCACCTCTTCATGGAATTTATTGACTCTTCATCTAAAAGTATCTTCGAGAAGTGTGCGGTACAATGGGAACTTACTAACTCAGCATGGGACCAAAGGCTCAAAAGTAGAGGTCCGTTGGATCAAAGTTAGTCTGCCATATCAAGTTAAAGCTAGTGGGTGACCTGGAAGTTAAGAAGATTCGAAGGTATTTGCTCGGCGACTGAACATTGGAGTCAGCGCAGGCAGATGACCGTTGAACCGCGCAAATTTTAATAAATTAATGAAGCTGGAGCCGGCGCTCCCGCTGATTTTTATTTGAGCCCTCGATTGATCGAACTTCGTGTACCGACGACACGACTAGGATAACATTGGGTGCCAGCTTTGGCACTTCCCAATGCAAGACCTATCGTTTGCCCGGAAGATGCTAATTAGTTTATGCAGTGAATTGAAAGCAGCACCAGCAGCAACTGCTGCCAAATTCTGGAGTTGGGACGATTTAGAAGAAAATAGATAGTCAACCAATCCCCTTGCTATCAATGAGCACTCACCGACACAAACAATTTCATCCTCTCGCTACGATACGCTAACTGAAAAATACCCGCGGGACTACGCTTCTGCCAAACAGCTATAATTTCGAGTACTCCTTATTGCACTTCTGTCGCATACAGGTCAGCTTTGAGAGTTGGCGCATCGATGCAACATCCTCCGACATCTCCTCCTTTTCTAAAAACTATAGCCCCATCTCACTTCGGTAGCAACCCCCTCCACTTTCACCTCACCCACAAAATTGTTTGGGCAAATTCGTATAGTAGTTGCTAACTTGCTTTGAGACTATCGAATTCCAACGATCTAACCTTCCCAACCTTTCATTAAGTGCCGGTAGCATCCTACAAGTGAGAGATTCACTTGTTAACTTTCCTTATTGCACAATTAACGAATCACAAGATGTCCACGCTAACAAAAAATAATGGTGGTGGGTCGTACAAAATCTTTGTATGCTCTCCGCCAGCAAATCTTTTCTCATTTGCCTTTATCGTCTTTTGGTAGTTGATTCAGAAGCCTCAATCTCCATGGCTCTGATGATCGGTGGGTGGTCTTTTCGAGTTGAGTGCTTTCATCCCGTGGTGGTTTGAATTCATTGAGTTAACAGTTATATTGATAAGTCACCCCCGCTGATCGAATATCGGAGTCGTCAATTTCCAAAGAACTGCCTCAGCGATTCCTAAAGCCGCGCGAGCCTCAACTACTAGGCAGAGGCTACGGTAAGCTACCCTATTCAAGCCAATACAGTTGATTTCTCAAACCGCTACAAATTGGGAGAATGCCGCGACTAACAAACGCAAGAAATCGTATTTGCCGACTTATCTAGGCTTCAAACTCACTTGTAGTGCGCGGTGGCTGACTGTACGTCAGCCAGCACCGCTTAGTTTTCAAAATCGAGCGAGAGATACGCCTGCCGCATCAACTATCTGTCAAACATGCATTCGTGCTGCTTTAGTGACAGGAATTCTATTCTGACACTTCCGAACGTCTCCCTTGTGTCTTTGGCTACCCGACTCTCTTACCAGGTTGCTCAGTTTGGGTTGTTACCATTTAAATCGCGGGTCCTTCTTCAATTGATAATTGTTATTTGATATGAGAGCATCTGTCCTTCTCGCGATCGGACTGATTGTCCTCTGCGCAAGCATCCTTCCTACTCAGGCGGCAGGAGTCAACCCCGAAGGAATCTAATCGGGTCTGGTTGAGGTGCTACCGCTCAGCGCAAACACTGGGATCACCATGATCTGGGCTGACGCTGGAATTGCCAATCCCCCATATTTCGGCATAGCACTCGTCGATATGTCTGCTGCATCAAGCGTAAACTACAGAATCATCCTGACTCAGTTGGTAATCACCGCAACATCGGCAGCTTTCAATGTCTCCCTCTCAGGAGGTTGGGTTAAGGCAGTTTACCGTTGGATTGCAAGCAAAGGTGAACCACTTGTCACGACGATCATAACTCTTGGATCTACTGCTTCAGGACCCTTAGCTGTTGCACTTCCGTTCGGAACACCCAGTACCTACCCTCAGACCAGCATCGAGAAAGTTGATACCCTCATCGCCGGTTTCGACTATACTAATGCTGGATCTTTTACCGGACTCAACATTCAAATTAAACCGGTGGTACCCACGATGAACGTACCCTACAACGACTTCTTAACCAACGTCAATGCCACCAACAACCAACTGCTAGACTCACCAATTACCACCGCAGCCAGCGGCGCGTTGACTCTCAACCTCCAAATTACTCTTTCCAACTCAGCTGTCCTGAGCAACTTAATCTTCACCGTTATTCTGCACACTGTTGCTCAAAGGTCTGCCTTGACTCCTGATGTTGTCACTGGTTATGGCATCCCCTTGGCTACTGCATCTGGCGTGATCAATATCCTCGACGCAAATAGAAACACGCTTTCAGTTATCGATCCTGTGGCCATCTATGGCGCAAGTAGTATTGTCTTCCCCGATAACTCACAAAACGGAGTTGGTTTCAAGCTTGAACTGCCACAAGCCCAGTCAATATCTGCGAACTTTTTGACGACAATTACCCAGCTAAACATTGGAGTCTACATGTATGCTCTGAGGTATCCTTGTGGACCTGGTGGCGACGTCACTAATCTATTCCTAACTTCAACTGCAGGAAGCTGGGTAAACAATGGTGGTAATGGTGTTACCACTCAGTTCCCCGCTAACAACACTCTTTACCTTGAAGCAGACACCAGCCAAGGCGGGAATACTGCAATGAGGCTTACTCCAGGTGTTGCGTTCATTCCCTCTCACTCCTACACGATAAAATTTGAACTCTCAATTCCAACTAATGCGAACTTAGTTGACAACATTTAAGTTAGCCTCACGATTGGACCAAATGTATTTGGGTTCCTGAAACTTGCTGACGCCATTCCAATCTTCCCAGCTAAGAAGGCCTTCACAATTCAAGTTTCGAATTTGGGTCTCGAGACTGTTTAGTTTGTTCTGGTTCCTCCAGCAGGTCCTCCAGCAGGTGCTGCTACTGACCTTACCAGCATGTACATAATCAATCTTCAACTCCACGACAACGGAGTCGTCACACAAGCCACAACAAATCCCAATGGAGTCGTCACCTACACTTGTGCCACAGTAGCTGTACCAATAATCTGCAATCCTTACATGAATCCTTTTGTGACCCCAAGTACTCCGCTTCTTCCCGCTATTTGCCGAGATTGCACGCCAAATCCAATTACAGGCACTAATGGTTGCAGCTGCCCAGTTGGCTATTATAGCAATGTGATTGCTCCTCCTGCCAGTACTTGCCTCCTCTGTCAAGTGAGCTACTGCAAGAGTTGTACACCCATCGTAGGACCTCCTACCCCTCTTGTTTGTGTGGACTGTGACTATGGAAGAACTTTTTAACCAGCTACTAGACAATGTGTCTGTGCAACTGGAACAACTGCGTCCCCGTTGGGTCCATGTATTACTTGCACTCCATCATGTGCGACTTGCACATCAGCGCTTAGCTGTCTTACATGCAAGACGACAGACGGAGCTACTCCAACTAATCGAGTTACAACACCTAACCAAGGAGTTTGTGCTTGCTTGGAGGGTTTCTTCGACAACGGTGTGGCTGTATGCTCAGCCTGTAACGTGGCCTGTCGTACCTGTTCTGGCAATGCTGGTTTCTGCACGAGCTGCAAACTGAACAGTAACACCGCTCTGAGTGGAAACGCCTGTGCTTGCCTCCCAGGCTTCACTCCCAGGATCCCAGCTGATGGAACCTGTTACAAATGTGACGTTACCTGTGCAACTTGCCAAGGTCCAAGCCAGTCCGATTGTCTTACCTGCCCAGGAACCCGAAGCCTCTTCTCGAGCTCAGCAGGTGCTGGAGTATGCTACTGCCTTGTCGGTTTCACTGAGCAAAACCCACGCCAAGCTGACTGTATTGTGGGAAGCTGCTCCGCAGTGACTACTGGTTGCACAAACTGCACAACAGCAGGCTGCAGTCAGTGCAGTGAGTCGCTCAACTTCAACTTGACCCCAGTTGCAGGAGTCTGCAGGTGCAAGCCAGGATTTTATTTCAACACTCCAACCAGCACTTGCGTTGCATGTGGAGCTGGATGCCTGAGTTGCACATCTGCTGGAGTTTGTAACTCGTGCTACCAAGGAGCTACTCAAACTGCAGGAGGATGCGCATGCCCGAACGGAACATATGCTAACACCACTACTTTAGCCTGTGTTGCATGCACAATCGTTGGTTGTGGCGTCTGCCCAAGCAACACTTGTACTGGCTGTATCAGTCCATGGGTTTATGTTAGCGGAGACTGCAAGTGTCCTGACCAGACCTACTTAGCGAACGGTGCCTGTGTTAACTGCCCCACTGGTTGCCGACTGTGCAACAACACTGGTTGCAACTCATGCAACTCTCCCAATTTCCTTCTTAACAGTGCTTGTTTAAGCACCTGTCCAGACACCTTTGTTGGAGTTTCGGGAGTTTGCTTGAACTGCCCCACTAACTGCAGAACATGTAGTGTTCAGACTACCTGCACAATCTGCGCTCTTGGATTCTACTTATACGCAGGAGGATGTGTCTCGATCTGCCCCGCTAATACCCTCACCAATACAACCAGCATGACTTGCACACAGTGCAGTGCTCCATGCAGCTCTTGCTCTAACACCACCATTTTCTGTACTTCATGCCTCCCTGGCTCTGGTTTCCTCCTACAAGGGACTTGTGTGTCTGCCTGCCCAAGTATGACCACCAATGTCGGCGGAGTGTGCCTTTCCTGCAATTCTAACTGTGCCACATGCTTCGGAAGTCAAGATTTCTGTTCGAGCTGCGCATTCCCCAAATTCCTCTTTAACGGAACTTGTGTATTGTTGTGTCCACCTAACTCTTTCTTTGACGGCATTCAATGTGTGGTTCAATGCCGAACTGGACAGTATCCTTCTGGAACTAACTGCTTAAACTGCAGTACCGGATGCGTTGCCTGCACAAGCCCAGTTACCTGCACTCAATGCCCATTCAACTTCTACATGTTGAGCGGATCCTGTGTCCCCTCATGCCCACCCAATACTTTCCCGTTCTTCGGTCCATCGGGAGGTGTTTGCTTAACCTGTCTTCCCAACTGTCTAACATGCGCTTCGCCAACTGTATGCTCTCAATGTGTTAGTCCACAGTATCAACTAATAAATGGCAACTGCGTCAACTGTTTGGGTAGCTCTGTGGCTGACCCTATCACTGGTCGGTGTGTCCCTTGCCCAGCCAACTGTGTAACATGTCTCAACTCCACTTACTGCAGTCAGTGCAACCCTTCAACTTTGGCTGTCAACGGAACTTGCATAACCTGCCTTAGCCCATGTAGTACATGCGCCAATGGAGTTAGTTCTTGCTCCAGCTGTATAACAGGATACGTGCTTGCTGGCACTTCATGTGTGCAAAGTTGCCCGAATCCCGATCAAAGCATTATCAACGGAAGGTGCCAATGCCGATTCGGATTCCTTTTCAACGGAATATGTGTTCGAGCTTGCCCACCAGGATTCGGCCCCGACTTCCTTGGGGTTTGCGTTCCTTGCTCGCAGAATTGCGACAATTGTTCGACTTCTGTAGCAATATGCACCCAATGCCGAGTTGGCTACTCTCCAGACCCCAACCAACGTAGCAACTGCATCCAAAATGCCGGTTGCTCTTACGGTCAGGCTAGCGCTTCGACTTTCTGTGTAAGGCTATGCGACGTTGGAACATTCTTCTTTAATGGATTCTGCATTGCTGAATGCCCAGTCGGTTATGTTGTGAACTCTGCAAATAGTGGCTGCGTTCCCAGACAAACCACTATCACCTGTCAGGTTGGCCAAGTTTCCTATCTAGGACAATGTCTGTCGTCTTGCCCATCGAACACTTATGTCAGCGGAGGATCCTGCCTCAACTGTTCGTTAAACTGCAACAGCTGCGCAAACAATACTTTCTGTCTCAACTGTGATATCGGCTTCTACCTTTCTGGAGGTAGCTGTCTTCAATCTGCCATTTGCGCACCACCCCAACTCAGCCTGCAAGACAACTGTGTCATCAGTTGCCCAACCGGAACCTATTCTACCGGTTCTAATTGTGTCAGGGTCTGTGACGACAGTCTCAATTTCTTAAACGGATTCTGCTTCAGCGCTTGCCCCAATGGACTTTTTAGCAATGGTTTTGCTTGTGTTCCAACCTGTCCTGCGGGCCAAGCACCGATCAACGGGGTTTGCTCTGGTAATTCTAGCACTGGGTGCCAGCCTGGATCCTTCCTTTCTGGAACTAATTGTCTGCCATGCCAGAGCCCATGCGCTACATGTGTCGGTCTCGACACCATCTGCACGACCTGCCTCAACGGCATTCCAGTCGGAGGTCGATGCCAGACAAGCAACGGAGGTTCTGCTCTCATTGTCACTCCCGGCACTGCTACTATCATTGGCAATCAGTTTGAGGTCGGGCTGAACTTGAACATCCCCATCAACAGCCTTTCGACTGCCCAACTAAATCAGTTCTTCATTGTAACTGTGGTGCCAAGCAGCAACACCAACCCTGTGCAGGTCTTCCAGTGGGCCACAAACGGAGGCTCGGTGATTCGCGTGCTGCTTCAATTCGCAAGCATCCCACCTTCCAACACTATAGTGTTCTTCAACCTGAACGTCGCTGCACTCGCAAGTGCCTACGCTGCTATCGGCGTCACCGACTTCAGCGGCGCCAACACCCAGGTATCAGTTTCAAGTGCGACCCCATCAGTCTTGGCCACTCCCGTCACCGGCTTGACCGCAACATTTGCGAGAGCTGCAAGTGCTCAGAGAGCTTGATTCGTGATGAAAATTATCGTATATTTTGCAAAGTGCTGTCGTGTTTGAAAGTAATATCCAGCTAGGCAACAGATTGTAGTGGGATGCACTGAACATAGCCGTTAATGATCCTTCTTGATTCGGCCTCTAATTATTAATTTGGTTCGTCAAGAGAATACACCATGATAGAGTAACCACCCGCAGTCAAAAAATGTGAGCTCGAAGGGGTGCAGGAAATTGAACCGATCTTCCCCGACATCTTGGAGCAAGGCACTCAAGAGGTCATCCTCGTCGATTGTACTGCAAAGCACTGGAAGGATATTGGCGCAGCACTGCAGCGTCACTCCACCATCACTTCCATCACTGTCAGGAACTGTTAGGCCACTGACGAACTGCTCGAAGCCATCGCGAGCATGAAAGACCTTACCACTCTGATTTTAGGTGCTGAGCAATTCATGCAGATAACAACCACTTCACGAACGCTGGAGTTGAGAAGCTGGCAGCATTGAAAAAGCTCACACGACTGTCTCTACGTACTTGTTCAGCTAACCAAGTGGGCAACAAGCAGGTGACCAGCCGACCCATCAGCAAGATCCTCCGAGATGTCCGCCACCTGTAGAGTTTGGAGGTAGACCTTCCAGCTCACTCCAGCTTAGTCATATGTAAGCTCATCAGCTATGCAAGGGAACATCACGCCGTCAGACAACTCGCTCAAGCTGATTACTAACAAATTCCGGCACATCAACGAACTCACACTTTGTACATTAGTATGCTTAGGCAGTCGACTGCACCTTGAAGCCAGCGACAGGATTCGAAATAGCCAACAACATGACCGATCTAACCATCCTACGACTTGGTAGTAGTTGATAGTGATGCAGCCAACAACGAAATCGGAGATTAGGCGGGTGAACAACTCGCCAGACGGTTCAGCAAACTTACGCGACTAGACCTGGGTATTTACGGTGGCTAACTTCAGAATCTAACAAAGTTGGGAACAACACTGCAGTCGCAGTCAGCCGATTGAGCAATCTGCAGCACCTGAACATGTGTACGTGTGTAATGCAACCTCAGCCTCAAACCAGATCGGGATGGAAGGAGTGATTCAAATTGTACGTAGCCACACCTCCCTGCAGGACATAAGCCTGAGTAAAAAAGGAATGATTTAGAATACAACTATCCGGAGCTGCTGGGAGTGTACAAGGTTGGCAGCCAAACCGGAAGAATTCGCATTGTGGAGACGAGTTTGACAATGCACGGATCGTCTGCGGATAGAGGACTGGTGGAACGAATTCTGAAGGCTATGATGCCAAGGAAAGACCATTTAATAGTTCCCTGATAATCGTCAAAGCTTAATTGATCTACTACCTATTATACTCGACTCTCCAGCACAGTGAGCTTTCGATTGTTATCAGTAGTTCTGT
>ERZ724508.1466-NODE-1466-length-13904-cov-6.028089_pt1 | contig 13904 bp, 25 predicted proteins | sample MGYA00376041_ERZ724508 | MGnify/ENA primary metagenome ERZ724508 (study PRJEB28724, sample SAMN07190887) | wastewater metagenome | isolation source: effluent of sewage treatment plant in Hong Hong | place: USA: Christiansburg, Virginia | collected 2016-03-01 ...
AAGGAGCGGTACAAGAAACAGCTGTACAACATCTTCACGCGACGCAACAGCCACATTCAGGACGACGTGCAGTAGTTCCAGCGGCAGTGGAAGGACTACCGGAGCAGACAGCCTCCGAAGAGGGTTGTTCGCAGTCGCAACATTGTCGTTAGTCGTCCGTCAATCAAGTAGTACCTCAAGACCGACGCAACGAGCCATCTCTTGGAGGTGAGAGCGCCCGCGACTGCCAACATATCGCTCGACTGTGAGCATTTCCAGCAGGGGGAGGAGAGTAAGCTCACGACAGCGCTGATCTTCTCGAGCAGGCAGTGCATACCGGTTAACAAGTCGCATTTCCAGGAACGCCGGAGCCACTTGGTCCTCCAGGACCAGAACAAGCACTCTTCCAACAAGGACAGCGGAAACACGACGCTGGCGATGATAGGCATGAAGATGCGGAGACCGACGTTCACACGGCGCTTCCACAGAATCTCGGCTGAAGAGCAAGAACTGCTGATCATCAACCCAGAGGACAAGGAAAATGGGGAAGTGTTACCCGGAATCTTTCGTACTAAAGAGGCCTTAGTGAAGTTTACCAAGAACTGTAATCCCTTACGCGCAGCATCCCCAAAGAAGTGTCGAAGGGAGAATAGTAGACATCGGCTTATGCAAGGTCTCCTCTACCTTTAGCGGGTTCATAAGAAGGCCGAAGAGTATGAACACGTTTTGATGGGACACAAAGTCCCTCATTTATGATATTGTTTTGTTCACCTTTTTCGACACTCTGTCAATGTAAACAAGTTCCATCTCCAACTTATTAAGCATGGGTTGATGTTGTGGATTACAAAAGAAGCAAAAGAGAATTCTGATATTGGAGTCACAGACAAGCTTTTATCAGTAGTTGCCCCGCGTTCGGCCAAGACTTTGCACTTACGAAGCCTTTGTTATGCTTGCTGCCAAAACTATCTAAAATTCGCGAGGTTCCATCTAAATTATAATATTAACTGCTAACCCTCAGTTCGATATGATGCTGCCGTTCGTGAAGAAGCCTATACGCCCCGCCCATAACATCCCCACAAGCCGACCATACAAGGTTATGAACGTGGGCTTCAGGCCACAACCCATCAACGACGAAAATTCCAACTGTTTGAATCTTCCCAACAAGGTTGTCCCACTCAGCAAGAAGATCAAGCGGTCTCCATAGGCCTCAGCTTCTGCCTCCCGCACTAACAAGCAGGTACACTTCCGGCAACGCGCTCGACCATAAGTACGATCGTTCGAATGCTATATGGAGAGCGAGCTGAAGATGGGTCCATTGGCTGAGATGCTAATCCCCCACCGTATGGACAACGATTGTTAATCGGATGCCGAACAGGTGGAAGCAGGAATTAAGAAGCTAACCCAATCGCTAAGGGATCGCCTCACCAACGGCTAACCCACTAATTGATAGTTCATCGCACTACCCATCCTCTGTCATGATTTGCCTGCTATGAGGGCACGCACATTATAATATTGCATTGTCGGATGAACAGCGAACAGCCAATCCAAATCGCCCCAAAACCGACTCTCGACACCGCTTCCATCATGAATGAAGTCAACAAGGAAGGTGAGTTTGTGCAGGCAGCCAACCGCTACGAGGTCGAGATGGACGCCGTCTTTATCAACTACGACCGGCAGGACTTGGTGCTGAAGCTGAGTACCTACCTCAGCCTCAACGTTTACGAAAGGAAGGCCTACACCAAGCACATTGGCGTGATCGCCAAGGAATTGCAGGGTGCAGAACCTGAAGTGCTGAGGAACTTCCTCCTAGCGATCGTAAGCACGCGCTGTATTGCAGGCCAAGGATAATGAGGAAATCAAGAATGACTTTCTGCACGAATGCAGGTAGCTGCTCGACGGGGAATGCGACGAAGTGTTGATGGGCTACCTAGTCGACTGTCTCGTGGCTATGATGAAGAGTGATAGTCTCGATTTGAAGGAGAGAACGGCTGATGTGTTTGGACATGCGTCACCCAAGCTTACGGAGAGGTTACGCAACGAAGTAGCATTGAAATAGGCTATCCACCTCGTCCACGACCAAAATGAGGAAAACAAGATGGTTGGAGTGCAGCTTCTAACAAAGCTTGCTGGTAGTCTCAGCCAAGAGTATTGTTAGCAGTCCGTGGCTAAGGAGATGATCAGTTTAGGAGATCACCAGAGTATACGTGTGAGGAAGTAGGCAGTGCTGTGTCTGCCGCTGTTGGCCCATGCTGTAAGCTACCACTTTTTGGAGAACAACCTCCTTTACTTTTACCAAAAGAAGTGTGAGGAGAATACTTGGAGTGTTCGGAAGGTGTGCGTCGATGTGATTGTGGAGTTAGTAAGGCAGGCCAAGACTATAACCGTGAAGGAAGAACTCTCGAGATGGATGCTCCACTTCCTGAAGGATGGCCATAAAACTGTGCGGATCAATGCTCATAAAGCTCTGCCAATGTTTATCGGTGTGGTCGAACTGCCCAAAGGTTCAGCTGTATTAGAAAGGCTCTTAGAACAATATATCAAGTTGTTGGATTCAGACCTCAACCAGCAGGTAGGCTCCAATGATATTGTTCGCAACGTTGCATATACCTTTCCTGCAGTACTGCAGGCGATCGGTGGTGATAAGTGGAAACAAGTATTACCACTGTTCAACCGTATGATGAAATTCTTGGATAAGGACATACGCATTCCTCTTGCCTGCAGCCTACATGAAATCGGGAGGATTATTGGTCCTGAACTCTCAAAGGACCACTTATTTCCATGCCTCGATAATATCCTCAAAGACGGCTGCGATGAACTCAAACTTGGTTCAATCAGTCACTTGACCGAGTTCGTGGAAATCTTCAACAGTGAGATTCGATAGAACCTGATAGATGTGTTTCTGGTGCTGCAGCGTGATCCAAGGAAGTGGAGAATCCGACAATCCATTGCCAGCCAAATTGGTAGATTGAGTAAAATCTACACTCCCGAAGTGGTATTCCAATATATAGTGCCGATCGCCTTCAAGCTATGTAGTGATCCAGTCAGCGAAGTGAGGCAAGAGGCCTGCAAAAATATCGGTTCGCTTGTCGATATTCTAAAATCTGACAAAAACCATCTCTATGTTGTGGTGGAGTCGATCAAGGGCTTCGCTTATTCTGGACGCTTTAACCAACGTCAGAGTTTCATCGACATGATCCCACCATTGGTGGGCTACCGAGAGACTTTCGAGAAGTAGATTGTGCCATGCTTGGAAGTACTCAGCAATGACAAGGTTACGGTGGTGAGGGTGGTGCTGGCTCGCTTCTTGGCACATCTACCTGAGGCTGTACGAAACTCATTAGCAATCAAAACTCTCTCGGACAAGCTTTCTAAAGACGAAAACGCAGATGTCGTAGAAGCCCTAACTTAGTAGGAGTGATATTGCTTGTCCACAGTAAAGGTATCAGCTATACTAGTTCTCATTCTTCTCGAGGTCCTCGACGGGTGGTTTGGCGTAGTTCTTGGGGATCGGATACTTGCCTGGTTCAAGTGCTTTTGTGAAGAAGTTAGAGTTGTCCCGCTCCTTTTTGCTGACGACCACCGAATCTAGCTTCTTGAGGTGAGGCAGCAGTCCTATAATGTATACACGGAAGTTGCCGACCGTAGCGATGGGGTTACCATGAATTGTCATAGTCTTGAGGTTCTATAGTTTGGCCAACTGGGAAAGATTGTTCATATCATAAAGGTAGTTGCAGTGTAGATACAAAGTCCTCACCAATGGTAGCTCTTGAAAATTGTAATCCAACAGCGTGAGGTGGTTGTGACTAAGATCCAGCCATTGTAGTTTGGAGAAGTTAGGCATGATCTGCGTAAGTGTGTTGTGGAGACCCGCAATGCTGGCTAACTTGTTATACCCCAACACCAACGACACGCACTCCAATCTAACTTTCACAGCCTTCTTCTTCTCAAGATTCTTATCGTCATTGTTACTCCCAGAGATCTGAGCTAGCATCAAAAGTACATTCTTCAGGTTGGCGTTGGTTACGAGGGTGTTGATCAGTGCGTTGATGTTATTCTGTGGCACCAGCCGAATCACCTACGGAGCTTTCTTCACTGCTTTTTTCTAAACCTCCTGAGAACCCTCTTCCTACTTTGGAACTTCCTTGAGACCTGATTCCTACTTAGCCAGCTTCTTGTCCTTGCCTTCCTCTGGCTGTACTACAATCTACTTGCGCTGTCCCTGCCGTGGCGCTGCTGTGAGAAGCTCTGCGTAAGATGCAAGGTACATTCAAGAGTCTTGATGTTCCTAAACGAGAAGTCCAATGGTGGAGCATCCAGAGAAACATGCTCAATGGGTTCCACGAAGTTTCTGGCCTTGCGGTCTACGGACATGGGAAGTTATAAATAATTGCGACGAATTATCAAACATCAGCAGTGCCGAATAGTTGTGGCTTGCCAGCGACGACCGGCTAGTCTTCCTCGACTCCCTTCTTTTTTCGCAGACGAGCGACCTCACCCTTGAGCTTCTCGTTCTACTCACTTAGCTTGCCAATTTTATCGTCGAGGATGGTTCTACGTCAATGATGCACTTACTTATTCGTGGACTTAAGGATGGAGAGATCGTTGATTCTCTTCTTGTTGACTGATATCTGTCCCTCGAGCTACTTGACTGCATCAGTTCGTTTGCTCAACTCCTTTTCAAGGTCTTTACACCGATCAATATACTTCTTCCTAGCCTCTTCTTCAAGCTTTAGTTTCTATTCCAGCTGCTGGCAATCTGACTGGAATTTAGCTATCTTCTCCACCTTCCTATCGATTTCATTGCGGTACTTGGCCTCCAACTCTGCTTTTGTTCTCTGGAACTCCTTTGCACGTTCTTCCATATTTGCCTTTAGATTTTGACCCTGTCCACGGTAATGTTCTAGCTACTCTATGACCTCCTCCAACTCCTGTTTTACCCGAGCAATCTATGCCGTTTGCTCAGCTAGTTGATCATTCTTCTCAGCCAGTTCTTTGGCGCTGTTTTGGAAGTATTCCTCATACTAACGCGTGCGTGCCTGCAGCTCCTCCTCCTTCTTTCTGAGCGACCCCTTTGCCCTTTGCAGCTCGTCCTTGGTTTGTTCGATCTTCATATCCACCGAATCGTTCTGTTTGGCAAGATGCTGATTCTCCCTACCGTGCTGCTCCAACCTCTTACTCAGCACATCAATTCGTTTGCGCAGCTATGCGTTCTCCAGCCTCAGAGTGTTATTATCGGCACGCTCCTTTTCAATTTCGACACCCAACTTCTGACATTCCTGCTCCAGCAACTCCACCAGCTGCCCCTCGACCTTCTTCTACATATCCTTGACCTTTCTCGACATCATCCGGCTGGCTTCCTCCGAGATCTGCTTGAGTTCGTTCTCATCCAGGTTCTCGGCTTGGATGAGCTATTTCTGCTGTTACAATAGCTTGCTATCTGCTTTCTTGGTACGCCGCATGGCACCGTTCAGAGTGCTCTCGGTCTTCTGCATTGGGTCCTACCGCTTGCGAGCACTTCCCTCCCTAATGATGATATTCGAAGTCTTTTTCGTTACTTTATCGTTCTTCATCCAATTATACTACAAATCACCTCTTCGAAGAAATCAAAGTGGTAAGATGGTCGCTAGCTGCGAGCAGACCATCACGGCTGAGCTCCCTAAACAAAATGGACAGGGCATTCAGCAACCCAATATTCGAGGGTTCGGGAGTCAACTGTGACTGCGATTGAAACTGTGACTGGGTGATCTTCTCAGAGGGTTGCTGCTGTTTAGACTCTTTCTTTTCAAGTTTAGGACTATCCGCATTGGGAATCTTCACATGTTTACTCAACTATCGCTCCTCTGGAGTAACGATATTGTTGTCCAGCTTGTTCAGGTTCGGCAGCATGCGGATCACCACCAGCCTGTAGTTGTCAATCTGTGTGGCATGTGGAATTACCTGAGAGCACGGATTATCCTGCAGCCACAACACCTTCAGCTATTGTAGTTTAGCGAGGTGACGCACCTCCTGGATATCCTGTAGGAGATTCTTCCGGAGGTACAGCTACTGCAGTTTGCTGCAATACGAAAACTCCTTGAGAGTGGTGATCTTGTTGACGCTAAGTGATATCACCTCAAGATTAGGCATCTGCCGCAACAGCTGTAGATCCTAAGTTTGCACAGCAATGGTACCTCGAGATCGTTGCCCCAAAGGTTCAGATTTTTGACTGTTTGGATATGCTCAGCTTTGGTCTTGGACAGGACCATCTCGACGGTGAGTGGTTCGCTCCGAGCCATGATGGTTTTGAATTCCGAGGAGATTATAATCGTAAAATGGAATGACATCAGAAGTGGATGCACTTCCGTGCAGCCGATGCATTATCACTATGGGGACTGTGTCAGGCTTTTGCGAAGGCTTCCCAGCTCCTTCTTCTAGAGGTAGTGGGCGGCTTCCTTGTATACCTTATGGCAGGTAACGCCGAAGTACCCTAACGACAATCCAGCGATTGGCACAATGTAAGCTGCACGGTTTCGCACCTGAAGGGAACCCGTGAGCCAGGTCACCAACATGACATTGAGTGTGCCCACCAGCCCAGCGGAGGTGATTCGCTGGAGGAAGGCAGCACGGCGAGCTTCATCCTTGAAGTCCAGATGAGCCCGAGTAGTCATTGGTCGCAGGAAGTTGACGAGAACACTTCGATCGAAAGGTGTGAGCGGTTGGTTCATATCGATTAATTAATTATTCTTCGGCTGCATTATTTGAGCTGGAATTTATGGACCATGTTCCAGAAATCATCTGCCACCCAACCATTTCTGGTGGAAGGCGGGTCTCTTCAAATGGCAATTTTCTGCCGGTGAGAAACAAGTGCGGTTGGTTTATTGTTTTATCGGTAAAGTTTGCATGAACTGTCTCGCGAGCAGGTAGGCTTGTATGCTAGCTGTAGTACAGGCGGGAAGTGCCCTACGCATCCCAACATGAACCTCACCAAGATGTGCATAAGCAAAAGCTGTCTTGAACCGCTGTGCTAGCTATGCGTAACGGAGCATACCGCCATGCATGCTCAACTGGGCACAGTTCCAGACGTCCGCAAGCTAAATGAAGTTAATGAAAGCTACCTGTACAAGCTACAAAACCGTTAGAAGGTGTTGGAGGAATCGTACAATCGGTCGATGGCGAGTTCGATGGTGAAGGGTTACGTCGATGATTTCTTTCGGAAGTTGAGAGTAGACGATAGGCATATGGTATCGCATAAGGGGAATGTGGCCAAGTCTAATGTAAGTGGGCTCTTAGAGGTAATGCTGCAGGATAATAAGGCTGAGCTTGCACCCGATTTCAAGCACAGGCTGTATGAGTTTCTTGCAAGGAATCTCAAGGGTATGCAGGATACCCAAGGCACCAACCCTCAGTTTGCTGAGGGTTTCTATGAGAATGGAAATGTTGGGAGGGGCTCCACAGTGTATGCTTCGCTTCCCACAAATCTCCAGCACAGCACTGGAGCTTACTAACCCCCGCAGCAAGGCTTCGCCAACTCCTACCCGACAACCTCAAATGAGCCGGCATAACGTTCGAGATTCCCCCAGCACCAAACATACTCAAACCAGCAGTACCCTCAGTACACTGGAAGAGCACCATGAACACTACCCCTATTTATTCCTCAAAGAATAGCAACCGGGTCTGTTGAGCCATTTTTAGTTCCGGATGGAAGATTCTTTAGCTTAGCGGTTACTTGGCAGATTAAAGCAGATTGCTGTTTACCGTAGTGTGGTAAAAGGTATGCGAGGCAGTTATTTACAGAACTTTAGGTGATTTGCAGTTGCGCCTTTCGATTTGGTATCCCATCTCTTATAATTTGCATTTGCCGGTTGATGCATCTGTACAACTTGACTCTACAGGGAGCCTCCGCCGTCCAGAAGGCTCTCTACGGTAATTTCTCCTCGTCTAAGGCTCAGGAGGTGGCCGTCTGTCGCGGAAAGACACTCGAACTCTACCGCATCGATGAGAGGTACAGCAATGTCTCATTTAGTGGCAAGATGATCCTGTCCCTGACGGAGCAGCTCTTCTGCGTGACTCGCTCTATCATCACGCTGAGGTTCCTCGGGGTAGCTGGCTAGTTTAGCGTAGATGGACCATGACCTGCTGGTGCTCGGTTCCGATTCCGGGCGGGTAGTCATCCTTGAATTCAATCCCGAGCTCCGACAGTTCGTAAAGACCCATGAATAGACGTTCGGCAAGACTGGCTGTCGCCGTATAGTTCCAGGTACCAGTTAGTTGTTAGTGTAGGACAGTACTTAGCTGCGGATCCAAAAGGTCGAGCATTCATGATTGCTGCTGTGGAGAAGGAGAAGTTTGTGTATACTTTGAACCGCTAGAACAACAAGCTGGTAATTTCTTCGCCGAGAGAAGCTCACAAAAGCCATACATTATGCCTAGATGTGATCGCCTTGGATGTTGGCCAGGAGAACGCACAGTTTGTGTGTCTAGAAATTGACTACGGAGAGACCGACGATAAGAATTCGTTGGTTGTTAAGGGCGGTATCCGGAAGATCCTTGTATACTACGAGATGGACTTCGGAATGAACACTGTCATCAGGCAGAAGGAGATTGATGTACCTGAGAGTGCTCACCTGTTAATTCCCGTGCCAAGCCTCCCGGACGGACCCGGTGGACTTATCATAGTTTGTGAGAACTATCTGATGTACAGGAACAATAAGGTACAGAAGGCTATTGCTATACCTCGCAGACACGGTCGACCCACTGACCGATAGACCATGATCATCACCTACTCCATGCACAGGCAGAAGGATATGTTCTTCTTCCTCTTGCAGAGTGAGCTCGGAGATATCTTCAAACTGGAGTTCAGCCTCAGTGAAAACAATCGCTCAGAACTCCTGAACATCCAACTGGAATACTTCGACAGCTGCTCTCCATGTCTTTCGTTGAGTATATCCAAGGTCGGACATTTATTCTGCGCTGCTGAAAAGGGTCCTCAGTAAAATATTATCTTACGTAGTATCCTCTACAAGTTCATTAAGAATGAATCCAAGGCTCCGTCAGTTGTGACCAGTCTCGGGATGAGTCCTGAGGCATTGGTTGAGTTCCATCCTCGCCCACTCTCAAACCTTCAAGAGCTCGATAAACTCGACAACCTGAGCTGTCCTACAGATATCCAAGTTGCCGATCTGCGTGATGAGGGAATGCCACAGATCTACCTCCTGAGTGGCTCTGGAAGTCGAAGCAGTTTGCGTATAATAAAGCAAGGTCTGGAGGTGAAATAGCTCGCAACAAAGAAACTGGTCAAACCTCAGTCACTATGGACTCTACGCGCAGCTGCCAACTCTCCCTACGATCGCTACATGGTCTTGGCCTTTGCAGCGAACACTATTGTGCTACAATTCGAGTAAAATGGAAGTGTCAATGAAGTAAAAGACACCGGAATCGACAATACCGTAGCTACTCTGTACGTCAACCTCTTCGAAAACAACTCTGTAATTCAAGTGGTCAGTAACGGATTTAGGCATATTCGCGATCGTACCAAGATTAGTCGGACGAGCTTTGAGGGAAAGGTGCTCAGAGCTGCCAGCAACCAGCGCCAGCTTATCCTTGCTTTGGCTGGTGGTGATCTTCTCTACTATGAGCTGGACCGCGACGGTACACTCAACCAAACATCAGCAATTACTCTCGACAGTTAGGTGTGCTCATTGGACATCGGTCCTGCCCCACAAAATCAAGCTCGTTCAAACTTCCTTGCTGTTGGTTTCAGCGATCATACCACCCGCATCTTCGACCTATCACCTGGTGCGGATCTCAAAAAGTTGTCCATCCAGACTTTCCCATGTTCGGTTGAGTCTGTGTGCATCATTGAAATGAAGAATGAAGACAATATCGAGAATGTGCCTGCCAGTCAGCTGTACTTGTATGTGGGACTGTCCAGCGGTATTCTCATGCGAGCGACCATCGATAATATCACAGGAAAATTGGCAGATTCTCGATCTCGATTCCTCGGGCTGAAGCCAGTGAAGTGCATCAGGACTAACGTGCTTGGAAAGGCTGGCTTGCTGGCACTATCCTCTCGTCCTTGGCTTATCTACAACTACATGGATAAGTATACTACCTCCTTATTGTCATGCCCAGGACTTGATCATGCAGCTCCATTGTGTATTCCCAGTTGTCAAAATGGTCTCGTTGGTCTCAGCGATAGTTTCATGCGCATTATGAATATCCAGACTTTCGGTGATCTATTCCACTCGGATAGCATCCCGCTTGACTACTCACCAAGAAAGATGGTAGTTTGCGACAAAAAGCTCGTGATTCTGGAGTACGATCAACGAACCTTCTCGGAGGAAGAAGCCGCTCATCTGAACGAAAGGAACAACCCATACAAATTGCCAACTCAACAAATCGGACAATACTACGCTCCGGTGGACACCTACTACGGTCAAATTCGAGTATTTGTCCCGAAGACCCGTACAACAATACAGAAGCTGAAGATGGATCAGAATGAGATCTGTGTGTCGATTTCGAAGCTACACGTAAAGAGTGAGAACAAGGAGTACGTATGTGTGGGTTGTGTGAGTGGACTCATCACCAAACCCAAGAAATCGTTCATCGAAGCATCAATCCACACCTATGCCTGGGAAGGTGATAATTTGGTGCTTCTGCACCGCACCACTGTGGAAGATGTGCCTTACGCACTGCACGGCTGGAACGATAAGTTGTTGGGAGGCATCGGCGACTCTCTTCGGGCCTACGAAATCGGTAAGAAGAAACTGCTGAGGAAAGCAGAGCTTAAGAGCTTGAACTCTCCGGTAAACTCAATTCACAGCCAAGGAGAACGAATCTTTGCGACTGAGATAGCAGATAGCTTTCATATCTACAAGTACCGCACCAAGGAACAAACCTTCTATGACATCGCTGACGATATTCTGCCACGTTACGTAACTTGCTCAACTCTAATCGACTACCACACCATGATTGGCGGAGACAAGTTTGAAAACATATTCGTCAGTAGGGCACCACCAAGTACTTATTGTTTAACTGTAGACGCCGAGGAAGACTATGAGAACAACCCGAACAGCTACAAGTTCCGATGGGAGAACGGCTATCTCAACGGAGCACCGTTTAAGATGTAGCAGATCTGTAGCTTTTTCGTTGGTGAGGTTGTCACATGCATGCAAAAGACATCACTCGCACTAGCAAGTATCGGTAGCGAAGTTGTTGTCTACTGTACCACCAACGGATCAATCTGCGCACTTTACCCCTTCGAAACCCGAGAGGTACCTACATTCTGATTCAGGATATTGACTTCTTTACGCATCTGGAATTGTTCCTCAAGGCAGAGGTTAAACCGTTGGGAGGTCGAGACCATTCCGGTTTCAGGTCGTTCTACTCACCGTGCAAAGGCATCATGGATGGGGATCTATGCTAGCAGTTCGAACAATTGCCCTACGCCGCACAAGAAAAGATAAGCGGATTACTGGAACGAACCCCTCAAGACGTGCTCAAAAAGCTGGAGGAGATTCGCAGCAAGATTCTGTGATTCATAAACACGCGTATGTGGTGGAAGTGATCATGATGGTTGAAGCCTCAGCGCTCTTTGGAACTCTCCGAGGTAGACCTCCAGATCTCTTCGATAGTGCTTCTGAGGGCGAGGCTCCATCACATCTACATGGTTGAGGACGTCCACTCTGTTCTTCAAAGATTCGAAGATTCGTCCCTGCGGTATTATCATCAGCAGGCTGTAAATGCATTCCATGAGGAATGGGTATCTACTCTTTTCCATCATCTGGACCCGCAAATCTATCTTATTTGACTGCATTACAGATGAAGTTTGGTGACTCGAGAAGGTTGACGAGCTTACAGAATTCCAACAATGCGCTCGGACCCACTTCTCGCTCCAGACTGTAAATCTGAAGTACATGGTAAGCGATTTCGTACTCCTCGGAGAGGAAGCACAGGCACACAAGGCAGACCGGATTGAAACAGAATGCCCTGAACATAGTGCGAAAGAGCTCTTCGTTGGTCCCCTCAGACAGGCTTCTGAGCTTTTTCCTGAGGACGCTGGTGTTCTATATAAAATATGGCTGTACCCCTTCTGTTACGAGGATGAAGTTGAGGACGTGCACGATCTGCTCGACGAAGCGGGTGTCCTTGTAGACGAGGAGCTGCTGGCAGACCGACATGAAGGTCTTTTCGACGTTGAGCAGGTTGCAGAACTTGCGGAAAATATTTTCAGTCTTGAGCTCGGTGCTCTTCGTAAAGAGCAAGCTCAGGAGCTTGTCAATAACGAGATCGAAGTACTGCTCGGTAAAGCTGACGTTCTCGATGATGGCCATCACGTTCTTCGTGTTGCCTTCGCAGAGCTTTTCGACGAGCTTTTGGATAATGTCGTTGATCTCCTTGAGAATCTTGTCGTTGTAGTTCTCGAGCAGAAACTTCATCCAGGTCAGGACGCACTCGCTCGTGCTCGAGGACTTGCGCTCCGAAAGCATCTCCTTGAGCAACGGGATGACCTTGTTGAGGTTGATGGGCTCCTCTCGCTTGATGTTGTCCATGATCTGCAACAGTAGGTCGTTGGTGAGGGTCGCCGCCTTCCGTACCTCTTACTCCTCGTGGGAAAGCAGCGAAAGGATCGGCTCAAGAATCTCGTCAAAGCGCTGGATGATAACCTTTTTGAGGGAGAAGCGGTGCTTGATCTTGGAGCTGTTGACGACCTGCTCCTTGAAGAATTGGAAGAACTGCTGGAACCAGTTGATAGTCACCAACTTCGTATAGCTCAGATATTTCTCCTTGGCGACCCGAATTAGGATCGTGATGATATCTGATAGGGTTTCTTCGGAAAGAATGACCTCGAGCTTGCCCTCGCGAAACTCCTTCTTAAGGTCTTAAAGAAAGTTCTTGAGGCACTACTCGGCCTTGCTGCGTACATCTTTCTCCTTGTCGCTAAGCATGACCAACAAGTCCTCGAGGAAGCTGGGGAGATAGACGAGTAGCGTCACCGAAGGAATCTCGTCGATAGTGTTGATCCAATCAATGAGGAACACTCGGATAAAGGGGTTAACAGCCTTCATCTTGTCGGTGAGGATCTTCATGAAGCGACGCATGTCGAACTGCTTGTTGTTGGGGAGCGAGTCAGTGATGATGGTCTTGAGCGTGTTGTTGAGCAGCGAGGCCGCGTCCTTGACTTGCTCGTCGAAGTCAGCGATCTTGCCGATCAGCTGCTCGAAGACGTCGTTAAAGACCAGCATGCAAATTCCCTGCAGCTCCTTGCACATGTAGTACAGACTCTTGATGGCGTTGTAGCGAATGCGCTGCTCCGTGTCATTGAAGCACTCCACAATCGGCAGTACCATACGGTGCACCAGACGTGCTGCCTCCTCACTATGGTTCTTGAAGCCGTTAACGATCGACACGAACACCTCGATGCCGGTCTTCTTGTTCGCGACTGTGGCACTGCGTAGGTAGTTGTCCTGGAAGAAATTCAGGATCTTCTCGATCTGCACCAGGTTTTTTTTGTCCAAGTTCTTCGCCACTATGGCCTGCAGGTCGCGTCCCGCCTGCTCCCGCTTGTCCTGGTTGCGATCGTTGAGATGTTTGAGGATATTAGGCGGGAACTCCAGCTCCACATTGATGTTCTCGCTCTTCAGTTTGCTATGGCTAGTGCTCTCAATCATTACTAATAGTGCGGACAAATATAGGCAAGCCGCCAAGAGTCCTCGTCCGACAAACCGAGGCGAGAAGAACTGCATTATCTTGCATTTTGCACTGTCACATCGAAGGAACTAATTCGACGGAGACATGCTTCTGTTCGGAATCTCTCTCTCGAACAGAATTTACCGCGCCACAGCGCTGAACCGCTCTGAACATATTTATAAATTTGAGTTGACCGGACGGAGGGCTCAAGGTGGATAAACCATTAATTTCCATATGCATTATAATTCCTTTATTCG
>ERZ724508.1467-NODE-1467-length-13899-cov-4.287489_pt1 | contig 13899 bp, 23 predicted proteins | sample MGYA00376041_ERZ724508 | MGnify/ENA primary metagenome ERZ724508 (study PRJEB28724, sample SAMN07190887) | wastewater metagenome | isolation source: effluent of sewage treatment plant in Hong Hong | place: USA: Christiansburg, Virginia | collected 2016-03-01 ...
AAAGTGGTCTCCCAAGAAGCAACGCAAACTCCTGATGTGCCTACAATCTTCTCGCAACGGGAGGCCCCAGAAGCCAAGACCACACCTCCAGTTCCCGTTACAAATGTCACAGCGACCACGCAGTCCGTCCCTGAAGTAGTCCAGAAGCCTTAGGTCACATAAATAGCATAGCTCCATCAAGCTCCAACTGAACCTCAACTCGCACAAAGTCAACCTGAGAGTACCAACAGTGGACAAACATTAAACCCTTTCATGATGAAGTATGAACAGGAAAGAATATCACCATCGCCAATGATCACGCTTTCTAACGTAATCCCTAACTTCATTGAGAAACCTCAACCCCAACCCCAATACTTTCCCATTGAGAATTCCCCGTCAGCGAACCAAATCCAGCCACAAGTTCTTGCCAACCCTTTTGCTCCTGCGGCAAACAGCTCAGCGAACCAAATCCAGCCACAAGTTCTTGCCAACCCTTTTGCTCCTGCAACAAACAGCTCGTACAACCAGTTTAGTTCGGTGCCCAAGATAAACCTCCCTAACTTTATATCGCCTGGAGCTTTAACTTCGGCAGCCCCGACATTTCAGTCTTCCTATCCACCGAAGAACACATATCCTTTTCAGTATGACAACCAACCAACCAATGTTGGTACTGGCCAACAAGCAATCAACCAAAATGGGAGCGTGTTCAACACCAACAATACTCAGTATAATGGGGCGTATGCTCCTATGAACAGCTTCAACCCCAACCCAACTCAGTCAAACTCTTACACCTATCCGTTCTTCCACCAACAATCCTCTCACGTCAACAATCCAGGCTTTAACACGCAGCAACAAAATGCGATGATGCCTGGATACGGTCAAGTTAATTTCTTGGCGTCGTAGAACCCATCGTTTGCCGTCCAATGTAGCGTGTTCCACTATCTTAGGCTTCGCTAAGACCCAGCAACCATAACAGACTTCGATCGGTCTCTTCGCGGATCCCACCCAGCCATCCCAGCCCAACAACCGCAACCGAAACAAAACCTCAAGGAACAACTCTTCTGCACGGATAAACAGCTGATGATACGTACTGTCAGATTAATGCACTTGTCATCTGTATTTGACGTTGAAGGAGGAACGGGTAAGTGAATAAGCTTCATCGTAGGTCTAAATAAGATGAACTGTACCCCTGGACCAGGAAGAGCTACGGCAAAGTTTTTTTAGTTGTCGCTAAACCGTTTAGAATGAGATACGAATCCCGAGCTTGGTTTCATATCTAACTTTTCCTTGACAGTTAAGATTGGTTTTGTTGGTTTCGTGGGCTTCATCTGTTATTAGTTGGATACGTCCCCGAAGGGCTAGATTGGCTCATCGAGCAATAACTTCTCGTCATAGCGGAACCTTTCATCAAGGCATCCAAACGGCACAGTTGTCTTACTCGTTACAATACCATTAGGAAACAAAGAACGTTTGGGTTTGAGTCTCGCCAAACTTCCGTTATCCGGACTCCTCAACACTAGCACACTTGGGTCAACTGTTGACTCATTCTCCGTATAGCTCAAGTAAGATTGTGGCTCGAGATCCACACTCATGTTCTATTTGACTCGTCTGGGTGATTTACGACCAACCTGCTTCTTGGATATTCTCAGCTTCTTCTGGTCGAACTTCCTGTATTGTGGGTCCATCACTTCGACGGGTTTCTTTGGCTATGTATCCGGCTCATTTCGGAACAGTAACTTAAAGCGTTCTTCGCGACCAACGACCACGTTGAGTGGGTGCCTCTTGACAATTGGACTCTTGGGTTAGTAGCTCCCTGGACCTGGAACTGGTCGAAAGTAATTCGGAAACAGCTCGCGCTTGTTTTTACTGAAATTCTCCTTCTCGGATTTACGGTTGTTGAGTTTGTTGAGACCTTTGGATGACGGATGGAGACTCTTGGGTTATTGCATGGTCTTGCTAAATCGAATGCTCGATGATCCGAAGAACTGGAAACGTTCTTGCGTCACTCTTTTTTTGAAGTGCTTTACGTCATAATAGCCTGGGCCTGGCACGATATCGACTATCTCCTCGAATCTGTTGCAGGTATTCTTGCTTAAGTGGTCAGATCGTTTCTCCTCCGCCTTTGGTTTTGTGGAAGTTGGCTAGTTATCCTTATCTGTCTCTTATGCGCTGACCAACTATTTGAGTTTGGCGAGCACAGCATTCTTTTGAGGGAGAGTTCTAGACCGGTGACTGAGCGGTCGGCACTATGGTACAACGGTCCTGTCCTGAGGAACAACTTTTTGATTCTCGCGACAGATCGGGATGAGTCGATTATGATTGTCTTAGGTGTACCCGTATTTGAATTGGTTGTTAGGTATGCTCGGAATACTTTCGTGGGCGTGTTGGTAGATTTCTGTCAGAAGTTCACGCGAACGGGTGAGCTTTCCCTGACTGGACATCGTCTTGACTTTCGCTGATGGGTTGGCGTTGCTGAATAACTCTGAAGATTACTAAAACCCTGGTCCTGGAACAGCTGGAATAGACCTTCGAAATCTATCGACTTTCGAGATGAAGAAGGCATGAGGCTTGGTGAGGTTAAACACTTTGGTTCCTGACTATTCTTCTAAGACCATCATGGCTGGTTTGTCGTGGTCAACCACCAACTCATAACTGCCTGTGTGAATCTACTGAGCATACCTGGTGCGGGAAACTGTGATTTACTTGATTTGCCATCCAACCCCCTCCGAACTGTCGACAGAAATGGTGCACATGAGACTACTTGCTTACCCGTGGATTGCTGTTATCGTGCGTAATGACCTACATCTCGATCGTCGATACCTGGTCCCATAGGTGAAGATTCTAACGGTGGGATGCCTTGCCGAGGGCTTTCACTTACGAATGCCATGACACCTTCCAATTATTCTATAACGAAGAATAGACTCTTTAGGTTGAGTTATCAGACAACAGGGCGGGACTGCCTCATCACCCATTATACAGGTTGCAAGTGTTTGCTCCTTTCGGTTATTGTGATCCTGGTTGACTGGTTTGCTGACTTTGTTTACGGTTGCTGGGGTTGCTGAGGCTGCTTTGCTGGTGCCGTTTAGTGAGGTGCAGTTCTATCTTCGATCTCCATTGGGCAGGGCTTCCTGTTGACCCATTCCACTGTCTAGTGGCTGAGGAAGGCTTGGCACTGGTATTTTAGGGGTTGTCTCGTGACGTATTAAACGCTTTCGAAATGATGGGGCATTTGTGGCATTTCACTGAATTTAATGTCCGGTGGTGGATGCGTACTGAGCTTTTGTATGTGAGGTCTTTCCACGAACTCAGTTGACTGAATCTGAAGTCCGATATTGTCTGTAGGCGGCCTTGGCAACTGTTTCCTCATAACCCATTCCCTTGTTTCGTGGTTGATGCATTGGTTGGTGAGATGTGGGTATGTTTGTTTCTGTGGTTGGTTCTGTGGTTGCTTCAAGGCATCTAGCTTCATCAATCTTGTGGGTGTCTGCTACTTGCCGGCTGGTTGTTCTTGCTAGCCCTTCTTCGTGTTGCTTCTCAACACCATCTTTGGATGTGCATTTATGAGCTGAGAGATCGGTTGCGCTACAATTCCCATTTACTCTATCTCCATGTAATCCAATTATAATAACCAAGCCGGATAAATACCATTGGCACTGTAGACTGCATCACCTCATCATGTGCAACCAGTGCCATTAATTATTAATATTTCGATTTCAGAAATGCTGAAAAAGAGCAGCAAGACAGTCCTCAACGAAGAGGTAATTGCCATCTTAATTCAAGGAACTGGCTGAACTGCAGAAACAGAAGCAGTATCGGCAGGAAAGAGCTGCTGCCAAGTTCAGCAAAGAACGATTTCTAAAGAGCAGTGAGCCAGAACTCCTGCGAACAACGACACCAGAGCCCAGTCAGCCGAACCGCCGTACGCTCCAGGAGAAGCTCAAGGTGGAGAATCTCAAGTTCGATCTTATGGCTTGCTTGAAGAGTCAGGTATGGGCTTTGCTGTTACGAAGGGCGTGGATTTCGATGATCCTCAACTAAACGTGGACTGGCTCAACCTATCATTCTATGACGACAGGGACTACGAGACTATTATCAAGGAAGACTAGCCGCTTACACTCGTTGGGCAGGAGAACCAGAATGCCACAGTAGCTATCCCTGCATTGGAAGATGCCAGCGCAAGATGTTTAATTAAGCTGTCGGCAGGACACCAGTACGTTCGTGGTACGGTGCTGGACTTCTCTGCCTAGAAGGGAAAATTTCTCTTCCGCTTCTAAGAAGAAGGAAAACAGCGGAAGCTGTTCGTCCCGAGGGTTTACCTATGCTTCGATGTAGAAGATCCTGCAAGATACTGTGAACGGGTGTGTAAAGCATTCATCAGTAGGCTCTACGCAGACTCTCTGATTAAATTCGACTTCTACGTAAAAGCCAAGGAACACTTGTCGAACATCAGCGAGGAGCAGCGGAAGAAGATATTCGAGTTGGTTCATCGCAACAGACGCTTCATGAAAGAAGACTTGTAGCAGCTGTTTGCAGAGAGTAAGGTGGAGTACCTGCATACAATGAACTCGATCATCTTGAGAAAGTATTTGGTGGAAATGAAGGAAGACATCATTCCTCATGGGCTCGTCCTACCGCCTAGTTAGATCAAGGAGCTGCCAAACTACTACGGATTGCTGCCTCTTGAGGCCCAAAAAGGCGCAAAGGAAGTTGTGATCTCTAATGGGGAGATCAAGGAGGAATAGCCACGATCCTTCATCAACACCTTCCAATAGTTCTGCGAGAAGACTGTGCTGACCTCTCGATAAGTCATATCGACACTTGAGGGTGTACGGGTGGAATGCGAACAGCTTAAGTAGCTCGAGCTATTCAAAATCGACTTGTCGGCAGGCATCACCCGCCCACGTGAGACCAAATAGCCTTTACGCTTTGAGCATTTCCAGACTGACCAGAACATTTATATTCAGAAGCTCATGAACCGTATCAAGACAGGGTGGGCAGGGAATATCCGCGAACTCGTTGAAAAGTAACTCAAGAAGTGCACTCCAGGCAGTTGGTTTAACCTCGAACAAAATCTTGAGCAGTACTAACAGAGCAAGTTCAAACGCTACTTCAAGAGAATCAAGCTTATGATGGAAGACAGTCTGCTGACCCTCTGCCAGAAGTCTTTCAGCAATTTCTGTCGATACATTAAGGGGTTCATACCCGACCGTGTCGTTGTTAAATCAGCCAGTCAAGTTATCAACTACTACGCTGACGGGTCAGTCGTTGATAGTGAGGATCCCGCAACCTTTCAATCTGTCAAGAGTAAGCTGCCACTATTTGAGACAGACCTAATGAGATCCCTTGATGATAGCTCCTTTAGCTATGCTACTAGCCCGCAGAACTTCCTAACGATGGTGTTGGGTTTCTTTGATCGCATGCTCGAGGAACTTGGCAAGATCCCAGAGATTGAACAAAAATGCATGGCTGAACAGTTTAAAAAGAAGAAGGAACGTACTGAAAGATACCTACGATCACCTTCCCGGACGACCCTCGACCAACCGTTGGATGAAAACCTGTGGGTAAAGGAGTTGTATGCCGATCTTCGACAAAAGTTAGAAGGAGCGATCTAACCGGTGGTTCAATATTTAGGACAGTTCGACCCATTCCTGGAAGTGTTGAGGCTCAAGCCGGAAGAATATGTGAAGCAGATTGAAAAAGAGGATGATGAGCAACCCAAGGAGGTTGAGGCGCTCAAGGAAGAGATCGAAGGTTTGTACAAGAAAGAAGCCGACCTTCTCAAGAAGATGCCAGACAGTATCCAGGTCTCTTTCTTCCGAATCCACTTCAAGGAAGTAAACGAAAAACTGGCAGCAAAGTACAACACTGCTGCCAAGGGATTGGAAAGTCTGATCGCAAAGAAAGCCAAGAAAGCAAGTCGATCAATCCTGGAGAAATACGAACAGATCAAGGCCAAGATCAAGACAGATCCGAAGGACATTGAGAAGCTTGTGTAAATCAAGTAGTTCATGAACACTGTGCCGCTGGAACTGGATAAGCTGCGACGCGAAACGGAATAGTCGAATGGAATATACGCACTGCTGGATGAGTTCCGTCACGTTTTGCCACCGGATGATATCAAAAAGAAGTACCAGATTATGCTCGCTCCCAAAGAAATCCTGGATGATATCGACAAGAAAGCCAACGATCTTACAACAAAAAAACTCGAATTTGAGGCGAAGCTAAAGGTTCAGCAAGAAGAGTTTAAAGGTACCATTTAGGGGCTCTCGCGTACTGTCGCACAGTTCCATATGTACAATAAGCGGGAGCAGCACGCTTAAATCGCTTAGAAGGTGGATCTCATTAACAAGACACTGGCAACCAGTGTCCAGGACTCCCGAAGGTTCAACAGCCGTGAGGGTTTGTTCGATAAGTAAATCACAGACTACTCCAAAGTGCAGCAGCTTATGAAAGATTTCCAGCCGTATTCCAACCTGTGGCTCGTTGCCGACCAGTGGGTCACCAATGTGTAGAAGTGGCAGCACGATGATTGGGACAAACTCGATGCAGATTAGTGCGAAAGGTTCGTGGAGGAATCCATCAAAAGTTTACAAGTTGCTATCAGATACTTCACCGAAAAGGACATTCAGCCGATTCTGCGCATCACTAAATAAGTCAAGGCTGAAATTGACGAGTTCCGTAAGAAGGTGCCTCTAATGGTGGCGCTGCGTAAGAAGGGAATGACCGACCGTCACTGGACTGAAATATCGCAGAAGATTGGCATTCGGGTGGAGCCTGGTCCTGGTTTCACATTCAGTCGCGTGCTTGAGTTAGGCCTTATGAAAAACTTGGACACTTGCATAGAAATAGGTGAGAAGGCAAGTAAGTAGTTCGTGATTGAAACCAACTTAAATGCAATGATGGAGAAGTGGGAAGAGATATCCTTTAGCTTTGCTCCTTTCAAGACGAGCTTCATTGTCAAGGGTTTCGACGATGTTATGGCGGTGCTCGATTAGCATATCGCTAACACACAAGCCATGCAGTTCTCGCCATTCAAACGGCCCTTTGAGTAACAGATCATCAAATGGAACGACACTCTCAAGCGCATGTCAGACACCATTGAAGAGTGGATCAAGCTGCAAGTCAACTGGATGTATTTGCAGCCCATCTTTGACTCTCCAGATATTGCCAAACAGCTTCCCAACGAAAGTAAAAAGTTCAAAGGAGTTGATGCCTTCTGGAAGAATACCTTAAATAAGGCAAGGGAGCTTGGCAATGTAGAGAAAATTTGCGAGATCGACGAAATGCTGGAAAAGATCCGATAGAACAATACCTTGCTGGACATGATTCAAAAAGAACTCAATAGCTACTTGGAAAAGAAGAGAGAGAAGTTCGCAAGGTTCTTTTTCCTGGGTAACAATGAGTTGCTGGAGATTCTATCACAGACAAAGGAGCCGACAGCAGTGCAGCCCTTCCTCAAGAAGGTGTTTGAGAATATCAACGAAGTGGAGTTCGATTCTAAGGGAACCAAGACAATCCTTGCTATGTTCTCAGCTGAGCACGAGCGTATTGCTTTTACACGAATAGTTGACCCCAAGAACAAAAACGTTGAGGACTGGATGACCGAGGTTGAGGAGCAGATGAAACTGTCAGTGAGAGCATCACTACTGCACTCCATGCTGGAGTATGTCAAAGTACCACGCTAAAAATGGGTAATGGAACATCCCGGGCAGTGCGTGCTCAACGGTAGTCAGATCCACTGGACAAATGAGGTGGAGCAACAGATTGCAGGCAACACTGTCGCAGCTTATTTCCAAAAGCTCAGTTAGCAGTTGAACCGTACAGTTGAGCTTGTGAGAATGAAACTATCCAAGAATCAGAGCGTAACACTCAATGCTCTGATCGTAATTGATGTGCATGCCAAGGATGTTGTGGAGAACCTGCTGAAGAATCACGTGAATGACTTGAACGCATTTGAATGGATTAGCCAACTAAGGTACTACTGGGAGGAGGAGGAATGCCAAACAAAGTGTGTACAGACTGTCTTCCCATACGGCTACGAATACCTCGGTAATACCCTCAGGCTGGTTATTACCCCACTGACCGATAAGTGTTACATGACACTCATGGGTGCTCTCAAGCTCAACCTAGGAGGTGCACCTGCAGGACCAGCGGGCACGGGGAAAACCGAAACTACAAAGGACTTGGCGAAGGCGCTCGCCAAACAATGTGTCGTCTTCAACTGTTCGGACTCCATGGATTTCATCATGGTGGGTAAGTTCTTCAAGGGTTTAGCTAGTGCCGGGGCGTGGGCTTGTTTCGATGAATTCAACCGAATCAATATTGAGGTACTGTCAGTCATTGCCCAACAGTTGCTGGTACTCTTTGGTGAAAAAGCAAAGAACTCTCCGCGTGTCGAATTCGAAGGATCTGATATTCGTCTGCAACCGACCTTCTCGGTGTTTATCACGATGAATCCTGGTTATGCTGGGCGTACAGAACTCCCTGATAACTTGAAGGCACTGTTCCGGCCTGTGGCGATGATGGTACCCGATTATGCTATGATCGGGGAAATTCTGCTGTACTCATTCGGATTTAAGAAGGGAAGAGAACTAGCCAAGAAGATGGTAGCGACCTTCAAGCTGGCAAGCTAGCAGCTGTCCTCTCAGGACCACTACGACTATGGGATGAGGGCAGTGCGGTCTGTGATCAATGCTGCAGGTATCCTGAAGGAACGAGACCAAGATATGGAAGAGGATCAATTACTGTTACGTGCTCTCCGGGATGTTAACGTTCCAAAATTCCTCAAAGATGACCTGCCACTTTTCGAGAACATCATCAAGGATCTGTTCCCTGGGGTGAGCAAACCAAATATTGATTACGGCAAACTGTTGACTGCTATCCACACTTCATGCTCTCTTCCATAATTCAACCTCGAGCCAATTGAACCATTCGTAACTAAGATCATCCAGCTCTTCGATACCATTCAAGTTAGGCACGGATTGATGTTGGTGGGACCCACTGGGGGCGGAAAGACTTCAAATTACAACGTCTTGAAGAGTGCACTAACATCCCTATAAAGCTCTGGTTACTACAAAGTCAATACACGTGTGCTCAACCCCAAGTCTATCACGATGGGTCAGCTTTACGGTATGTTCAATGAGACCACGAGGGAATGGATTGATGGAGTGCTGGCCTACACTGTTCGAGAATGCTGCAAGGACCGTTCAACGCAGAAGTACTGGGTTATGTTTGACGGGCCTGTTGACGCCCTATGGATTTAAAACATGAATACAGTACTCGACGATAACAAGAAACTATGTCTTAATAGTGGGCAAATTCTAACCTTGACCCCGCACATGACTATGATGTTCGAGGTCGAGGATCTGCTCGTCGCTTCGCCTGCGACGGTAAGCCGTTGTGGAATGGTGTACATGGAGCCAACAAGTCTGGGTATTACCCCATTATTGTTCAAGTACTATAAAGGTCTTCCTGTAAAGCTCCTCGAGAACAAGAATTTCCTCCCTTTGCTGACTCGCCTATTTGACACGATGCTGCAACCACTGATTGATACTCTGAGAAAGAGCTGCAAGGAGCCAGTTTCATCGACCAACCAAAACCTTACACAATCGTTGATGAAGCTCCTGAACTGCTACTTCGGGAACTATATCGAATCCGAAATCAAAAAGGTTACGGCAGAGGAGGTTGAGCTCTTCGTCACTGAACAGTTGCAGGGAATATTTGTGTTCTGTCTGGTGTGGTCAGTATGCTGCACTTGCGATCCCTCTGGCCGAGATCGACTTAACTAAACTGTTCGATACCTTATCGAACGACACAAGCTGGCAGTCAGCATACCCTCCAACGCGCCTGTCTATGATTTCATTTACTCCGAAAAGAAGAAGGTGTTTCATTCCTGGGAGGATCTGTTCAGTGGCTACGAACCAGATCAGAAACTGGCCTACCACGAGCTGATGATCCCCACTGCCGATAGTGAAAGGTCGAAGTACCTGACAAAGTTACTACTGACCAATAACTACCACATGCTGCACACCGGACCTACTGGAACTGGAAAGACCCTTAACATTACCTCGCTGTTAACTGGTGGCCTTCCCGACAATTATCAATACATCTCGGTGACTTTCTCCGCACAAACTTCTGCCAATCAAACTCAAGACACAATCGATTCCAAGTTGGAAAAGATTAAGCGAGGTGTGTATGGTGCTCCCGTCGGAAAGAAGTACATTGTCTTCGTGGATGACTTTAACATGCCCAAGAAGGAGTAGTTTGGTGCTCAGCCTCCACTGTAAATTCTGAGACAGTTCCTTGACCATGGTGGGTGGTACAACAGAAAGGATCTCCAATGGATCAGGATAGAAGGATTGATTGTGCTAGCTGCTATGGGGCTGCCTGGAGGTGGTCGTAGTCGCATCAGTGACAGAGTGGTCCGACAGTTCAATCAGCTCGCCTATACTGATCTAGACAACAAGACAGTCTCGCTAATGTTCAGCGTTCTGGTGAATAACTTCCTGAAGCGGTTTTCAGAAGAGGTCAAGGTTGCCATTCCAATGCTTGTTCAGTCTGTCCTCGAGCTCTACGTTCGAATCAAAGCCTAACTACTACCGACACCAAAAAAGTCGCACTACACCTTCAACCTACGAGATATCAGCAAGGTTTTCCAGGGAATCTGCAATGCGAGCATCAAGTACAACAATACCCTGGAATCGATAATCCGAGTGTGGTACCATGAGAATCTCAGAGTCTTCAGCGATAGGCTGATTGAAGATGACGATCGCAGGTTCATTCGAGATAGCCTCGTTGAGAACTTCAAGCGTTTCGGCGTGGAAGAAAAGACAATTTTAAACTCCGAACGTATCATATTCTGCGACTTCTACCTTGGCAAGGATGTCGATCCGAGGCACTACATGCAGGCACCTGACATGAAATAGCTCATCCGCAAGGTTTATGACATGCAGGACTAGTATAATGCTGATCCTAAATACTCGGGAAGTGGAGGCAAGAATAAGATGAAGTTGGTGCTGTTCCTGGATGCTTGTGAGCACATCAGCAGAATCTGTCGAGTACTACGTCAACCACTGGGTAACGCTTTGCTGCTTGGAGTGGGGGGCAGTGGTCGCCAGTCCCTCGCCAAGCTATCAACATTCATCAGCAACTACAACCTGTTCCAGATTGAAGTCATAAAGGGCTACAATATGAAGACTTGGAGGGAGGATATAAAAAAATGTCTGATGCAAGCAGGTATCGAGAATAAAATGACGAGCTTCCTGTTCGTCGATACTCAAATCATCAACGAGCAGATGCTTGAGGATCTAAACTCAGTACTGAACAGCGGAGATGTGACTGGAGTGTACAACGACAAAGACATGGAATAGATAGTGTCGACCTGCAAAACTGACTGCCTCAAGAAGGGCTTGCAACCTAATAAGATGAACATCTTCACTCAATACCTCCTACGGATTAAAAACAATATCCACATCATCATAGCAATGTCGCCGCTTGGAGAAGCATTCTCAACAAGACTGAGGATGTTCCCATCGCTGGTCAACTGCTGCACGCTTGACTGGTTCACGGAGTGGCCAGAGGAGGCACTCATTGCAGTCGGGCAGGGGCAGCTTCAAGTATCTTTCGAATAGCAAAACAACACAGAACTGCTCAAAATTGTCAACCCCATTGTGGAGATCTTCAAAACTATCCATAAGTCCGTGGAGGAAATATCAATAGAATATCGAACCAGCCTCTCAAGACATAACTATGTCACACCCACCAGCTACCTTGAACTGCTAAAGGTCTTCCAGCTGATCCTAAAGGAAAAGACAAACGAGCTCATTTTCTCGATTAACCGACTGAAGAAGGGTCTGCATAAGCTCATTCAGGCCAATCAAGAGGTCTCTGAAATGCAGATTATGCTCAAAGATCTCCAGCCTCAGTTAGAGAAGAGCGCAAAAGATACTGAAGAGCTTATGATCGTGCTTGAGAAGGAAAAGAGGGAAGCAGAGCAATACCAGAAGGTTGTGGAGGAGGAGGAGGCCGATGCTACCAAACAAGCTGCAGAGGCTATGAGCATCGCAAAGGAAGTAGAGGAAAAGGTGAGCGAAGCAAATGCAAAACTCGCCGAAAGTCTGAAAGCAGTGTCAATGCTTAAGACAGACCATCTCGTGGAGATGAAGGCACTGAAAGCACCACCTAAGACCACTGCAATTGTACTCGGAGGCTGTGTGGTGTTCTTCCAAGATATTATTCTGAAATAGAATGGAGGAGAAATTACGATGAGGAAGATAGAAGGTACCATCAAGAAAGAAGAGGACTGGCTCACGACTGCCCGTCTGCAGTTATTGGAGAATCCAAAGAACTTCCTGGAGCAGCTCAAGACCTACGATAAGGAACACATTAACCAAGCACTAATCGCGAAGTTCAAGCAAAAGATTTTATCTGACCCCGACTACAACGATGAGAAGGCTGCTTACGTCGGTGGACCCACTCACGTGCTATACATGTGGTCGATGGCAATGTACACCTTTAACGACATCTACCTCAAAACCCAACCCCTGAGGGAGCAATAAGCGGCCGTCAAGCAACTGGTTGCCGAAAAGAACAAGATGCTTGCCGATAAGAAGCGATCGTTGGCCGAGGTCATCAACAAAATTCGTGGACTCGAAGAAAGCTTCAAATAATGCGTTGAGAAGAAAGAAACCTTGACCAAAAACATTCACGAGTGCGAGATCAAACTCGAGCGAGCCAAGAAGCTGACATCTGGGCTGAGTGATGAAAAGGAACGATGGGCCATTGAAGTCGAGCGATTGGAATCCCAGCAGGTCTACATCCCTGGAAACAGTATCCTTTCGGCTGGCATGATTGCATATGCAGGAGCATTCACAAGTTAATACAGACAGCGCTTAACAAAGAAATGGTTGAAGAAGATGACTGAACTCAAACTCTTGTATCAACCAGATACAAGTTTGGTCAACTTCCTGGGAAAACCTGTGGTAATCCAGCAGTGGAATATGGCGGGACTCCCTAAGGATGATAACAGCATCGAAAACGGCATCATCATCGATAAGAGCCGCCGTTGGCCTTTGATGATCGATCCGCAGAACCAAGCAAATAAGTACATCAAGAACATGGGAAAGGAGACTCACGAGCAGGGTATCGAGGTCATGAAGGCTACAGATCACACTCTGATGAAGACATTAGAACTGGCTGTTCAGCATGGCAAGTGGGTGCTGATCGAGAATGTCGGGCGGGAGTTAGATCCTTCCCTCGAGCCTATTTTGCTGCAGCAAGTCACCAAAACATCTTCTGGACTCTGCATTACTATCGGTGAAAAAGTGCTAACCTATGACGAAAACTTTAAATTCTTCATGACAACTACCCAACCCAACCCGCATTACTCACCAGAAACGTTCGTTAAGGTGGCTATCATCAACTTCGCTATTACGCCGCAAGGTTTGGAGGATCAAATGCTCGCTGAGCTGGTCGCCCTCTAAAACCCTCAGCTGGAACAGAAGAAGAAAGATATTGTTAAGCGCAACGCAGCTGATAAGAAGGAACTGTTGAATATTGAAGACAGCATTCTACAGAGCCTCTCACAGGGATCCGGAGGCATCGCTGAGCTCCTCCTCGATGAAACTCTCATTAACCAACTTCAGAACTCGAAACACTTTGCGTCCTAGATAAATCAGAGAATGAAGGACAGCAAAATAACCGAGTAGCAGATCGATAAGAGCCGTGAAGGTTATCGTAGCGTCGCTTATCGAACTAGCATCCTGTTCTTCTGCATTGTTGATCTCGCCGGTATTGACCCAATGTACCAATACTCCCTTCAGTGGTTCATCAACCTCTTCAAAATGGTAGTTGAAAATGCCCTTCCAGCCACATAGTTAGCTGCTCGGCTGACCAACCGTATCTGCTACTGTGCCTACAGTC
>ERZ724508.1468-NODE-1468-length-13893-cov-6.358506_pt1 | contig 13893 bp, 20 predicted proteins | sample MGYA00376041_ERZ724508 | MGnify/ENA primary metagenome ERZ724508 (study PRJEB28724, sample SAMN07190887) | wastewater metagenome | isolation source: effluent of sewage treatment plant in Hong Hong | place: USA: Christiansburg, Virginia | collected 2016-03-01 ...
AACCGTATTCCTATTGATCAGAACGTGCTCAACGATATGCGCCATTTTGGCTTCGAAGTTGAGCATGCTCAAAAGTCAATCGAAGCTAACAGGCATAACTCTGTCACGACCTCCTACTATCTTTTGCTTAAGAAGCAGCTGAAAGAGGGAATACAGTCAGACGCAGACATCAACAGTGCCACCTTCGATGCGGGTTTGCTGGTCCCACAGAAACGCAGAGAGAGATTGAAAACTCTTCCAGTGGAAGCTGGCTCTATCGTCGACTGGAAATAGGACAAAAACACCCAAGGTCGTAAACGCTACTCGAGTATCCAACGCAGAACTCCTAACAGTTCCATGCAGGTTGGACGCCGTTCCATCAACACAATTTAACGTCTAAACCTGGATAACGCTTCCACAAAGCCCCATGACCTAACCAACCACGATATCGTGGTGAATCTGAACTCTGCCATCAAATAGAAACTTGGTGATGGGAAGAGTACAACCAAGTACATTCATTCGCAAAAGCGAGGAAACTTCCTGCTTGAGGGTTTGGATAAATGTCAAAAACCAGAGAGTAACAACAAACACAACGAAAGTGTCAAGGAAAAGCCTACTTTATCCACAAAGTTTGCTGGGTTTTCACCTTCGTCTAATCTCATTGGCAGTCGATATCGCGAACTCTACAAAAAGTCGCTGATAAGTCGCAGCAGATAACGGCAATCCATAATGGAAAGAGCCTCAATTGTTGAGCATGAACTCAACCCTCATAACCGAAGTCCGAAGCCGCAGGCGTACAGCAGCAACCGGCCACGTATCCAAGATTTACTGACAGGCCACGAACGTGAACGCCCACAGGCACGTTTCAAGCCGAGCACTTGCAAGAACGCCATCAAGAAAACACCGTACTACTGATTAAAGTTTGACACTACCTAACGGATTGCTCATGTTGTTCGTTTCCTTCACATTTAATTTATTCAAACCCAACGGTCACAAAAATGAACAGGATTGGTCTTAGCAAGCCCGCACCTCCAAGCAAATAGTAATGTAGTTAGCGAGCTCAGCGTTGAACTCACTGTCTCCACTTGGGATAAGGATTCACATGGGTTGTACGATTACGAAATGCCAACCACACGCACACACCAGCGCAAGTTCAAGATCGAGGGGCCATGCAAGATCTTCCGCAACTGGCTCAGTACATGTTAGCATCATGCAGCTGCTGAGACTATTGTTCTATCCAACGAAGACATCAAACGAGGGAAGTTGCCCAATGAGGAGCTGCACTTCATGGCGTCAATCAGCATCAACCGTAACGGCAACACAGAAAGTAAGCGAGGGTACTAGTTTTAGATTTCGCTCTGAATGCTCCCGAACAACCGTCGAGTCCGATAATTCGAACCGACCCGAATTTGCCACCCGAGGAACAAGGCCCCGTGAACACCAATAGCTACCTGGTTGCTAAATACCTGGAATCAGGAAGCGGAAACAGCAAGAGTAGTGGTCACGCACTAAACCCAGGCGATACCATCAAGCTGGGTAGGATGGAGTTCTTGGTTATTGAATGCCGAACCCGCGAACAGACGTATACGATTCGCTCGACAAACCATCTTGGAGAAAAGAACGGTGTGCACACCGTCGACGAAGAATTCACAGGAACTGGAAGCTGCAAGATCTGCTTGTCAGACGAAGCCACTCCTGATAACTTCCTATTTTCGCCGTGCAAGTGCAAGGGATCATGCGAACTAGTGCACCTAAACTGCCTCAAGATGTGGATTGACTCCAAAGTCAAGAAACAAGTTAACGGGATAGCAAGCACCTATAACTTCACCAAGTTCGAGTGCGAACTGTGCAAGGAACCATTCCCGAAGACCGTGCACCATCAGGGCAAACAGATCGAGATGATCAACATTGAGAAGCCAGCAAAGCCCTATATCATATTCGAAAGCCTCAACGAACGAAATTAAACGCGCGAAGAAAAGAACCTACACTTGATCTGCGCGGACGAGAAGCAACCCATCAAGCTCGGTCGGGGTCACCAATGTGAAATCCGCATGACAGATATCTCAGTCTCACGAGTCCACGCACAGATTCGCTTCGAACACAACAAATTCTTCATTACTGACCAGAACTCCAAGTTCGGCACGCTTGTGAAGTTGGACCGCAAGGTCGATCTCACTAAGTAGCTGATTCTGCAGGCCGGTCGCAGCACTTTGCAATTCACACTGCAATCCGACCGCTGATCTTTACGTCTCTGCTTTAGATGAGAATTTAATGTCAGTCGCATTTCCTATACCGGTATAGGTTACAGTCGTACATCACCTATTTGGCCTGGTTAGCTAGTTGATGGGAGGGGATGTTTGCAATGCTCTCCACATCCTTGAAGTATAGCTTCTTGCGATGCTGCTTACCCAAGCTAAACTACTCAGCGAGGATTGGGTCCACCATACTCTTGCTTGCATGCACCTTCTGTTCAGAGAAGTTACTGTTCAGGGTTGTCACTGTCCTCCGGAATGAGCTTCCAGTGGAGGAAAGCTTCGTTGATTTGACTCTAGGATTGTGTTTCATCGTTCTTTAAAGGATCGCAGATTTTCGATCCGTAATACAATCTTCCAGGTTCTTGGCGATGTTCTGTTAGTGTTCATGGGTTCGTTTGCAGTCCGCACTCTGGTATTCATGGACAACATGATAGCGGTTCTTCGGAGCTTTCGTGTCCTTGCTATACAGTAAGGGCCGAGTGCGAGGAGTCGTCATCGTAAATGCCATTGGCTGCTGAATCTAGCTTTCAACTTTGCGCTCCCTATAGCACTCCTTTTTGATGTCCACAAATGGCTACTGGCTGGTGCTATTGCGGTTCAGCAAAGATTTTGATAGGCCCTACATTAGCCGAGTCTTACAGTCTTCTCCAGGTAGGAACTGTTCATAAGTTGGTTGCTTCTTCTTTCAGCCCTCTCTAAAGGTGACAGTATGCTCTGCCAGTCCGTTTCATCGCGTAAGTGAAACCTCTCGTCGCTGATATTCTTCTCGTGCTGGTGGATGTCTCTAAACTGCCTTACGAACTCCCAATTTTGATCATGGTCGTCTCCAACCTCCAAGGGTTGCTACTGCATCTACTCTTAACTACGGAACTTGCCTGTGCGATGAATGAAGTAACTCGTTCCTGCTGATGCCTATTAGCATTACTTCTCAGAGCTAACTATCGATCGCATTGTACCATCAAGCCGCTGGCGATGTCGAAGCACTTTGGACCTCTCCATCAGCACGTACTGCTTCTGCTGCTGCTGACGCTGTTGGGTGTAGATATTAAACATCAATAAAAATAAGCAGAGGCGCCACCGACCATCAGCATCGCCCACTATGCCTCTTGTCAGGTAGTGTTGGGTTCAATTGGTGAATTGGTTGCCTCATTTCGAAGGCAGTTATACTTTATTTTCCTAATTGCCGTCGAATGAAGTACAGCCAGCTCATCACCCTCACCGAACAGATGATTCAGAGCTACAACGAGAACATAATGACACCGGATAGCCATGCAGAGTAGTTCCTTTCAAAGCAGGAAAAGATGTAGGACACCGAACGAGTATTCCTCAAGCAGGTATTCTACGGAGTGGATCGCTATCGCGAGTTTCTCAGAGCATTCAATCGTGTGCTGTTTCAGCTGTACCCAGCGCAGGCTGCCCGTACCGATTCCACGTTGTACTGCATCTTCACATACATCATCTGCTTCCGATTAGATGAACTGCCAATGCAGGAGTTCAGGAAGATCGTGCTCAGTCAGAATGCCGTGAAAATGAACGTGCTGTTCGACTTGTTGTTTGACCTGAAGAAGCTTCGGGAGAACGTTCGACCGGAATGGAGTAAATGCCTGGATGAGCAGTATGTGGATGAACAGATCATAGCAAAGATGGAGAAGAAGCTGGAGGTGCTTGCCGAACTGATTGCTCAGGTGTGTGAACGGGCCACTGGAAAGAAAAGTGATTTGGTGATGTCGATCGAAAGCACGGTGGGCATGGAGGCTGCAGTCTATACCAAAAAGGACAGCAAAAAGCAACCAACTACCTTTGAGCCATTTAACCTTACCAAACCTAAAGTGAAGTTACTCCCCGAACCTGATAAAATTGAAGTGGCTGTAAAGGCTCGACCTGCACCAAATCCTGGCAAGTCTGCCAAGGAAATTGAACAAGACAAAAACCGCCGACGCGATGAAATTCGAGAAAACGTTCGAAAGTTCTATGAGGAAAATCAAAAAGAGTTCCAGCTAAAGTCAGTGGTCAGGCCGACGAATATCAACAAAGTCAAGGAGGAAGTTGAAGCAACCCTTAAGAAAGATTTCCAACCGAACCGCAAGTTTGCCAAGCCCATGCCAAAATATGGGGAGGTAGAGACGAAGTTGAACGTTGCTGCAATTCTCCGAGAGTAGAAGAAGCTCAAATAAAAGATAGAGTAGGAGGAAAGGCGAGTCAAAGAACTTGAGGTCAACCTACGTGATGACACCTAGTACCAGAACTGGCAGAAGGACATGAAGGATAAGGACAAGTACGAGTAGCTGTAGAACCAACAACGCAAAAAAATCGAAATGGAGTTAGCTCGTGAAGCTGCAATCAAAGCTTACCAGGATAAGGTCAATGAGAACAAGCAGCTCGTTCAGAACATGAAAGACATAGCCGACGAACTCCGAGAGTAGCGAGAGGAACTTGAAGCTGAGGAGAGGTAGGCTAAACGTCGACTGGTTGAGGATGTGAACGAAAAGAAGTAAAACATCGTGGTGGAACGTGAGAAGGTGGTATAAAAGAATAAAAAAGCACATGACGATGGCAAAGAGTAGATGAAGCGCATCATTGAGAAGAAGAAGGAAGAGGATGCCGTTGAGATGGTTAAGAAGAAGGAGCTGATCCGAGAAATCCGATAGTTATAGAAGCAGCAGAAAGTAAAACCTAAAGTACTCAACCCCACAGAAACGATGGGATTTGGGCTGTTGTAGGAAATGTCGCTGCAGGAACTCCGCGAACGTCTTGTGGAGGCCCAATAGACAAAACGGCGCGAATAGTAGCAACGTCGTGCAGAAAACATGAAGAAAAAAGATTAATTTGCTCGTAGCATCAGCTAGAAGAAGGATATGATAATGAACAACCGTGCCGAACAGTCTAGGATCAAGGAGGAGGAGCGACTGCGCAAAAAGAGGGAGGTGGAAGAGGAACGCCAGCGAATCGAACAAGTGAAGCTCAAGTCTGCACAGGAATTCAAGGAACGTGAATTACAGAAACAACAGCAAAAACGAGATGACCAGGAGAAACTGAACAAGGAATTGAAGGAGATCAGTCAACGCAGACAATTTATGAACGAAAACCAAGCCGCAGTTGAAGCCAATGCATTCAAGAATCAGTAGTTCGGTGCTGAAAGGTAGCTTCTAGACCGCCAGAACAGTAAGCTGGTGGACCGCGAGAAGCAGGAGAGCGTGAAGATGAAGGATATGAAAGTGATCGCAGATCAAGCAAAGAAACAAATCCAAGAAAAGGTACAACATTGGGCCAATATAGATTGACTTCAACAAACTCTACAACGAAAATAGGTAGGAATCGAACAAGGTCAACCAAATGATCAAGCTTGAGGATCATGAAGCCAAGGCAACTCGCTTCCACGCAGTCAAGGAGTACGAGCATAAGCATAGTCAAAACATGACGCAGCTCAATGAATACAAGTCCAAGATCAGCGAGATGAGTCTAACCAGGGCCAAGGCATCACTGGCCCGTCAAACGAAAAAGTGATGGCTCTCCTTGTAATTTAATAAGATCCAATGCACAAACACGATGATGGCTATTGCCATGACGATTCGAGTTCGTTTTCAAACACCCATGAGGTTAAGGTGCCAAGATACGATGTGAAGCTGTGGCCCCACATCAAAGCCCGCACCTTGAAGGCTGAGGTGAAGCATTACGTGCATGCTGTTGCCGAGACCTCGAAGGTATGCATGGACGTCATGGGATTTGAAAAGATCCATGTTACGCAGCATGGGAGGGAATGCAGGCACGAGGTGAGTGCTCCTTCAGAAATTGGAAGCCGCCTAACCATCCACCTGGTCGAGCCACTTCAAAAAGGGTCTGACTGTGTTCTGCACATCACAAGCTTCACCCGCAACTCCAAATCACTGACCTGGGGCGATTTCGTATTCACTCAAAACGAGCCCATCTACTGTCGAAGCCTGTTCCCTTGCCAGGATACACCTTCCAGCAAGTCAACCTTCTAAATTGATATCCACTTGGATGAGGATAGCAGCAAACTGAATGTCTTTGCGACTGGACTGAGACATGCTGACACAAACAAATTTACTATGCACATACCAATTCCGACCTATCTATTTGCCTTCCTAATTGGGAACTTTGAGCATCGCAAGCTAAACCATCGCATCGGTGTCGTTGCTGAACCCGCCGAAATTGAAGCTTGCGTGAAAGAGCTTGACGAGTTAGAGACCTACGTGAGCACTCTTGAGAAGCTTATCTTTCCTTATGAGTTTAGGGAATACAATGTGTGCATCCTTCCAAGGAGCTTCCCCTACGGAGGTATGGAAAATCCGATCTACACGTTCGCCAGCCCGAGCATCATTACAGGTGACAGGAGCGGAACAACTGTGGCTGTGCACGAAATTGCACATTCATGGACTGGCAATCTCATCAGCTGCCGTAACTGGCAGAACTTCTGGATGAATGAGGGCTTTACTGTGTATTTTGAGAATGCTGCACTGCGAGTTCTCAATGGAGAAGAGTACTATAACGTCAGCAGCATTGTTGAGCAGAAGATGCTGCTCAAGACAATCAATGAATTCGGCAAAGAGAATTCATTCTCCTCGCTGACTCCGCAAATTGGGCATGGCAATCCTGACGATGCGTTTAGCGTGGTACCATACTATAAGGGCTATACCTTCCTTACCTATCTCGAACAATTAGTGGGTGCTAAGCCTTTCCTGGAACTCCTTCAGAGGTTTCTTAAGAAGTACAGTAGGAAGAGTGTGGAATGGCACCAGTTCCGTGATGAGTTCAATGCCTACGTCGCTGAACATTCCATCAAACTCTCAGAGGAGGTACACTGGGAGGAATGGATTGTCAAACCTGGATATCCTCCCAGATTGGACTTGTTTAAGTCAACACGCATTGATGAGGTGACCGAACTCGCTAAACACATTGAATCTGACCCAGAAAGATTTGACACGGAGCTGGGAAAACTTCTTGCCGATATTACCCCGCTAAATGTTCGCTTGTTGGAAGTCCTGCTTCACCTCTGCCAGGAAACCCCTGTTACACACGAAACCCTGAAGCGCATTGACGGAAAGTTTTCTCTATCAACGACACTGAAGAACTACTCATTGATGACCGAATGGTTCTTACTGTGTCTTGTCAATCGATTTGGGGATGTCATCGATAACGTGGAGCAGCGGCTGCTCTCAAAGATGGGTCGGATGAAGTTCATTAGGCCTATCTATCGTGAACTTAAGAAATACAATCGCGCCCTAGCCAACACCCTCTTCGATCGCAACAAATGCCACTATGCTGAGATCGCCAATGACCTCATTGCCAAAGAACTGGCAAAGGAGTGATCACCCCATTCATTAAATTAACCCCAGTTTACTTTGCTTAATTATATTGCTGCTAGCCATGAGCGGAGAACGCTTAGATACCTCCCATCATTCCCTGAACAAGTCAAGCTCCAAGCAGCAGTTCACCTTCTCAAAAGCAAATCGATTCCTACCTCCGGTTCGGCCACTGTACTACCTACCGTTATGGTTTTAGATGCGATCAGTCGTACTACAACCTACCGACGACCCGCGAGCGCCGATCGACATCCTTTGGGGTTGGCAACAAGACAGAAATGGCGCTGGACAAGCATGACATTCCACCGCCTAATCGCTACACCATTGAGGGCGATTTCGACCCGAGCATAATGACCAAGAAGCGAGGCTTTTCGTTTGGCTACGGCAGAGATGAAGTCGTTGGAGGACCACTTTCCGATACGAAGCGAGCCAGATATATTCCAGGTCCCGGCCAATACGGAAACTATTCCACACTGCAAGCTAGATCGACAGTAATCCGTTCGCGGCTGCCTGACAACAGCCTTAACGAACACATTAAAGTTCAACAATCAAGTAAAATTAGGTTCCTGGACCTGGTAGCTACAACCCTCCACCATCTATCAGCGAAAGGGGTAGCTATGTGCTATCCAACTTCAAGAACTGTGTACATAAGACAATCTCACCGGAGGGTTCACACCATCATATCCGAGTGAAGTCTCCAGGGCCCGGCGAATGTAAGCACCTTCGGTTACAATATAGACGACACCAAAGGAACTACCTTAAACGCAGAGGGAAGGTACTACGTTGCTCGGTTTCATAACAGCAACGTAAGAACGTTCAGTAAGGAAACTCGGCCAAGCATGGCCTCTAAGGAAGCGAGCAAGCTTCCTGGACCCGGCGCCTAGTAACCCTTGCATTAACCTCAGCGGAACCTTCTCGGAGTTCGACTGATGCCGACCCTGCTTTTTTTATGCCCTGATGCTGTTCTATATTGTTGGATGCCGCCGGCACCACAGTTACGATTATAAATTAATATGGACATCAAGGGCAAGGGCAGCATCGACCTCATTTTGGGTCCCGTGTATGCAGGCAAGACGAGCGAACTACTCAGGCGTATCAGGAGGTTCCAGTTTAGCAAGGTGAAGTGTCTCGTAGTGCGTCATCACAGTTCTAATGCTGATAGAGAAGACATCGAAAAAGCATTTCAGAGGTAAATGACACTGTAAGTTAGGCTGCAACCATTATCAAAGATCATGACCTGCCGGTCACTTTCCTAACTCAATACCGTTTGGGATAAATACGATGTCATTGCTATTGATGATGGACATCGTTTCCCTGACTTAGACTACTGTGAACTGCTCGCTCACAACAACAAGAAGGTCATTGTGAGCTCATTGGATGGTAACCACAGTCAATAACCCTTTCCAGTACTCTCCAAACTTGTAGCTCAGTGTGAGGCCCTTGATAAACTGTCAGCCATCTGCCTCAGCTGCGGAAACGAAGCAGCCTTCACCAAGCTCCGACCGGGTTCGACCACCTACGAGCCAACTTGCCGTAACTGCTTAAGACTATGACCAGTGTTTAATGTGACCCAGCACAAAAATATCAACTACTCGCTGAAGGTCAAAACGGAAAGTTGCCGGAGATCTGCACTGCTCTAGTAGGTTCTTCTCGGAAATTTGGTGGTGCGGGTGGGAGGTTTTTCGAGTTGAAGGTTTCGTATTTCATACTACCGCGTTCCCAGATTCCTTGAATTATGATACCGTCAGGGTAGCGCAGTTCGCCTTCACCGTGTCTATCTTACGACTTGAACTTACTTCATGTCGTTCAGGAATCGACCATCATAGATCGTTCCATTCTACCAAGTGTACCTCCCCTTCCCAGACTTTTTATCTTGGAAGTAATCCCCCTCGTATGTATCGGAGCGACCTTGCCGGTTAGATTTCCAACAACCATGTCCATGACGCATTCCATTGAGAAATTGACCTTGGTAGACAGCGCCGTTAGCCCATTTATAGGTACCTTATCCCGAGAACCGACCCGTTGTATACTCACCTTTATATGTGTCTTTGTTGCGGAATTGCTATCGACCGAAGCCATGCTTAAGACCGTCCTCGAACCCTCCTTCATACACTTCCAATCCATGAAAAACCAGTTTACCTAATCCATCTTTCTTGCCGTTTTTCCAATGTCCATCGTAGATGATTCCAGAGGACTATTCCAATCTCCCCTTGCCGTGCCGAAGCCCTTGGTACCAGTGTCCAACATAGTTGTCTCCTTTAGCAGAATTGACCACCCCGTACCCCTATCTCTTTCCGTTGTTGAATTACCCTTCGTAGATATAATCTAAATAGCAACTGACTTACTTCCGGGAATGAGCTCGACTCCTTTTCCACTTTTGCAGCCTTACTATTTACCGTTCCCATCCCACCCCCCAATATAGAACTTACCACTGTAATGCCAGAGAATGTGTTTGCGTTGATGACAGAAATATACGCAGTTCCTATATTTTTTAATCGTCAAGGCAGAATTTTCAGCAACAGGATAACCAAACACTGCAAATGTCTGTTTGGCCAGGTTGGTGAGCTCTTCAGAGTTGAGCAGGGGATTTAGTGGACCTGGCAGCTTGGGAAATACCACTAGTTTCTTGTTTAGATCCTAGCTAGTTCGGAATTGTGCAAGCTCAATAACCGATATTTCTCCAGGGTTCTCTTAGTCCATGAATTGCTCCTGTGGATTAGGGTCTATATCGTCTCTTGCATAGTTGAGTGCTTCGACCTCTGGTAACCGTACGTTGGGAATACTTTGAGCGGGGTACCTTTCTTTGGGTTCCCTTTTGACCTGCGAGATGGAAGGACTGTCGTATTTTTCGTGTTCCTGCTACTTCCGGGGGATGTTGAAAATCGGTTTGGCTGGCATTGACTTTCTGGTTTGCGCAAACTTCTCTTGATCAAGATCTTCTGGATTGAACCTTTTAAAGCGAGTATTATTGTCGATGTTTAGTGCCTCGTTTGATCGTTCATTATGCTCCATCTTCTTCGTGGTATCGAAGCGAGTGTCGAATGGAGGTCGGTTAAAGCTAGTGTACTTCACTGGCTAGTTCTTTCGGATGTTTGAGAAGTTCTCTGCTGAGGCTTTGTTACGACCCTTCAGTCCACTTTTGCTATGACTATTCAGTGGCAGGAATACATCCCGTTGTAGATCAATTTCACTGGACGCTTGTTCGTTTAGTGCTGTGGTCTTGGGTATGGTGCTTACTGGTTGAGCAGCTCCATTGTAAAAGACAGTCTTCATATCACCAATTGTCACTCGATCTTTTGATTTTGGTTAGGACCTCTACTGTAAATCTTTTGAAGGATATGGAGATCCGCTGAGTTGCGAGCTTCCCTTCTGTGGTGGGATAAGTGTCTTGGACATCGGCTATCCCTCAATGCTTGGAAGGTCGTATGGACCACTGATGTTATCCATCTCCTTCTGCTGGAGGTATGCTCGCTTCATTTGATCTTCCTTCATGTTGCGTATGAGCTCCTTCAGCTCAATAATCTCGTGCTTGAGCTCGTCATGATCTCGATCAGTATCCATACTGCGCTTCTTTTTCATGTTGGGAGTATTCTCAACAGTCAAACTCACTAGTTTGCTGTTTATCCGACAGGTCTTGCTTTTCTTCTTCATTTAGACAGTTTTGGGCGGTTACGAGATTGGCGGAAGTTGTTCTGTTCTTTGCTGCACCCTCAACAGTGCATCTTACATCCTGGCTTACTTCGACTATAACTTTCTCTGTCGCTCCTCCAGCTGAACGATGTGGCTTTGTAGCTTCTCCACTTTCTTCTTCATACTTGCACTCGATTGATTTTATGAACGCACTGATACGCTCTCCTGCAATTTGTTAATGGGGATATGCGAGTCGCTTACCCTGTTATACTTGCTTTCGATTGCTAGCTTGGCTGGCATTATGTTGGTGTTGGAGAACCTTCCCTGCTCCGAGTGTTACATATCGGCAGGTTTATTATTTACGGCGCTGGGTAGGCCTGAACTGGAATTCCGAAGGTTGTCGTTGCCTGATCTTTATGGCTGGTCTGAAGAGTCGTTGGAGGTATTGCCTGGCGTGCTTGCCAACAACGAATTTTTCAGTTCGGTGTCTTCAGCTTGCTGTTGCTAGTGTTGCCTCACCTGCGAAGTGGATGGTCGTCTCATCTGATCCTTTTTAGGTTCAAGCCTCCTCATGAGAAACCCGTCTGTGGTATAGCTCACATCCCACTTAATGGGTTAGCCGTCCCCCGCCACAACAGACCCAAGTATATTTAGTCTGGGTGAAGCCGACATCCTCTGCGATATATTTATTGAGCCGACAATCAGAATATGGTGCAGTCGCGATCCTTCTTTTTGTCGTCTTTGCCATTGGGAGCATTCTGAGCATTCGGACGCTGATTCGAACTTGCCGTAGTCGTACGGCTGCCATTGTTTGGCATGGCTGTTTGCATCCGTTGCACCTCCACCGGTTGATTTCGCATCGATTGGATACTTGGGTTGATTGCCTTCACGCCCATCTTGTTCTGTTGTGGTTAGATCTTCGTCTCGGGCTTTTTCACCTACTTCGCGTACTCCTGACCGAAGACTTTGAAGCAGAGCTGCATTATTATGTGGTGTTACATTGTTGTCCTTGAGGTAACCGATCTGTTCAGCAGACACGTTATCTATTCGGTGGTTCATTTTGTAGTTGAACACAGGTTTGCGGGTGCGTTCCTTAACAACCTCCGTGCGGAACACCTACTTACTATCGTCCTTGAGCTTCAGTGCGTATTCCACATAAATGTTCTAAAAGCCCTCAGGGATGTCAGCTCGTTTTATCTCCACGGTGAAATTGAACGGGTTTCCGATTAAGTGTTCCGGTTCAATATCCTATTCTCTTTGATCGAACTCTGACGACAGGTTGATGGTGCCTGTTTCGTCAGTGGGAATTAGGCTGACTTCAAGCATACCGCACTCACCGTTTTCGGCCACTAGCGCTAGCTCCGAATCCTGGTCAAGCATATACGCTAAGCTTAACATTGTGAGAAAGCCGTTGCCCACTTGGATGTGTTCAGTGACGTCCCAAAACGGATCCTCTTCGTTGTGCGGAGCTGGAGGAACCTCTCCAGTTTCAAGATATTTCTCCCAAAGATCTTTGATGAGGTAGTAACGATATCCAAACTTCTCAATGTCCCAGAAGTAAGTGTACCCGACCTATCTATTGTCCACCTGGACCTTGATCATCTTCTTCTTTTTGTCGCCTTATCCCTCCTTTGACTTTGACTAAAGTTCTTAGGGAATGAGGAAAAGCTTCACCGCCATTGAAACGTTTCGTTTGAACTCCTTCGCAATCAGGTTAACTTCGATGACCTTGGGAATGTACTTCGTGAGCTTGTGCTCGAAGTAGTTCTTCTCGTTCATCTTGCTCTTCTGGGCCTGTTCAGCATCCTTAATCTTTTGCCGTTCCTTTTCGATATCCAACCGCATCTTTTCGAGCTCCTGACCCAATCGTTCCTTCTCCTCTTTCCGCTTTGCTTCAATTTAGGCCTTCTCGGTCTAGCTTTTCTTCTGCATCTCTTTCACCATCTCTTATTGTTACTGTTGAACTTTCCGCATCTTTTACAGCTCTACTTATTTCTCATTCAGAACTCGCTATTGTTATTCGCGAGCCTTGTTTTCCTTAATGGTATTCTCCTCCTACACCTTCTACTTCTTATGGTGATACATCTCTTCTTGGGCAAATTACCAGTCAATTTCACGCGTAATCTCCGGACCTATTCGACGCTCTTCTCCTGGCAACAGAATAAGGAAAGTACTGCTGCTACCCAGCACCAGCCTATCTTCGTGGCAAAGTCTTGTTGGCTCACTAATCAACTGCCCGTTGATAAAACAGTTGGACTCTCCTGTATCATCTTCGGTTGGTCTTAACCAGTAACCATTTTCAAGATGTTGAATGCTTGCATGATGCGCTCTCACACCTACACCTCCCAGAACAATGTCGTTAGGTGGTTCAACTCCCTTCCTACCAATTAGTATCTCTGACTTGTCCATAGGATACTTCATTTTGCGGCTGAGCATGGGATCCTCGTTGAGATTAACAATATGAGCCTTAGTCTCATCGAACTTATCCACGAGAGATTCCGCCTTCTCTAGCTTCTCTGTCTTGGTCATACTATAGTCTCCCAACCTTTCATTGTTGTAATTCATCTCCGACTTGGCATCGTTGAGCTACTTCAGTGTCTTTTCATCGAGGCTCGCGACATTCACACCCATCTTGGAGAACATCTCCATAAACTTCTTCAGTCTTTCGTTCTACTCTGTCAGCTCGCGAATAACTCTGTCTGTTTCAG
>ERZ724508.1469-NODE-1469-length-13892-cov-3.377177_pt1 | contig 13892 bp, 7 predicted proteins | sample MGYA00376041_ERZ724508 | MGnify/ENA primary metagenome ERZ724508 (study PRJEB28724, sample SAMN07190887) | wastewater metagenome | isolation source: effluent of sewage treatment plant in Hong Hong | place: USA: Christiansburg, Virginia | collected 2016-03-01 ...
ATTAGCATAGTAAGTATCAGGCAGGATTCTTCCAGTCGGCCAAAGAGAAGTAGAGGTAATGCTGACAACAACAAATTTGAAATTAAAAGAGCAGGCCAGAGAATGACCATTATAAGTATTGACACTTAAACCTTGGACGAAGAAAGAATATTCCTTATTCATAGTTGCAGGATTGGTGGGTCTGATGCTCAAAATTGGCTTGTTGAGTCGATAGAGTCTCATATAGCTCTATTAAATAACTAAGACAAGGTTCTGATTTCTTTAGAAGTCTAACACAACGTTTGTTGTATTGTGCTCAAGTATTTCATAGGCATTCAAATAAGTCCTGCTACCTCTGCTGAAGACGATACTTGAATTATACCATGTGCTGCCATTTGTAGCATTGGTCAAGTTAGCAGTGACCTGGACAATCACATACTATTCATTAACCCATACTGATTGGATAGTTGAGTTCGACATGATACTATATTTAGTAATAATTTGAGGTCTCAGTTGATTAGTGAAGTCAACCTCGTATATTGCGTGGTTTGTGGCAAGGGCAAAAAGAATCTCATTGTCCAAATTCGATGAGTAGACTCCTAATCTCAAATATCCTGAGTCTGTTCGATATCTGCCTGTGATCAGGATGTTTTGGTTTGGAGTAATGTCGAATACAATGACTCCAGAGTGATAGTCCAGTAGATACATATTTCCCATGTATAATTTGAAGTCAGTGATTGATAGCTTATCCTGATGAAGATAAGATCTATCCATAATCTTCAAAGTTCTTGGCTTGAAAGGATCAAAGAAGGTCAAGATTTATAAATAAGTGTTGTGGTCATGGCGAGCATCGATTCCATCAGCAAAATAAGCTCTGATCAAATAGTTGTATCCTTCTTAACGTAACAAAACAAATCTTCTTCTCGTCATCTGAGTGTATGGCACATACATATCGTTTTTAACTTGTTTTGGGATAATTGTTTGCGAAGTTGTATTGACATATAAGAAAATATTTTGAAGTCCGAATGCAACTGATTGGACGCAATCAACAATTGCAAGATGAGCATCTCTCATCCAAATGGCATCGAAACACCATATGCTTTTTTCATTTTCTACTGTAACTTTTTCAGAGAGGTCTGGCACAGTTTCATTAGCTGATGCGGCTCCCCATCTGATAATTGTTTGATAACCCTCTTCACTCAAAGTAATAAGAGTACTTCCCCATTCATTTCCATTATATTACAAATGATGGGATTTCAGTCCTGGTTGGGATTTGTTGAAGTTTTTCACGACATCGGTTTTTTAAGTGAGATAGACAAAGTCTGGGGCTGAAGATGAAAGGTTAAACTCAAGATTAAATCCTGTAAAATATTCATCGAGATTATAAGATTGTACTTCATTCAAAGAAATTGGGATATCGCTCATTTGGAACCTTGGAGAGGTACAGCTGGGCACTGGCTCAGGGCTCATGGCGAACCCTACACTAATCAGTAGTAAGGCTAAAAATAGATATTTCATTAAATATTAATAACTAAACCATATCCATCCAAGGCATTAATATTTACTTGAATATTATTTTATAAATATTCAAATTTATACTACTTTTATAAAGTAATTTTAATCAGTTAAGCTATATAACATCATTCTTCTGCCAAGAACTTTTTTAATCTTTAGGTTGCTGTCTTCTTACAGTTTTCAAATGCGAAATGGTGCTGCACGAGTGATAGGTTCTACACTTGTGATTTAAACATATCCTTAGCTTTTTGGTTGGGATCCATTTGTTGGTTCATTGGCATCATTGGCATCATGGGATTTGGACTTGCTCCCATTTTTTGATTTGGTACGTTAGGTTTTTTTATACTTTGTTCAAGGGCTTCCATTACTTCATCGTCATCTCTCAAGAAAAGAGAATAAAGCTGACCTAGTCCAAACATAATAAAGAAATAGAAAGATATGCCTGATATATACTGCACATTCAAATTTTCCATTTCAATTCCACTTTGTGTAATAGTTTTAAAAGTTTGGGAAAGATTGAATGGAACTTTCGCTAAAAGAATTCCACCAAACGAGTAGTTTATCCAGCCAATTGTGACGACTGAGAATAAAATAGTCGGTAAAGTGCCACCCATTCCTTCCATCATGCCCTGCATTTGAGCCATAGGGTCAGTGGCTTCGACAGGCTACCTCTATTTGACTAGATAGCCAGTTTCAGGTGTACACAAGAAGGCTCTTCTTGAATTAAATGCATCTTCAGTCATATATGAGTATTTTCGAATTAAGAGATCGCATTTGGCCATAATATTTTTATCCTCATGATCTCGATACATGCCTGGCTGCTTGATGGCTTTCTTGGAAGTTTTATAAGCATTGTATTTGCTGTAGTACATTCTGACAATAGAAAGCGACAATGTGACATAGACAATGGGAAGAAAAACCCACCATAATATTCTTTAATCTAACAACAACTCAGTCATTTGCTTTTAATGATTACAAATATTATATTAAAATAACATAATAAAGTAAAGATAGCAGTACTAAAACTATAACAAATGAGGATTATTATTAAAATTTTACTTTTGTCTGTCAAATACTGACCAAATTAACAATTATAATTTTTATTTATTAATATGTCTTTCTCACTCAGCAGTAGTAAATAGCCCTTCATAGATAATTTACTTTTTTAAGCGAGTTCTTAATCAGTCATGAATAGTCAAGACAATATTTTTGCACACAGATGTACAGCCAGCAATAACTAATAATCTCAAGATATTATTTATAGGTCTCCAAAAAATTCACAAGTATATGTCTACTAATAGAAGCCCAGGACAGCCTCAAAAACTGATGCTTCTGGGGAGGCTAAGGATCAATTAAAAGAAATAAACTCCGATTAGGAAATAAAAAAAAAATAATCCCAAAACTAATATGCTCTATAATAGAATAAATCCTAATTAAGAAAAGGTTATAAGTAAGCAAAATAATAGAAATTCATTTCGATAAAAAAATAAGTAGAAAAAATATGTATAAAATAAAATTTATAAGATGTGCTATATGAGTACAATGACTAGGCTGAGTTTAAGAAAAATAATTTAAAAAAATCAATAGGAAGGTTATTTATCGAGAGGGTGTCAGAAAAAATAAAAAAAATATAAGAAGATCCTCCTGACCCTGAATGGATTTAGAGAATGAAAAAAGTGAAAAAAAAATATACCAGGAAAGATACCAGAACTCGTTCATATAGTAACAGAGATATGAGTGAAATTCTTTGCTTAGATAAGAAGGAGTGTTGGAGAATAAATTTAAAAATATTGAGGGAAGTTATAAGAGATTGCGAGACAATTCGAAACAATATCATTATAACAGGCCATGGGAAAGCCTTTAATACGATGAAATACATGAGGGAAGCTAAAAAATTAAGTTTGATGTGCAGAAGTATCACGCTGATAAAAAACTACTTTGGAGTAGACGATGGTTACCAAACATGATATTGATAAGATTATGTTAAAATAGTTTATTAATTTATCCCTCGATTGTAATCACAATTGCTCATTTTGGATCAGTGAATTAAAAATCCCCACTCGATCAGATTTCATTTAAATTGACTTATAACTCGTATTACTCGGTTATTCATCATTGGGATTGGAGACCACTGTGACTATGGTCTCCGGCCTTTTTATTTTGTGAAGGCGATAGCTATACTTAGGAAGTCGTTTTTATCGATGAATTGCATATTATAGTTTTTCAAAGGGTAACTCGTTGTTCACTATCAGGTATGTTTTCTTTATCTACTCGTTCGTTGTTATTCCTTTGTATATTAGTTGGAAGTGATAAGTTAGAAGTCGGCATATGGGAAGTAAAAATATGCCTGATAAAATTCCAACTAGCAAATAAATAATAAAATTTCTAACCAAACTCTACTCCTCGCGGCTGATCGTGACAGTAAAATATATGCCGAGGGTTAAACTGGACATAATGAGCAAAACTATGCCAACAAGGTAGGCTAAGAAATACCTAAATTTATTTAAACTTACTTATAGTTATATTTTCCGATGCACACTGACAGCCAGGGACAATGATGGTCATATCTTTCTACGCAATGGTTGCATGCTGAACAGTGAATTGAGCGGATTGGTCGATATATTCTGCATTCAGAACAGTACTTCTGCTGATGAAGCAAATTTCTTTGGCTAATAAGATATCTGTGCTATTATTGGATGGGCTTCGGAGGAATGGAAAATAGTTATTATTCAGTCTCGCACCTGAATTACTTAAAATTTACTTATAAACGATCTGAGGCAAAATCCCCGGATTTGTTGTCAGTACTTTTAACATTGCCGCATTGACAAATATTTGAAGGACGATCTCCATCGCAGCCAGCCCATAATGAAATTAAAGAAATAGCTGTACAGTGAGAGCAACCGCGGGTATTTAGAGAAAAAGAAAAGTGGCAACTGGCGGCCAAGGCGAAGAACTGCCTACTTAATTGGGAAGAATACTTGTACGGGAACAAAGATAAGCAAACTTTGGTTCGCCAAGTTGTTAGTTATCGACTTTTCACTTTACTTAACAGCATCGATTATATATTATGTCATCTATATCAAGAATATTAATATTAGACATTATTAATTGAGATAAAATCAAGAAAAATTATTCTCACTTATTATTCTTTATCTTTTCATTGAAGTAACTTGTTAAGTACGTGTTTTCGACAAGTATTTGCACAGGGAAGTGCATGTGCACACTCTATGCGTCCCTCAGAATCCCACTCATCTTCTTGATGATTTTATATTCCAGATAGATCATCGCTAGAAGATAAAAAGGTGATAAGATGCTTCCTATGATGATCAATCTCTTTTCAGTGTTATCCAATGAATTTGCTGTCAGCTGTTCGAACCGTTTATTCCAAAGGTCAGCGAATAGGTAGATCTTATTTACCCAGTTCAGCATTTGAGTCAATCCAGTTTCTTCAATCCATTTATCTAGAGTTTCCTAGGAAAAATTCCGCTCGATGTCCAGCTTCGAGGGCTCTATTTGGTTAAATGTATTTCGAATTAAGATGATTTGATCGTAAAATTTCACATTTTCAGTCTTCTCAGTATCATTACATTGCAGTTATTCACAGATATTATCATTAAATTTGATGAGTGATCCATCTTTTTGGATCAAATCTTTGGTTAAATCAGTGGCTCTCGAGATGTACGAGTTTAAATTAAAATAATTCACATCAGACTCTAGATATAAGTCATTGGAAAATTTAGTCACAGTTTTGTTTTGGTACAATTTATTCACGTTAATCAGATTAATATTCACGAGCAGAGGTGCTTTACATGCTAAAAATGAAGTCTCCTCGATCAAGCTTACGATTGAAATAAAGTAACTCTAATTATTTGAAACATTGAGATAAAAGATGAGCGGAAGCATGGAAAAAAAGATTAGGAAGAAGACCACGAAGATAAGAACGTACTTAAGTTTTATTGAATAGGTATTATTTTAGGAGACAAGTCTGATATTTCTGACTATATTTTTCTATTTGTCCACGTCGAAGGATGGCTAATTCTTTTCATGATTAATCATGGAAATAATTTAATTGATCTGATTGTTTTTATTAGACTTCATGTGTTCCCAGATCATCTTGAGCTTGTAAGTTATCTTTTTTAGTTATTTCACATTCATGGTGCTGAGGAAATTTATTATTCTTTTTTATTTCTTGCTGATGATGCAGAGCATCGGTATCCAAGAAATTACGATCAGCAGGCACACAAACTAATACAACCCCAAAGTGATGAAAATAATCGATTTCACATTCTTCAGCTCTGCACTATTCCTGGGATTACTCGACATCTAGCTGATCAGCTTAAACATGCTGTGGATTGACTGGTAGTTTAGTTCTAGGAATGTCTTCTTGCTATCCGTAGTTTCAGTGTTCATGATGTAATAGAGCTGGTTTATGAGCTACAAAACTGTAATGTTTCGATACTGTGCCAGTTCCACATCAAATATTTGAATCTACTTCTTATAATCAGATGTTTATGTCAACATCAATTTTACGTCATCTAACTTCTTTATTTGAAGTAAGATTTCAGTGAATTCAGTGTTCAGCTTATCTATGACGCCATTCAACTATTTTTTTTGCCAATTACTCACATAGTTCAATTTTTAATTTTGGATTTCATAGAAATCGAGGATTTGATAAGTCGCAAGTCTGAACTCGTACAAATATCTCACTTCTAAATTTATTGTGTCTTTTAGCTGATGGGTACGTAAAATTTAAATCTCCATCATTTCAACCACAATGAAGTATATCAGGACTGCAAATTTTATCACTATCATTACATTGACAATGCACAGAAATGACTTATCCATTCCACTAGCATTGCTGTTAAATGCATTGATTAACATTTGCTTTTTAGATTGGCTTTGTGTTTGGTCAGTCACAGAGCTTCGCTAGCTCCCACCCCTCTGTATTTACTGATTCATCATTCCTTTTTCTATTTATTAAAAGTTTATAGCTGAATTCGATTATAAGCTGGCTGCTTCATTATTTATCTCATCCTACCCAATTATCAAGACTTTTCTTTTTTCTTTGTTTTTATTTTTGTTGTAGCTTTTTATTACTTCATTGTATTTTTTTCGTTCCATATCAATATTTTTATTAAAAACAAAGTTTAAAACATCATTTCTTTCAATCAGACTTTTGTACTTATGAAAATTTTGAGCAATATTGCCGTGCTCTTAATAAATGTTAAGACTTTCAGCTGCATTTTGAAACTCTGAGATGACTGTCAGGTAATAATCAGGTATACTTTCAACTGATAAGATTTATAGCAAATAAGTGGAAAATTATTCAGTCCTTATCTTTGAAAGCTTAAAGCTAATGGAAAAAGCATTAAGTTTTATGATGTTCAAATCATTTAGAAAGTTTTTATAGACTTAACCAAAGTAAGCAAGACCAAAATTATTCGCTTTATTTGACATTTAATTTGAGGTCGATTCTAAATCTAATGTAGAGCTTAAATATGAAGATGTTGAAGGACTGTAAACACTTGACCCAAAGTTCTTAGGCTCTCGATAAATTCTGAACTTTTACATCATATCTTGATGAGAAGAAAATATGAGGAGTGATTCATAAGTTTTATTTTGTAATTTTTAGAAATTTGGATCATTTAAAAGGTGTAAGAGTTTAGGGATCATCTTTACAAGACATAGGCGGCGTATCTTATCGACTTCACCTTTAAGGGAAGAGTAAAAAATCATTCTATAGAGACTTTAGGTAACTTACTCAATTTTACCATTCAAGTTAAATATTATAAAGCCACTGCTAGTTTATTCTTTTCTTAACAAAGCTGTCACTCCGAACTACCCAGAAAGCAAATGCTCTGTTTTGAGTCGAGCTTGCATCGGAAAAATATATTTGTTTTTATTTTTACCAAATAAAATTCTGTTCTTCGAGGCCAATATGTTAATTTTACCCAATTAAATAAAGTTATTCAGAAATTTATAATGATTTTTGCCAAAAATCCTGGGCATGAACTGATTGATGTTGAAAAAAACCATATCCTCATAGTTATGGCCATAGAGTTAACAAATATTCTTGGTAATCTTTTTTATTTTACCTCGTTATTCAACGAGATCAATGTAAATGACACCATATTGGTCATTAAAAACATCATTATCCTCTTTTTCAAATAACCTTTTTTTAAGATTTTTTTATTGGGTGATGGATTTTAACTATTTTTACTTAGATTTGTACACTTAAAGATATTGATAAAAAATGAAGATGAGAAAATTGACATAGATATTGTCAGGAAAATTCAAAACTAAATTATAAAACTTCTCATTAATTTTTTGCTTGGTTAAAAACAATTTTTTCGAGTCATGAAGTATCTGTTGTATCTTGATGGTATTCAAAGTGAAAACTTAAAAGAAGCCGATGGTTAATTCTAATACATTTTTAATTTAAAACTAAATGTTCTCGATCTGTTCTTCGAATTTGATGATCTTGAGCAAGGGAAGGTTGTTATTTTGAATGTTATTTTTAATAAAGATTCGATTAAAGCACTATCTGGCCTCCATAAGCAGACATTTCAAATCGACTTCATTCACCATACTTATTTACTATTTTTGCATCTTCATGATCTCATAGTATCCTTTCAACGGTTGCTTTGCCACCTAGATTTCCACATAGATGCTCATGATACGAATCTCCCCAGTCTTTTATTTTTATTATAGTTTTTTCATCATTCTTTTGAGATCCTACATCATTATTTAGCTTTAGTTGTGATGAAGGGCCTTTGATTTGCATTAACACTTCTCATTAAGGCAGGTAATTTTATGAATAACTATAATGATGTAAAATTTTTGCCACCACAAATCCCACTCTTTCCTATTGGCATGAGTCTGTTAGATGGATGATCTACTTAACAGCATTCGTGAGAGTATTATGATATCTTTGTAATTTGTTTCTGTTTTGTTCTCATTTTATAATTATAGTGAATCTTTTTCATTATTTTCACCAATTGGAACTTTTTTGTTATTCTGTGTCTCAGGTACTGGGACTGTATTGCTAAATTTGTATAAATTTTTTCGATTCCCATACCAATTATTGATAAAATTACAGGCATTTCTGGAGAAATACGTACTGACGAATATCCCTACTATCAATTTGAATGTCAAATCGATAAACTTTATCTTATTTTCACCCATTAGGAATATGATGCATATGTAAATGTTCAAGGACGAGTAGAAGAATGTGGATTTCTGGATCAAAGGATACTCCACAGTTATTGACACCTGATAAGCTCGAAATAATGAGACTGCTATCAAGAATATGGACCCTATCAGACTCCCAAAGATGATGGTGGAAAAAACAAAGCTAAACTGAAATAGAAGGCAGAGAATTGAATTTTATCTTCTGTTACAGTAATCCTTTTCAATAAATCGATTGGACCAGTTCGTATAAAGCTAAATGGCTGACAAAAAAAAAGCAACAACCATATTAAATGCACAGTAGACTCTGAACTCGACAGTAAAATCGGGATCTATTAATGGCTTAACATTAATACAGCCCACAGGAATGAGAAATATGTACTTGAAATTGAGAAGAATGATGCCAAACAGTTTGATGATAACTGAGCGATACTTAAAACTCTTCCAGAGAAAAAAAAGTACGAATAAGATTATGAGAGCAAGATTAAATACGAAATTTATTAAGATGAGTGTTTTAGATCTGGTTAACTAGCCATATCCAAAGATGAGGATCGACTGAGCTATTTTCATATAGAACTCATCAAGTCTGTTGATAGCTATTAAACTAATGAACTGAAGTGCGAAGAGATTGAGAATGAATATACTGTTAGGCTTGGTCCGATGGACCTAGCTCCTCATGCAGATTAAGATGTCCATTTTTCTGGCTAATATTCTAATATTTTCTTATTATTATTTAAATGGCGAAATTATTTCTATTCAATTAATCATTACATTACCCTTTTCCATTTTCAAGAATAGAGCAGTGGCCACTCATACCCATTTTCATAGCGATAATATAATTTGATTCTCGTCTATCTGCTTTATCTTCCCGTGTTTATCTGCTTGAACAAGTGCATTTTGCTCTCCAGGCTATCTCTGAAATCGTAATCAATCCTCTGTTATATTCATGAATACTTCTTTTTGAAGGTCTCCTCTGCGGACATCTCAAGATTTTTTACGCACCCATGGAAAGACTTTATTCTTTACTCGATGATGAGGAAGGGATCAGTTGGGTTAAAGGTTTAAACGAAATTGATAAAAGGCCAGTTCTTTTAATCGAGCTAAATCATTAAATTACTACGTGAAACTAAACGAAAATGAGAGCTTATTTATTAGAGTTGGATTTTTTATCCTCGTAGGCCAATGATTTATAGCTCTTCTCTTCTTCTTTCATTTTAGAATATCGAAAATAAAAATAATTCAATTATTATTCTAACTCATTTTTAATATCATTATCTGATGATAAATTCCCAAATCAAGAGCGAACCTATTAAAATATGAAATATATATAAAAATAAAATAAAAATATGAGAAAAAAAATTTAATATTATAGCCAGTCCATACGGAGAATAAAAACCGAGAATAATAGCCGAACATAAAGCACTTAATACACTCCTAGTTCTTCAAAATCAAGAAATACCTATGATGAATTTAGGCTTCCTTCAATTAAAGATAAATAATCATCGTATGACTCAGGCGAAAATTTATATATGATTCATGAATAATAAAGCCTTCGTAATAAGCAAAATCATTCCAGGCACAAAGATAGGTTTAAAAGTGCCACTCGAGCTTATAATGAAAAGAAAATTATTTAAAGGTCATAAAAAATATTTTAATCTCTTTGCCGCCCTAAGAAGAGCCCGAGAGATTTAATTTCCTTTGAAGCAAAAAATGTGAAGCTAAATTAACCTAATATTGAAGTCTATGAAGAAGTAAGATAAATGTATGAGGCGATGAAGAACTCGAGAAAAACAAAGGATGTCCAAACTCTCCTTAATTTCATTGAATAGTTGAAATCAATGAACAATTTATTTGTCAGAATCGATGATATCCTCAGCCTGATTCTCCTGAAGAGAGGAAAGATTTCTGAATACGATGAGAATATGACCATATATTATCAGAATTAACAAAAAACTTCCCTTTATATTTTGCTGTGGGGGGAAATCAAACTCAAATAAATTCATCGAAATAAAGTTAAATACTTAATCCCTGGAGATTTTCTGTGCGAAGAAGTGATATTAGTGAAAAATGAGAGAAAAAATTTGTTCGGAGATATTGCATTTAGCAAAGGAAGTTATATTACCACATAAACAGCTAAAACACAAACCAAGTGTGGGATACTTTAAATATCAAGAGTTTAATTTGAGTAAATACGAAAAAGATTTGTTTAAAATTCAGAAAAGGAGAAAATATTTATCTTTGAGAGGATATTAACGTGGAGTTTATCAAAAAAGACAAAATTTCGAAAATGAACCCCATTATCCTTTTTAAAATTGTCATACTAAACAAGAATAAGTTACCAATGATTTTTAAAAAATATTTAAAAAGAATTATACTTTTTTAAATAATTCAATATTCATACCAACATTGATGCAAAAATTTGATACAGTTCTGATTCGCCACGCAGAATCGCTTTTCAATGAGGCTACTTTTGTAGTAGCTGATCAGCTTCAACTAAATTTGCCCTGGGATGGGCTAATTTAGAATGAAAAATTTAATGAGCTTGTTACATATCATTAAAAATATATGGATCCTGATTTAAGTGAAAGAGGAAGAAAGCAGGTAATTTTTATGGCTAACTTAGTGCGAAAAATATAAGAAATAATGTGAGCTGATTAAGCCAGATATCATATTAGTAAGCCCATATAAAAGGGCTCTCGAAACATGCCATCGATTATTTTAAAATACGAAAACTCCCGTAATAGTTGAACCATTGCTGGGTGAAGTTTTTCGATTTTCATGCGATGTCCCCGATGTGCTAGAATAAATCATAAAAAAATATCCATCATTTAATTTTTCGAAAGTACAAAATCATGGAAATTAATGGTATTTACAAAATCTAGCTCCTGAACTGAGGACTAAAATAATATAAAAAGTGTTAAGCTCTCAAACTGATTTCAGCTAAAATAGAAAGACCCTCCTCTAAATGTTAGCGGGAAAAGAAATAAATTAAAACCCAAATATGCTCCGAAAGAGAGCGTTGGAAATAAAAAAATTGATAAAATAGTACAAGGAAAAGCATAAAACAGTGGTGGTGATCGCACATTATTATATAATATAGTATTTGAAATCGAATAGTTTTAAAGAAGATGGGGATTTAACTTATTATCATGACATTTTAAATTGTCACCCGTATTATGAGCAATTTGAAGAACTATGGAAGATACAGTGAAAGCTCATCTGTTCTGATATTCTATGAAGTTTATGTTATCGAACTAATTATTTCTTCTTTTTTTCTATTTATTATTAAAATTCGAAGATTTAATAAAGAATATATGAGATTTTTAGTCATTTCTTCGGTATTTTTGCTATATACCCAAGCTGCTATTGTCAAGCCGAGCTAGCCCGAAGCACACTTGAAAAAAAATACTGAAAATACCATGAATGTTCATAATGCAGTTCGTTAGATATACTTAGATGAGGATTTAACTTAACATTAAAAAAATTCAATTAAAATCAATAACTCCAAGCTTCCTCAATTAAATGTAGTTGACGCTGTTTAGGGGAACCAAAAGAAAAAGAATGAAGAGGATAAAATTCCCACAAATGACAAATCTGTGATTAACAACAAGTCTGAGCCTGAAGCAAAGAAAAAAACAATCAAAGAGTTCAATATGAATACGATTAGAGGAAAAAACAATAAAATTGAAGGATAGGAAAACTATGTGCTCGGAAATCTTAATACGCTATTAGGAAAAAACAACAAAGCTATTGGAAACAATAATATTGGGATGGGACAATCAAATTATTTTGAAGGCTAGGGAACAATCGGAGTTGGAAATTAAAATATGATAAAGGGAAACTATAACAAAGTGCTTGGCTAAAGGAATGTAGCCGCAGGAAATCTGAATCAAATATTTGGATAACTAAATAGTATTATTAACAGCCATTAAAATAGTGTCTCAGGAATAAATAACTCAATATAATAAGGAAAATTAAACAAAATTGGAGGAATTTAAAATAAAATAACAAATGGGAGTTAAAATAGTGTTAAAGGGGATAAAAATTAAGTGAATGGAAACTCAAATATCGTGTAAGGATCATAAAATAAATTATAGAAGTAAGAAAATTTCGTGAGAGGGAACAAGAATTTGGTTGTCGGGTCAGGAAATAGTATCAAAGGAGAAAAGTCAATGATTTTGGGAAATGAAAACAGCTTAAATGGCCATCAAAACATTGCAAATGGAAATAAAAACAGTATATAAGGAGACTAAAACTATGTATCTGAATTGAAAAGAACAGATTTGAGTTAAATCTAAAAAATGATAAAATCTTTTGGGAAATATTCAAACTATAAGTATGTGCCAAAATATAATATATCAAGAGAGGACAAAGACAAAGACGAAGCAGCTTGAGAATATTAATATTCATTTGATCTATCAAGAAAATTATCATTTATGTTATAAAAATAAAAATCATTATTGATTAATTGCTTTTTCTACTCTTTTCAAATTTTAGATGTAATCTTCCAAAAATTTTAATCCATCTTTCTTGATCCTTCTAAACTACAGTTCTTCGAATATATTTTCATTAAGTCCTTTGAGATAAAATTTCTATTTCAAATTAGAATATTGCTGCTTTGCTTCATAAATTGTGGCTTTAATTAGGAATATTTTAGGGTCAGTATGCCTTTCCCAACAATATTATATATGCACGAGCTAATTACTCTTTAATTTGAAGGGTATAAACTTCTCCTTCTCGAATATTTACTTGAGATCCTATTCAGTGACTGTTTTGCCTGTATGCTTTTTTACAAATTTGCCTAAATTTTCTTTTTGTTGTTTCTTGAGTTACCCCTGGAACTTATCCATTCTTTTTTTAATAGCGGAACATATTTTAGGCAAGAGCTTATCGTTAGTGTCAACAACCTTATCAAATTTTTTATCGATAAAGTTATATAACTATGTTACACTCATCCTCTCAATTGATTCGATTAAATTTGATTCTTATTGATTGAAACTTTTCTTCTAAAACTTATCATATTTCTACTAAAGTTTCTTTTTTTCATGGTACTTTTCACTACGATTCTTTTTATCTTAATACATAACTAATAATTATTCTTTTATTAAAAATATTTATTAAAATTCCTTATATTCACAATCAATAACTAATTTCTGAATACTTTTTATTTTAATATACTGTATTTTAGATTATAGATTCAGAACTAAGAA
>ERZ724508.1470-NODE-1470-length-13890-cov-8.014167_pt1 | contig 13890 bp, 11 predicted proteins | sample MGYA00376041_ERZ724508 | MGnify/ENA primary metagenome ERZ724508 (study PRJEB28724, sample SAMN07190887) | wastewater metagenome | isolation source: effluent of sewage treatment plant in Hong Hong | place: USA: Christiansburg, Virginia | collected 2016-03-01 ...
CTATTATTTCTTATTTCTTGGAATTTTACTACAGTACAAATCTAAAGGTTGTGCCTTTTCGGCCAACCACCTGCTACTCTATGATGTTGAAAAAATTGTCTGAACTGTGATTCTTTTGATTAAAATGATTTGTATGATTTAATTCGCGTTGATTATTTTTTTCCATATCTAACTAATAGTTTTAAATTTAAATTTGTGGAATTAGATAAGCAAATAATTCTCTTTAAATTGATTTTGTAACATCAAAGAGTAGCAGGTGGTTGGCCGAAAAGTCATAACCACGGCGGGGTTTGTGGTGTATGTGGAGCGTGGGAGACGCCAACAGCGGCGGAAGTGGAAATATTACCATGGGATTGGAAATGGGATTAAATAAATCTAAATTCGAAACAACAGCATATGGTTTTCCTGCTGCGGGGTTTGAAATGAAATTGGGAGTTAGTGGCGGAGGTGGTTTTAGCTTTGGTTATGATTTGAATTTGCGAAATGAACCAAGACTATTACCTGTGTTACCTCCTAATAGTATAAATGGAGGCTACATTATTTTTATACTAGATATAACTATTCAAACAGCAGGAACTGATAAATTTGAAACGGGTATATTCTCTAAGGGATCGGCTCCTTTAAAGTTTACACTCTTTACGTCTCCTGAATGTAAAGTAAATTTGGAAGTAACTTTAGAACCAATAGAGGTAAGTGTTAATACTAAACTCAGTGGCTCTGAAATCGAATGGTATAAGAAAAAAATATATACACCAAGTGATGGCGGTAAGCTATTAGAAGCATGTTTTGACAATTAAAATTATGAAAAGAATTATCATTTTACTTTGTGTATGTATTGCACCCTTTATTAAAACACTTGGACAAACGGAATGGGCTGCAGGGAACCCTCCATTCAGAGAATATTCTGTTAAAGGATTGTGGGTGGAAACGTTTGAATTAGAATCAGCCGTAATAAGCAGGGATACTTCAAAAAAGCCCTTAATACAAGTACCTAATGATTTATCGACAATAGATGAAGCTGTTGCGTCCTATGTTTCATTTAATACAAAGGCATGGGGTAAATCGTTGTACAAATTGGATTATTTTAAACAAATGGATTATCCTTCCGCAGATATTGTTCAAGTGATGAGTTCAGAAGATCATAAAAAGAATGGGTATTATAAAAATTATTTAACCTTAAACTTATTGCATGATACAACTGAAGTTGCAGCCTGTTTTGTTGAAACCTATTACAGCAAGCAGCAACCTAAAGTGTATTATCTATTGATGTTTGAAAAGAAAGGTAATCTTTGGTATCTACTAGGTGGAGATCCCTATCAAAGTTTAAAAGCGTTTTCACATATAAAGTTTCAATATGTGGTAAATTTATTACAAGGAAATAAAATCAACCCAAAAGAACCAAATGCTGTTGCTTATAATGAATTGTTGGCAAAAATTTATAAAAATAATATAATGGATTTGAATGTGTTAAATAATGAGGTGGTTCCAAATATTTTTGATAATGATTCAATCAAGAATTATAAAAGCCAATATGCTGGTTTATTAGCAAGCCCTAATTATGTTATTGATTGGAATTTAATTTCCTCTAAAGCTATTCAGGTTAAGTCTTTTTATTCCTCTGAAGTTTTATTCGCAACATACTTCAAAAGTATGAAACCTGAAAATGACAAACGGTTTATCTTGGAAGAAAGCAAATTAGATTTTTCAACTGAAGAATCTGCACTAGCTAGCTTATACAGTACACAATCAAAAGCTACCTTTGATTTACATAGTATTAATTGTACATATAATACATATATGCCAAAGCGTGTTAGAGAATTAGATACACTAAATTCTCAAATTAATTTAAGACATAAATTCTCATTTTCTTTTAACAGTGTGCATTATACTATCGTTGGTTACCAATTGATAATTAATGGTTCTGGTTTACAATTTCTGTCTGCACGTTTTATTCGTAAATGGGATAAATCAACCTCAAAATTTTCTTATTTAAAAGATGAAACAAGAGAAAATTATAAATTAGATGAAATTACTTGGATGATTGGTTGTATGGATGAAGGGTTTTTAAAACGTTTATGTGGTGTTGATCCAGTTATAGACCCGGCGGAACAAGTTTTAATTAATAGTTTAAAAACAGATAATATGCTGGATTTTAGTAAAATTATAACAGAATGGTATAAAATTGGATCACCGCTTAAAATGCGTTTAAAAAGGCCTAAATGATTATTGGCTCTTTCTCCGCCTTGGTCGGCAACTATCATCGTTTCCTAAGCTGAGAGGGTGGGTGCCAACAGCGGCGGTAAGAAACTGAAAATAATTTAAGAATGAGGATTTATAAACACTGGGTAGCATATAGTCAAAAACTAAGGGTGGATGAAAATACATCCATGCAAATCTATAATAGAGATGTAAGTAAAAACACGGAACATGTACCCTCTAGCACCCTCTGGCGCATTCTATGACAAAGTCAATAGGATTAAACAAATAATTTTATTTTGGATTAGACAATACATTCTTGTGTTCATTATTTATTAATGAATATATTTTTTTCCAAAAGCAGGAAGAAAGATTAAAAACTCTTTTAAGCTATATGAAGTGCTAGTTTTACGTATGGAGTTTCTCTTTTTACTACTGCAAATATCCGTTGTAAGAGTTTATTTCTAACAGCATTTAAAACAAGCATTTTATTTTTACCCTCATTAACTTTACGTTGATAATATAGGCGCATTTCTGTATCATTTCTTATGGCTAGTAATGCACCTAAAGATAAAATGGATTTCATTTTTTTATTTGCCAAATGACTAACCCTAGACCTGCCTTTAATGCTAGTTCCCGATTGGTATGGAAAGGGAGCTACTCCAGAATAGCAAGCAAATTTTCTTGGACAATCAAATAAGGTAAATGCTTGAGTGTAGGCAATAATGTTAGCGGAAATCTGTAAGCCAATTCCTGGGATGGAAGTAATTAGTTTATATTGGTTTTCCATAACTGGATTTTCTATTATTATTTTCTCAATAAGCGTATCGAAATGTGTTATTCTTTTTTTTAGGAAAAGTATGATTGCTTTATTTTCTTTCTCCAAAACTTTAGAAGCTGCTGTATCGCAAAACCTTTCAACTTCTTTACTGTTTTCAAACATTACCTTAGCTTTGATAACCCTATCTCTTTGACTTAAGATATAACGAAGTTTCAATAGTTCTTTATCAGGCATGCGTGTTACTTTAATATTATCTCTTCTTAGATAAATATACTTAGCGATTGCTTTTGAGTCAGCTTTATCACTCTTGCCTCTTTGTATTCCAATCGATCTTTGAATTTCAAGAGCAGAAACTAAAGAGTATAAAAGATTCTTTTCAGATAATGTACTACAAAGTGGTAGTCCATACACTCCAGTATGTTCCATACAGAAAACCACTTCTTCTTTGTCTTTACAAGTATTTTTTCTAACCCATGAGAGTAAAGAGTTAATTCCTGTTTTCGTATTAGAAAAAACAGAATGTAAAACAGCATTAGGTTGATTTTGGTCAATAATAGCGACATCTAAAGTAGATTTAGAAATATCTACTCCGATGAAATAACTGATTTTTTTCATATGTTTACTTTTAGTTGAATAAAGTAGTTGGTGAACATTAAAGCCTTTACTAGGTCTTATACCTAAAATTCTATTAAATGCTTGCCAACAAAAAGATAGCGGGGGTACTGATGCGCCAGATAGTGCTTTATCTTGCTAGTCTTATAGGTCACCTCCGCTATCACTTTTCTAAGATAATTCTTATGAATCAAATATAAAGGCTAGTCTTAAGCGCAGCGGGACTAGTGTCTATTATTCTTCTAGTCTTTGACTAGTTTTCGTTCTTCCAAATGCTTCAAAAACACTTTTGGATATTGTACAAAAAATAAAATTAACAAATGTTACAAAATAAAATATAAGTAACTAAGGTAGCTATTTTTTAATAGTTTTATTTTTCATTCTATTATTAGCTATGAGTTCAAAATATAAAATAGGCGATGAGCGTTATGCTCATTTTGTAACCTTTACAGTAGTGCATTGGATAGATGTATTTACAAGAGACGAGTACCGAGAAATTATTCTTGAGAGTCTCAATTATTGTGTTGCAAATAAGGGATTGGTTGTACATGCATTTTGTATAATGACAAATCATGTCCATCTTATTCCGCCGCTGTTGGCAACTATCTACGTATCCGAACTGCCCCAGCCCTCCGTGGTTGTGCCTTTTCGGCCAACCACCAGCTGCTCTATGATGTTACGAAAATTGTCTGAACTATGATTCTTTTGATTAAAATGATTTGTATGATTTAATTTGACATTATTTATTTCCTTTTAATTCTTTAAAAATTGTAGTTCAAACAATAAGAAAGAATTACAAATGAGCTGCATTTTTTATTTACAGATGTTTATCGGGACAATATCCATGAAGAATAATTTTATTATCATCAACATTTGTTTGAGTTTATTGAGAACGCTGATTTTATATTTATCAGGTTTCAATAATGGTTTCCAGTGTTTAATTTTCGCCGTCAAAAATACGGGTAGGTGAATTATTTTTTCCATGCTTAGCTGATATGATAAAAATAGTTTTAAATTTAAAGTGGAGATGTGAGAGTTGTAAGAAATTACTCTTTAAATTGAATCTGTAACATCATAGAGTAGCAGGTGGTTGGCCGAAAAGGCAGAACCACGGCGGGTTTGTGGTGTATGTGGAGCGTGGGAGACGCCAACAGCGGCGGAAGATGATGATGAATCAGATATTTCAAAAGGAAAATCGTACTTTACAAAGTTCTCTGAGAATAGTTATGTTGTAGGAAAATCAAGTTCATATACGCAGTTTTTATGTTACTTAAATGAAATCGAGAGCATGGATGAATTAAATTATTATTTCGATAAGGATTTAATTGAGAAAAAAGGACAGAAAGATGCATCAGTGTATGTGAAAAGTGTTTTCAAAGATTTATTTACAAATCCTAAAACGCAAACTGAAATATTCAATGTAATTTGGAATAATCCATCATTAAGAACAGAGTTATTTGGAAATGCAACACAATCACAAGCACTTGGAATTTACGATACCTTAGTAGCTACAGCTTCTTCTCCATTATATGACATTATTAAAGTTCAGTAGCTATGCGTTTTAAAGAGAGTAGAACAATTTCAAATGTAGATAGTTATGACATTCAGGATGGTATTATATATCTTTCTAAGGGAGATAGACTTAAAAGAGCCATCTTTTATAAAATGGAATGTTTATATCAAGAAAATGTTTGTTCTTTTGTTAAAAAATTAGAAGACATAGTAGTTTTTTATACTTGGGACTTAAAAGTTTATAAAAAAGATTCTACTGGATTAAAATTGCTATTAGAAGGATATAGCATAGCCGAAGAAGCTTATGATAATAAAAAAATTGTTTTAGCTAAAGAAAATAATATTGGAAGCCAAATATTTTTATATGATATAGAAAACGAAATATTTATTCAAGAGTTAGAGGCTATACCTTATCTAGTAACAGATGATCGGGAATTTTATATTTTTAATCAAATAATAAAACAGCGTTCTGTTTTAAATTCACATGATTGGGAAATAGACTTAAGTGGCAGAAAATATATTAACGATCTTAGAGAAGAAAAAGATGTTAAAATCGTAAAACTTCTTGGTGTAGAATCAGGACAGCTCATTGTGTTTATGAGTAGCAAAGAGCTTATATTGATTGACGTTGAAACAGGGTCTATTCTTTGGGAGACAAACGATTTTATTAAAAATAATTTACCTGAATATAAGGATCATCGGATGGTATCATCCATTTTTCATTATTGCATTCTTGAAAATGACAAACTCTATCAATTGGATGGCAATATTTATTATAGCCTGGATTTAAAAACTCAGGAAGTTGAAATACTCTGGGAAGACAAATCTGAAAACGAATATATAACCTGTAAACGTAAAACCTACACAGAAGACTATGTATATTTTACGGGTTCTAGAGGTGGCCGTTTTTCATCCTACCTTCTAGGAGCTTTTAATAGAAAGACCTTGCAAATGGATTGGGTACATAAGCCAAAAGGTATTGTAAATCCGCTTACAAATGCACCACAGTATGTTGATGGGAAACTATACATTCTGGATAGCGGCGGTATCTTGCATATATATGAGCGCGAGTAGCATTAATTTCCGCCTTGGTTGGCAACTATCTACGTATCCTCCGCCATGGTCGGTAACTCCGCCGTTGTCGGCAACTATCTACGTATCCGAACCGCCCCAGCCCGCCGTGGTTGTGCCTTTTCGGCCAACCACTTGCTACTCTATGATGTTAAGCAAGCCTACTAAAATGTATGTGGCATCATAAATTATAATGCGTTAACATTTTCCATTCATCCACGTTATCGTAATAAAATCGTGCACTAGAAAAAGTATATTGTTCTGGTAATTCACATAAGCCTGCAGCAACGGGATTGTTATGGATGTAATCAATTTTTTGTTCAAATACGGCTGGTGTATATAAATCAATTGGCAAAGATCTTCGTTTCCAGAAATGATATGTTCTATCTTTTTGTGTTGAAGCAAATAGTTTTAAAACATTTGGATGATATTTTTCTAAATCCTTTTTTATTTTCTTAGAGATAGATTCAAGGAATTTTTTTTGAATTTCAGAAGTATTAATATCTCCTTTTACTTGCCAGATAATGTGTATGTGATTATGCATGATGCAATATCCATGAAGAATAATTTTATTGTCATCAACAAATTGTTTTAGCTTATTGATAACAATGATTTTATATTTATCAGGTTTAAGTAACGGCTTCCATCCTTTGATTGTTGCAGTTAGAAATACAGGCAGGTGTATTATTTTTTCCATGCTTAGCTGATATGATTAAAACATTTTAAATTTAAAGTGGAGATATGAGCATTCCAAATAATTTCTCTTTAAATTGATCGTGTAACATCATAGAGCATCTGGTGGTTGGCCGAAAAGGCACAACCACGGCGAGCTGTGGTGTTATGGTTAGATGTGTGAATTGCCAACAACGGCGATAGGGAACGTAGGGTGTTACCAACAGCGGCGAAAGAGGTAATGGAACTGCTAAATATTTTGAATTTAAGTCTTATGGTACAGTTCCCCCTACTAACTTTAATGGACAGTTTATTAACGATTTGAATAATCCCGACATTACAAAATTGTCGAATCTAAAATGGTATTTTGATGCAGCTAAAAATCCACCTAACTTTGTAGATAATATGAAGTTTGCAATTGATGGATTAGAAATTACTGATGATATGGCAATAAAATTTATGAATGCAGATGCAACGGCCGAAGATTTGAGAACACTTTTAAAATCAAACATACACTCACCATCTCTTACAAACGATTTATTCCTTCTAAAATAATATGATTTTACTTAAAAAAATAAACAAGGTAAGTCAAAGCGATATATTTACGTTTCATTCTAATGTTTTGATTAAAGATTCACAAGAGGTTTATAATTTTAATAAAAGTATTCTTTTTAATTTTAATATTTTGGCAACAAAAAATTATTTTTATCAGGGTTACTTTTGTGAAATATTTAAGGAAAAAATACTAGTTCGTAATGAAAACTTTCAAATAATTAAAGAAATCATTCATAATGATTCTTATGCAATTAAATTTTTTAATTCGACAGAAAATTATTTAATATATTGGAAAAATAACAATAAGAATAAAATAAGCTACTTTAAAAAGGATTTAAAGATTAAAGACGATGATAAAGGTCTAGACTTAATATTAAATGAGAGGTTGAGATTACATTTCGTAGAAAACGAATATATAGATCCAAAGTATTTTAGATGTTCCGATATAGTTAACGAAAATTATTTATGGGAATATACTTCTAATTGTGATGAAGTTGTTAATACAAATAGTTTTATAGTTTATACAAATAGATTAATATTTTTTACAAGCAAGGAATCAGACAATTATTTGCCAGATATTTTTATTGTTATTCTTGACATTGATTCTGGTAACCAGATCATGAAAATTCCCGCATCATCAATTGGCCCTGGAAGTTTTGATAATATAAAAGGACAGTTTATTAATGTTCAAGGGACGAATTTAAATAACGAAGTCATAAAAAAATATTCAATAATAGATGTTAATACTGGAATCGTGGATACTGGGGATTTGAATTATGAAAGTGAATTACACAGCGTAGGCTCCGCGGTTCAATATTTAAAAGACAATAAATTATATTTCGTAGATAATATTAATGATTACAATGATCAGACATTCAATGTCCCTAAAATAGGTTCATTTAATGTTGAAACAAAAAGAATCGATTTTATTCAGGAAATTCCAGAAGCAAAAGGCCTGCGACTAGACCAGATCATATATAATGATAATAAAATATACGTTCGAAGTTCAGACAACCAGCTGTTTATTTTTGAAAAGTAATTTTCTTCCACAGCTGTTGGCGCTCTTCGCCATGGTTGGCAACTATCCTTCTCAATGGTCGATAATTATCTATATTTGCTAAACCCCGTCAACGTGGTCTCCGCATTCCACCATGGTTGGTAAATATTACGTTTCCTAACCGCCCCAGCCCGCCGTGGTTGCGCCTTTTCGGCCAACCACCTGTTACTCTATGATGTTATGGAAATTGTCTGAACTGTGATTCATTTGATTAAAATGATTTGTATGATTTAATTCGCGTTGATTATTTTTTTCCATATCTAACTAATAGTTTTAAGTTTAAAATTGTGGAATTAGATAAGCAATAATTTCACTTTAAATTGAGCGCGTACCATCATAGATTCGCAGTTTGTTGGCCGCCGGTACAACAAAAGGTAGATTGGCGTGTATGTTAAACGTACCAGCCAACAACGACGATATGCGCAAACCTATGAGGTTTCGAATGGGTCAGATTCGCACTCACCAATCACACTGTAGTTACGGTTTGTGCAGAGCTATCTAATAAAGAAACCTCATAGATTTAAAAAGTAAGCGCTACTATTTTAATAAATATCCATTCAGCGTTCATTGCCGTTCGGCTTTAGCCAAGGGTTTAAATTGAAAGCACATCACAGCTGTTCAATCATCTTCATCATCTAAATCAGGTTCATCAGGGGGCAGACACAGACAATTGAATAGGTAGTGCCATCATAAATAGGCAGGCGGTTGGCCGAAAAGGCACAATCACGGCGGGGTTTGTGGTGAAGGTGAGGAGTGATTCCATCCACTGCAGAAACGTTGAGATTGCCAAAAGTGGCGGAAACGATTGAACTATACGTATTCATTGACGAATTATTCATCGCCCATTTTAATAGGCAGAAAGGATTGCCTACATTCGCAATATGGACCCGAATCAACTGATTACCGATATACACGTAAATAAGCCCAAACCAATTTTGCTTACTGCACAGGTGCAATCGTTTAATCGTGGGTCGGATGTTGGGCTTACCATTAAAGACTTAGAAGCAGGCAAGTTGATTGTGATTAGCGATTTTTATACAGATGGATTAAGCCTTCTTGCAGAGATACATAATTACCTTCAACAACAGCTCCCCAATAAATCGTTTATCGAACAGGCCGATTATCGGACTGCCTATCATAAACTTTCTAATTTAGTATTACTAGAAGTTGTAGCACAACAATTAGTCGTTAAAAAAGCACCAAGCATTGGCTGGTTAGAGAAGTTGTATTCAGAAAATAATTCGTTTTTTTTAACCTTCCCTCAAATACAAGGGCTGAATAGCGCTTGGCAATGGTATAAAAACGGAATTACAATCCCGGTACTTCGCAATAAATTACACCCGTATTATGGTACCTATTTCCCTACACGGTTTGAGCATTTAATTCTTTTTGATACGTGGTTAAACCATTATAAAGGGCTTAAAAAAACAGCTATAGATGTTGGTATTGGTTCTGGTGTATTGTCTTTACTACTGGTACAGCATGGCTTTCAAAAAGTATTTGCCACGGATATTAACCCAAACGCCATTATGGGCATGTCTGAGTTGATGGGTACAACAAAGCTATCGCGGAAAATTGAATTGGATTTAGCGCACCTCTTTGGCAAGTGGGACAAGCAAACCGAACTGATTGTATTTAATCCACCTTGGTTGCCCGAACCTAAAGAGATTAATAGTGCCAATCCTGCCATGAATTATAACAAGACATTGTTCCCTGAGTTTTTTGCAGAAGCTAAAAAACGACTTTTGCCCGAGGGAAAACTATTGATTATCTTTTCAAATTTAGCGTTAATAACGCATGTAACTACTGTAAATCCCATAGAAGTAGAATTAGCAGAAGGCAATAGGTTTAAGCTGGAGAGATGCTATAAAAAATCAGTTAAAGAAGCGTCTAGCAAAACAAAAAGAGATCAGTATTGGCGCGATTCCGAAGAGGTAGAGCTTTGGGTACTTACCAATATTTAAGTGTGACTGTAGGGTGCCAACACCGACAAAAGATAATTCAATAGGTAGTATCATCATACATTCATAGTTTGTTGGCCGCTGGCACAACAAAAGGTGAGATTGGCATGTGGGTTAAACGTATGAGCCAACAATGGCGATATGCGCAAACCTATGAGGTTTCGAATGGGTCAGATTTGCGCGTACCAATCCCATTGGGGATGAGGTGTGTGCAGAGCTATCGAATAAAGAAACCTCATAGATTTATAAAAGTAGTTCATCAATTTTAATAAACCTGCGTACAGCTTTCATTGCTGTTCCGCTTTAGCCAATGTGATTAATAAGAAAACACGTCATAACAATCAATCCTGTCATCATCAATATGAGGTTCATCTGTGGTTGAGTCAAAAGAAAATTCAATAGGTAGTACCATCATACATTCATAGTTTGTTGGCCGCTGGCACAACAACGATGAGATTGGCATGTGGGTTAGAAGTGCCAGCTAACAACGGCGATATGCGCAAACCTATGAGGTTTCGAATGCGTAAGATTTGTGCGTACCAATCCCATTGGGGATGAGGTGTGTGCAGAGCTATCGAATAAAGAAACCTCATAGATTTATAAAAGTAGTTCATCAATTTTAATAAACCTGCGTACAGCTTTCATTGCTGTTCCGCTTTAGCCAATGTGATTAATAAGAAAACACGTCATAACAATCAATCCTGTCATCATCAATGTGAGGTTCATCTGTGGTTGAGTCAAAAGATAATTCATTAGGTAGTACCATCATAAATTCATAGTTTGTTGGCCGCTGGCACAACAAAGTTGAGATTGGTATGTAGGTTAAACGTATGAGCCAACAGCGGCGATATGCGCAAACCTATGAGGTTTCGAATGGGTAAGATTTGCGCGTACCAATTCCATTGGGGATGGGGTGTGTGCAGAGCAATCGAATTACAAAACGGTATAGGTTTAAAAAAACTTGAAATTTACGTTAAATAGAGGCCTCTGTGTTTCAATAACCTACCCATTACGGGTAGTACAAGCAATGTGTATATAAGGTAATTTTGTTAGCAAAATTTAACGCTAACTAATTATCTAGTATATGAAAAAATGGCTACCCATTAACCTTGTTTTTTTATTCCTCCTATTTGTTTCAAATCTTGCTTGGTCGCAGGTCGTTAACTTTGAATCTATTGTAAGCTCTTTAGCGGGTTCAGAAAGTAGTGGTGCTGTCAATGGTACAGGAGCAGGTGCATCTTTTTATCTCCCTAACGCGGTTGCTACAGATGCTGCGGGAAATGTATATGTTGCGGATCAGGGAAACAATCTCATTAGAAAAATTACAGCATTGGGCGTTACTACTACGCTTGCAGGAAGCGGCACGGGTACATTTGCCAACGGCACAGGTACAGCTGCTTCGTTCTTTGCTCCGTCGGGATTGGTAGTAGACGGTTTAGGTAATGTGTATGTTGCCGATGCTGCTAATAATAGAATACGGATGATTACTCCTGCAGGCGTTGTTACCACATTTGCAGGAAGTGGTACTGCAGGTTTTGTGAATGGCACTGGCACAGCTGCTCAATTTAACTCCCCTCGTGGAATTACAATGGACGGCTCTGGTAATTTTTATGTCGCTGATTTAAATAACCGTAGTATTCGAAAAATTACCGCTGCAGGGGTTGTAACAACCTTAGCGGGCAGCGCATCTTATGGCTACTTAGATGAAACAGGTAGTTTAGCGCAGTTTGCTTCTCCAATGGCTGTGGTTGCAGATGCTGCGGGAAACGTATTTGTGGCCGATTGGGATAACCATAGAATTAGAAAAGTAACTTCTGCAGGTGTTGTAACTACCCTAGCGGGAAGTGGTATAGAAGGAACGTTAGACGGAACAGGTACTGCTGCCAGATTTGGATATCCTGCAGGTTTAGCAACAGATGCTGCTGGAAATATATACGTTAGTGATAACAATCAACATAATATTAGAAAAGTAACTCCTGCAGGTGTGGTAACTACATTAGCAGGTTCAACACCTTATGGTTTTGTGGATGGCGCTAGTTCGAGTGCACGTTTTTACAGCCCTCGTGGAATAGCTTTTGATGCTAACAATAACCTCTACATAGCAGATTATAATAATCATAAAATTAGAAAATATAAAGCTGCGTCTTTAGATTTTTTTGCAGATACCTATAATAATTTCCCTCCTGTGCATCAATCGTTTATTGTTAGCGGATCTGCACTTACAGCAAATTTAGTGATAACTGCTCCAACGGGTTATTTACTGTCGGATAGATCTCCATCGGATTTTAATCCTGGTCCAAGACTGACTGGAAGTTCTCTCACCTTTGCACCTGTTTCTGGTACCGTATCGGCAAAGACTATTTATGTTTACTTTAGTAATGTGGCAAATGTAAATGCGGGAAATTATAGTGGCAACATAACGGTAACTTCTACCAGTGCAACTACAAAATCATTACCTATTAATGGTACGTTGGCAAAAGCAAATCAAGTAATAAGTACCACCTATTTGCCTGATCCATTACCTGTTAAAAATATTGGAGATGCGCCTTTTGAAATGTATGCATCCGCTAATTCTAGTTTAGATGTTACCTATACAAGTTCTAATACAGCTGTAGCAACAGTGTCAGGAAATGTGCTTACGGTTGTAGGTGGAGGAACATGTAACATAACTATTAAACAAGCTGGTAATGTAAATTACAATGCAGCACCAGACGTAGTTGTTCCATTTACAGTAACTAAAATTAGTCAGTCTATTACCTTTAATACGCTTGCTAACAAAACTGTTGCAGACGGTTCGTTTGTCTTAACGGCTACAGCCTCTTCTGGCTTAGCTGTTTCGTATACAAGTTCTAATCCTTCTGTAGCTACTATTGTTGGCAATACGGTTACTATAGTAGGAATTGGTACTGCCAATATTACCGCAAGTCAAGCTGGGAACGGAACGTACAAAGCAGCTACCAATCAAGCACAAGCGCTTCAGGTTACTATCGCTTCTCAAACCCTTTCATTTACACTTCCTACTACAATTACCAAACTAACCGGTAGCTTGGTGTTAAATGGAACGGCGAGTTCAGGTTTAGCTGTTACCTATATTAGTTCTAATACTGCTGTTGCAACGGTATCGGGTTCTACCTTAACATTTGTAGGTGTTGGTTCTACTACTATAACAGCGAGCCAAGCTGGGAATTCAAATTACAGTGCCGCGACTTCAGTTGCAAAACCACTTGAAGTAACCATTATAGCGCAGAGTATTTCATTTACACTTCCTTCTACCATTACTAAACTAACAGGTAGTGTGGTGTTAAACGGAACAGCAAGTTCAGGCTTAGCTGTTACCTATGTTAGTTCTAATACAGCAGTTGCAACGGTATCGGGTTCTACCTTAACATTTGTAGGTGCAGGCTCAACTACTATAACGGCGAGCCAAGCTGGGAATTCAAATTACAGTGCCGCGACTTCAGTTGCAAAACCAC
>ERZ724508.1473-NODE-1473-length-13881-cov-5.092435_pt1 | contig 13881 bp, 23 predicted proteins | sample MGYA00376041_ERZ724508 | MGnify/ENA primary metagenome ERZ724508 (study PRJEB28724, sample SAMN07190887) | wastewater metagenome | isolation source: effluent of sewage treatment plant in Hong Hong | place: USA: Christiansburg, Virginia | collected 2016-03-01 ...
GAAACACTGTGGACCCCTTTGGCAGACAATGTTGGGAAAATATCAGCGATCTGTGGTAGCACCTTTGCAGGGGTCTGCACAGCATCCAACCGAGCTTTGCTGAGTATCCGCGGTACCCTTGGCTGGTACTTTTCCCTGTAGATGTGAAAGGCTGACTTGTTGCTCTGCAGATACTCCTCCATAATAAATATTTAACTTTCGTAACAAGGGCAGATAATCGAGAGGGTTATGTCGGACACCATGGCCCCACGACGAACAAATAATGTCATTGGCTTGGCTTCGCCTTTGCTTGGTTCTTGACAGATTGCACTTTCTTCTCCAGCTATTCTGGATCAGCCAAGTAGTAATGCTTGACTGGCTTCAAATCAGCATCGAATTCATAGATGAGCGGAACTGCTGTGGGAATGTCCAGCTCAGTGATGTCTACGATTAGTTACAACCGATACCCTTCTCGGACACGTTATCCAGATACTTGACGATGCTGCGAATGCTGTTACCATGGGCGACTATCAACAGATTCTTTCCTGATCGGATTATATCGCTAATCTCGCCATTCCAAAGCGGAAGCACTCGCTCGATTGTTTCTTTTAGGCTCTTGGTAAAGGTAAACAGTACTTCGGTAGCGGGTAGCAGAGCCGGATCAATGTTTTTATACCGTTCGTCGTTGATTGGATGGCGAGAATCCGATGTTTCAAGAGGAGGAGGTGGAATGTCGAAACTTCTTCGCCAAATCTTCACCTTTTCCTCACCATGCTTAGCAGTCGTCTCGCTTTTGTTGAGTCCCTGCAATGCTCCATAGTGCCTTTCGTTCAGCCTCCAACTCTTCACCAGAGGAATGTATAGACAATCCAGCTCCTCGGCGGTGTAATTGAAGGTTTGGATGGCGCGAGTCAGCACCGAAGTGTATGCCACATCAAACTTGTAGCCGTTTTGCTTGAGCACTTTACCAGCTTAGATGGCTTCCTGAATGCCTGCAGCCGAAAGCCGAACGTCAGTCCAGCCAGTGAAGCGATTAGCCTTGTTCCACACACTCTCTCCATGGCGTAGCAGGACCACCTTGAACTTCTAAGCTCGCTAACTGGCTTACCGTAGTGGACATTCGGAACAGTGTCGAGCTGGCACTCACGAACATCTTAATTAAATATAAGTTAAGGTGAAAAGATGCTGAGCTGTGAACAGTATCAAGCAACAGCCTTCGGTGAAAGGGAACCTTGATTTTTGACTTATTCGGCTTTTCGGCGGATCTCCTCAGCATTGCCAAGATACCGCTTCGATAGTACGTTGAGACTGCGATCGAACTCATACATGATAGGGGTTGCTGTGGGAATGTTCAGTTCGAGAATGTCTTTATAGAAAACAGCAATACCTTTGTCAGTGATACCGTCGAGAACCTTGATAATACTTCTCAAGGTATTGCCGTGGGCCACGAGAAGGACACTACGGCCTCTTTTGATCTGTTAGCTGATGTCTTTTCGCCAGATTGGTTGCACCCGCTCAATTGTGTCCTTTAAGCTCTGAGATTACTATTGAGGTACTTCAGTAGTTGGGAGTAAAGCTGGATCAATGTCTTTGTATCTCCTATCATTGGTGGGGTGACGTGGGTCACTCAGCTCAAGCGCAGGTGGAGCAACATCGTAGCTTCGCCTCCATAGTTTGACTTGTGCCTATCCATGCTGCTGGACAACTTCCGAACGATTCTTCCCCTGCCATAATTTTCTCTCATTACCTGTAGCTGCCCATAGTGCTTTTCGTTGAGCCTCCAGGATTTGGTCACTGGGATGAAATGGCAGTCCAGAACATCAGCAATGTAGTTCAAAGTTTGAATTGTTCGGCTCATGACTGAGGTATAGGCTACATCTGGATGAAAATTCTCCTGCTTCAGTACCTCGCCTGCTTGTCTGGCTTCGCGGATCCCTGAGTTACTGTCTTTTTACCTTTTTCTGAGAGCTTCACATCAGTCCATCCAGCCCATCGATTTAGGTCATTCCAAACGGACTAACCATGACGGAGCATGACGATCCTGCCGTGGGCAGGTTTTGCTGCTGAGGAGAACTGGCACAGTGCCCAACCGATTCGGAACATTTTAATATGACAGCGGGTCAAACTGCGTCATTAATAGTCCACTAAAATGAGAATACCCCGAGCGTCATCTAAACGCCCTAATGATAACAGTAAGGACAGTCATGATTTCTTGCCGGTTAAGCGATTGGATAATGTCGAAAGCAGATCGCCGGTCTTCTTATAAAGGCCGGCTAAGCCTGGTTCTTATCGAGGCTTCTCCGATTACTCACGTCGGCGCTCTTCCTGCCGTTGAAGTAGCTTGTCGATGTCCACCTTGGATACCTTGTCGTATAGCCGACCAGCCAACTCCATTACCTAACTCACCTCGATATCCTTAAGTTTATGTAGTTTGGGCAGTATCGTGGTAAATTAGCTTTCCATGATTTCATGCTTCCGTAGTTTAAGAATTCCCAGACAGAGGCAGTATAGGTAGCGAAAGCGTCTTTGACCATCATACGAAAGCAGATTGTCCCAGAGTCTCATGGTATCATATAGACCAAATTCCTGGCTAAGCATGAGCGCCAGCCATCTGAAAGTGTAGAACTGGGGGTGCACTGCTTCACTATCCAGTTTTTCCCAAAGCTCGTAATCTACTGCCTTGAGGTATTTATTTAGGGTGTTCATTCTGCCCATAATTCCTTGCTAGCTTTTATCCATATCCTTGATGTGCATGTCGATGACTGGCGTAATCAGTGCGGAGAACATGAAGAACACCTCGCTTTAGCTTTCCTTGCGGATCTCCTGAAACTCTAGGTAGTACAGAGGAGCTAGTATTTCATTCATGCTATGTTAGTTCGTGACTTACCCTTGGACATAACGTACACTTCCATTGACCTTGGCCCAAACGTAGAGGATACGGCAGAGTATGTCGCAGTGACGAGTGGGTTTCGTCCCATATACCTTGATCTCGTGTACCTCCGTCTGGAAAAAGTTCAACACGCTATGAGTACGTTTGGTGTCTAACATTATCTCATCCCAAAGTGCCTGATCAAAGGTACTTTCACCCCCAGCAATTTCGAGCAGATCGTCATGGTCGATGTGTAGCTGTCCTTCTAGCAGCTTAAGATAGGTCTGATGGTTGGCATGGCGACGTTCCCTCCAAGCTGAATACCTCAGTGGTAATGATTCCAACAACACTACGTCCCTCAATCAGCTACATTTCCATATGTGCGAGCGCAACAGCGGGGTTTCCTCTAACAAGCCAAGTCGACTGTAGCTTTGTAACATGCTCTTATCAGTGACATTCAGTAGCACTGTGAGGATGTCCTCGATACGCGTTCGGATGTGTTCGTTGAGATGTCGAAAGTTTGGTACAAGCTATCTGCGTAGTCTTTCTCTCTCTTCCTCCAACGATACAGTCGGTGCTGAGACAACCTTCGCAGGAGGAGAAGCCGGTGGATCTCCCTCAAGCCCAAGCAGATCGAATTCCATACTTCACAGTAGTGTGTAATGAAGAATAAACTCTAACCGGTCAGTGGAATCACTAATCATTGTAGAAGCTACCACTACTGTTTCAACTGCCTATGATCTGGGTAGCGGTTAAAGTTGAGGTAGTAGTCGGGTGGCTGCTTCCACTCACCCGACTATAGTTTCGATTGAACGTGTTTGGCGAATTGCACTTTCAGCTGTATTTACGCAGGGATGTAGAGGCCCATACCCAACCGAAACATATGCTGGATTTCCTTTGTAGGGATTCAAGGTACGTGCATTGCTGCATTTCGTTGAAGCCGCCTCGGATACCACTGTGGCACTGCTTTCAAAAACCAACGGTAGAGTGCTAACACTTCCGTGCGGTTCTTGAGGTCGGACTATTATCTTTTGGCTATTCGCTTGGCCCAGTATGTTGGTATGGTACGCTCAACAAGCTTTTCGAGACGATAAAGCAAGGACATTTTAATATTATAGTCAGTTGTCCACCAGTTACATATGAGCTTCCCAAAGTTGGTTCCAAAGAGGAGTCCTCAGAAACAGATCATCATTGAGCTCGGCGAAAAAGTTCGGCTACGGTTGGATAGTTCCCGAAGTACACAGCGATTCAGCAAGCTCTAGCCAGTACAAGTTCAGATCGCTAGGAGTAGAATTGACTTGCGAGGCAATCTAACTGAGCGTAGACAACCCAAACCCTTACATGCAAGTCGGTAGGGGTCATCGAGAAGTAGCGAAAGGAACATGCATATGCTAACTCAATCACGCAAGCCACGTCTTACCACTGAAGCTGATGAAGGACATCGCAGTCGCACTATTGGCAAGGGAGGAGTTATCTACACCGAAGCAGATCACTTACAAAGCTTTCGCGTCGATGAGGATTCACCCGGTCGGGTGACGATGCCGAAATTGCAATTTTCTAGTCGCAACGTTTAAATTACGGTCAAGCCCACCACCAGGACAACCATTGGACTTCTCACTGAAATGATATCGGACTTGCTTCAATCGAAGAGAGAGAAAACAGCCTCAGCTGCCAAATTACGGACTGTAAAAAGGCTTGCCAACCAAACTCGTAGAAAGATCAACTAGAAGCAATTGGATTACTCCAATTTGCGATCAATCGAGGACCTGTGGTACATAGTCTGATAAATTTAGGGACTATTATGAAGGTTAAGCTATCGGAGAAATGAGAGATGGTTATGGGACATTGTCATTTACAACAGGGGAGAGGCTCAACGGAAGGTTCGTTCAAAACTTGCCTGACGGTAACTGTACGTTCTACAGGCAAGATGGCAGTACAGTGATTGGAGTTTGGCAAACAGGCAGGCTCTCAAATCGGTTGGCATGACCCTGATATTGTTCTGGTTAACTCACAAGTATTATTTGAAATCCAATGTCCCTGGTCAGTCCTAGTCTCTATGATGGAAAATACAAACAAACCGAACATGAACTATCAATTTTATTGCGGATAAGACCCCACAACAACTTAAGAGCCAATAACGAGCCTCCTGAACAGATCCGACAGAGGTAACCGATCCTCAAACTACAGAAATAAATTATATTTGGGAGTATCATTGAAAAAATCGAGATAAGTGTCCTGAGTCGGTGGTTTTTGTGGCAAAAAGCAATTACAGTTCCTCGGTCTCTATCGTATGCTCGTTGAAATACCCTCCAACTTCCAATCCTAAAGCCCCAACCGATTCTAACGAACATATAATATAACTTTTTGGTTGGAAACATGCGCCAACGAAATATCCCAGTGACTGAGAAGGTTGCAACGGAAGTTCAAACTGACATACAGTAACATACTCACTTTATTCAGGTTAGTGAACGATCCTGTTTACTACTCCACCGAAGAGATCCTTTCGGGGAGTCGAATCTGGTCCGGGCTCAGGCAATCGCAGCTCCGCGGTGTTGAAGGAGTTGTACGACCGCATACTGATTCACTTCTGCTCGGGCATCTCAAGCAATAACTCTAGCTCTTCAGTGGACTCAAAAGCCTCGATGGCATGAGCCAGTAAGATTTGAAGAAGAGGCTTCTATGGCTTGAACATCAGATTCAAGGCCTTGAGAAGAGACAGTTGAGCCTCATGGGAGGTGATGGTGCTCAACCGGGTTACTACACAATTTTGAACGAATTACAAGCCCGCCTCGATCGCCAAACAGTGATCGGCAACAATTACGAACCACGCATTCAGCAACTCACCAAACGAATTGAAGAATTGGAAGGTGAGGTTGCGGTCCTGCGACACTCACTTCTCACGGAACAGAACACCAAAGATGAAAACGAAGCTTTGAAGGATGTTTTCCGACAAGTGCAAGATGCGTTCCGAAGCAAGCAAGTAAAGACGATCGAAAATACCGTCAACACAATCCTCACACCGCTTATGGACGAACTTGACTTTAAGCTCGAAGTCTTCCTCAAGAATACGACCGTAGTCGGTCGTGCCGCCACTAATCCTCAGAACAGGCTTAAGACACAGATTAACTTGTTGGTGAGAAATCTCGATCGGTTGGTACGTAGCCATGACTAACTTACCATCGAGAACGTCGATGGACTGATGCAGACCTTCCTCAAAGACATGGATGTGTACCAAACATTCTAGCAGTATGCAGCTGGAAAGATGTTCAAGCACCTGTACGATGATTTGAAGGAGAAGTTCACGGCAGCAACGACCATTTATCAGAGCACCTTCCAAAAGGTCGTGAAGGACCACCCAGGATTGAAAGATCGCATAACAATCTAAGAGATGGCGACACTTGCTAAGGAGGATATCCATACCTTCACTTCTGGCAATGTTATTGTGCTGGAGCCGCTGTTGGCAGGCGGACGCACAGTCTACTACCAAACATTAGAAACCAGAACAAAGAACCTTTTGAACCTGATGAGCAGACAGTTCAGGAGAATCGTGACAAAGTACCCCGATCTCAAGGCATAGCTGGGCACCCAACTGTACGAGTACTTGACATTGGAAGTGTTCGACGATGCTGTTTCTCTGGAAGAACTCGAACGCATCGTGGAGGTGGTTAAGTTCCAACCAGAGATTATCAAGGTTGAAAACGTCTACCAGTACAACTCGGATAAAAACCTCAAGGCTATATTCCATCTCCGTATCATGATCAAAGCTCTGCTGGAGGAGCTCTTCAAGATCAAAGAGAAGAATGGGCTAGTGCTGGAAATCGATGAGGGTTTGTTGGGACTAATCCGTGCTGAGGTTATGGATCTCATTGATGTCGATGATGTGCTGCGAGTGTTTAGGTCAGTGCCAAAGATCCTGGAAGTTGAGAAGATTGTCGAAAAGGATCTCGGTAGATACCTTGGAATACTCACGAAGGGTCACGCTCTCAACACAGAATCTGCGAAGATGGTGGAGCGAGTGGTTGAGAAGCCAGTTATTGTCAAGGACCAAGTTGGAATCGTAGTTGAGAAGGGAACTACTCACGTTGCTGTGCATTAAAAGGCTGTTTTCCTTACCGAATAAAAGGCCGTGGAGGTGCCCATCACCAAGGAGAAGGTGGTCGAGCGAATAGTCCTCAACGAAAGAGCTGTGGAGTTCGAAGTGTTGCAGGAAGTCCCCATCAAAGAGATCGAAATCCAAGAAGTGGAAAAGGTGGTCTGGAAAGAACGTACAATTGAAGTCCCCGTGGACTGTAAATAATCGATTCCCGTGGAGACAGTGATTGTGAAAAAGGAGATTGTCGAAGTACCACGCTACTAGGAAAGGTTGGTAGAAGTACTTCGAGAAGTGACTAACGTCAAAGAGGTGACTGTGGTGGAGCAAGTGCCCGTTGAAATTGTGAAGTATATTGAACTGGAAAAGACCGTTAACAATTTCGTGAAGGTGCCGCAGATTGTTGAGATCAAGGAACAGGTACCCATCGTTGTCAATAACACGATTGACCGGCCTGTGGAAATCATCCAGACCATTTAAAAAATAGTAGTCGAGAAGGTGGTTGAAGAAAGAATTATCGAGGTTCCAGTTCGTCATGAAGTGCCTCTTATCAAGGAGGTTCCAGTGCCATATAAGGAGGAAGTCATGGTGCTGGTCAAGGGAGATCGCTAGGAAATTATCTTGGAGGTGGAACGCATTACTGAGAAGCCAATTCTTCATGAAATGATCAAACTGATGAATGTAGAGGTGGAGAAGGCAGTGCCAGTCTGGCTTCGAGAGGAGAAACCTGTTATCGTTGAAGTGAGCGTCCCGTATATTCAAACCGAACCCGAGATCATCACGTTGGAGGTGGAGAAGATGGTACCGTACCGAGAGGAGGTGCCAGTTGAAGTGGTGCGAGAAGTCCCAGTACCTGTAGTGGTCGAGAAGGAAGTGCTGAAGCAAGTTCGCGTAGTCGTTGAGAAGGTCGTTGAAAAGATTGTGGAAGTACCAAGGGTCGTTGAAGTCGAAAAGATCGTGGAAAGGATTGTTGTGGTACCTCGAATCATCGATAACATCGTACAGGTGCCTGTAATTGTTGAGAGGATTGTTGAGCGAGATGTTGAAGTTCTCAAGATCGTGGAAATCGAAAAGACCGTGCCTATCTATCTCACCAACGAGGTCAAAGAGATTGTCCAGGAAAGGATCCCGTACCCAGTTGAGAAGAAGGTGGTGCAGATTGCAGAGCGAGAGAAAATTGTTGTGATAAATCAAGAACGAGAAGTAATTCGAGAGGTTGAAGTGGAGCGTAGAATTCCCGTCTAGGTCATCAGGGAAAGGGATGTTCAAGTCATCACCGAAAAGATTGTGTAGAGGTTGCTCACCATTCACGAGGCCCAGATCCGCGATCGTGAAGTTGTGATTCCATTCAAACAGGAGATTCCTATTTAACTGATCCAAGAGAAGGCAGTGGAGATTCGAAAGATCATTGAAAACATTGTGCAGGTGCCGCAAGTCATTGATAAGCTAGTGACGATGTATGAGACGAAGATCGTGCCTGAGATTCACACCGTGTACAAGGAGATACCGATCGAAGTTGAGAAGGAAGTCGTCTACACAGACACCCGCAATGTAATTGAGAAGGAGGTCGTATACCGAGATATGATCAAAGAGATTATCGTTCAACTGCTCGAAAGACATGAAATCATCAAACCAGAGCCATACATTGTTGAAAAATTGGTCTTCGTCAATGAAGTGCATGAACAGGGAATTGGAGTTCATCTTGAGCGCGGTAAGGCTTACCGCTGTGATCAACTAGTGGAAGTCGCGAAGCCAGTCTCCTACTTTGCCACGAAGTAAATCCCTCACAACATTTATCGCGACAAGCTTGTGGAGGTCAGAACATTCATCGATCAATTTAAAGAGGTTGAAGTGGAAGGACCTGAAAAGATTGTACAGGTGTCAGTGAAGAACCCAGAAGTTATCCAAGTCACTGAGCAGGTCTTGAAGTACCTCAATCAAGAGGTGGAGAAGCGCGTGTTCACTGAGGTGCCGATCAAGGAAGATAACATTAAGTACGTGGATCGACCAGGCAAAGATGTATTGGTTCATGAGGCATTGGAGACTCGTACTCACACCACCGAGCCAGTTTACTCAGAGCGAATTGTAGAACGAGTGGTGCTGTTGCCTCAAATCATTGAGATTCTCAAGCATGTCCACGACATTTCGGAAATTCACAAGCTCGGTGTGGCTGTTGGGGTGGATATTGATGTGCACAGAAGAGACTATCTCTTGGTATGTCGTACTCTCAGGGAAAGCCTTGAAAAGATTCGGTTGTCGTTGCGAGGTAACATTCAGTTCCAAGCCCAATTGGCACTCATCGATGAGCTACTTCCACTGATTCTGCAGCTGATCGAATTCCCCACGATTGTACAGGTTCCCAAAGAGGTCGAGAAAATCGTTGAGAAGCCAGTGTTGGTTCCCACAAGAGACCAAGACGCTATTGATCGAGAAGTAGCTTCAACAACCCTCATTGAAAAGCTTGTTGCAGAGCTGAAGAGACTCCGATCGAAACTTGGAATTTAACTGGAGTTGGATGAAGACGTCAAGAATATCTTCTTCGTAGAGTTGAAGAACACTGATAGTATGGATCTGAAGCTCCAGCAGTTCACCCGTGTGGTGCTCGAGAGATTCCGCTCTCTAGGTAACTGGACATCCGAGCACTCACTTATGCTAAACAGCTTCCTACAGTAGCGTTTCTTGATGGCTGGTATCATCAAGGAATGCAACGATAATGTAGAGGGTCTGAAACTTGATTTGGAGCGAGAAGAGGCCACTACTCACAGGTTGAATGACGTCATCACAAAGTTGAATATTCACAACCTCACACTCAAGAATGCACTTGAAGAGCTGTTAGGCGGACTCCAAAATGCTGCCACTGGTGATCTTATCGGCTCAAGGGGAGTCGTGGAAGGTCTGTTGGTGAGAGTCCGTACACTCCTTGATTCTGCCAAGAGTGATCCGCTCAGAGAATCTCGATATCTTCATGCTCGAGGAGAAACGTCGAATGAGATCGAGAAGCTTCGTGCACAAGTGAGGATTCTTGAGAGTGAAGTGGGTAGCTTCCGTGGAGGTGAATCTAGGAGAAATGGTTATCTTGCCACCGAACTCGGAACCTTGAAGGCAGAGAACGAGACCCTTCGTGCCGAGATAACCAAGCTACGGCAAGGACAGGGTCAGGAACGAAGTGGAGACCGACGATCATTGGAGCTCACAAAGAAAATTGATGAACTAAACAACCAGCTCCACCTCCAGCAAGGTGAATTCGATAGGAAATATCGTCGAGCCAAAGAGGACTTCGAAAAGCAACTACAAGTCAAGCTGACTGAATCGAGGATGATCCCTCCCGCTGAAGAAGAAGAACGGTTGAGACACGCTCTTAGAGATCATGAATTGAGAATTGGGGAGTTGGAAGAGCTACTGGCTGCTGCTGCCAACTAAAACGAGAAGATTAGGTTTGAGCTGAACCGTAAGTCCATTGAAAATGAGGACTTTAAAAAGAAACTGTTCGATAGTCAAATGACTTCGGAGTTCCAACCGATTTCTGGCATTCATTCTTCTATCGGCAGACAGGGCACTGCTGGATACACTCCACAGGGAACACCAAGCCAACCTTCTCAAATGAGAAGCTCGCAAAGGCCCATTCGTGAATCGGGTCAAGGTGCGAGAAGGTCTGAGCGTCCCACTCCTCAGCCTGACGAGCCTCAGGAAGGTACGGGAGAAAAAGTAACACTTTCCCAGAGCTATCAAAGCCCTGATGTCCGTGGAAGCGGCAAGTTCCACACTCCTGCTGAGCAGCTTAAATTCCAGAGCCCTGAACTTCGAGAAGTTCGCACAGAGCAGGAACCCTCCGAGATCGAATCGAGTTCATCCCGACTCTCAGGACAACAGCTCCAATCGAGCCAATTGAGACAGCAACCCAAACGTAATATTACTCTTCGCCAGCTACTACAAGAAGGGCAGACCAGTGAAAACATCATTGCTAACCTCATCGTTCGAATCATCGACAAGCTTCAGGAGGATATGAACCGTGGTAGGTATCTTTTGTACACCCCCGAAACAATTACTTTGATAGGTTACACGCCCGACCATCCTGAGCAAGTGAAGATCAAGCTTGGAGATCCCATCGATCGAGGCAATGCTGCCGCTCGAGTGTACATCCCGCCTGAGGTCATGAGAGGCGACCCCGCAAACGAACGCTCTTCCGTGTTCAACATCGCCTCTATCTGGGATGAACTCCTCCACAGCGATATGTACTTCCGCAGTGGCGAAGACATCGAGAATCCAGCAAGTAAACCCCTATCCTAATGTAGTTGAGTATCGAGTTCGTAACAACCGCATCAACTCTATTTTCAAGAACACGATGTTCGAGATGATGGCAAAAGACCCCAAGCGTCGAATTCCCTTCGGAGAGATCAAGCGAAGGTTGGCATTGCAGCAGTTCATCGGCGCAGACGATTCTGGAGATCAACCACCCAGAAGACGTCCGTGATTTGTATTGGATCAGAATATAACCAGAGACAAGTCGTACTTGCGGTATTCTCAAAACATACGGAGAATATCGTGATGTTAATATTACGTTTCTGCAAAACACAATGAAATGCTAACAGAAGGCTGGCGATCAGGGTACCAAATATCCTTGGGATCTTCTGGACTGTCTCAACCTCGCTGATTGTTCTGTGGAGTGCTTCTTTCTGCTGATTACTCTCGTGATGATACTCTTTGTTCTACGGCGCTGCTCTATCATCAACCGGCTCCTCAAGGAATGCGAACCGGATAGCATGATGTTCAGCCAACTTAAGCGGAGCAGAAAAGTGCACGGGATTGTGCTGGTGTTCCTGGTTGTGCTGATGGTGGACATCAGCCTATCAGTAGTCATCTTCTGGCTGGTGTATAAGAACAAGATCAACGGTTAGCAGCTCAGATCGCTATCCAATACCTACCTATTGGTGCAGCAAGCTCATATATATTTGTTGGACATGGTGTACTTCACGATCGCGTACATTTACTACAAAGCGTTCGTGTGCCTAGGCAGCATCTAACGAGAACATAGCCTTGACAGCACCTTAGAAGAAAGCAGGAACTTCCGATTCAAGCTGGGCCGAATCGCTTTAATAATCCTCAGTTGTGTGTACTCAGTAGCTCTGGTGGCCTCACTTGGTGTGCTTCTTATGTACAACCAAGAGGAAGGGGGATTTAAAGTGATGAACATTCTCTCGATCATACTCACACTGGTGAGTTGCATAGCTGCCATCGTTCTATTCTTTCTCTTTTATCATCACGCAAAGAAAAATTTAGATTTGAATCTTCGAGCACGACGTCAACAGCTTTTCATCGTCATCAGCCTCACGGTATCTGCGCTGTGGAGGAGCGTCGTGAATCTGCTCATGGAATTCGATGTTCTCAATCTCCGGGAGTTGGATGAACAATGCTACGATCAGAGCTGGCACAACAGCCTGTTCATCTTCGGCTTCCAGCTCATCGCAAACATTCTGCCGGTGGTTGTGTTCCTGTGGGTCTTCAGACTGAGCAAGCAGAAAGGCCAAAGCGAGGTGCTGAAGACCCTGGAAGAAAATACTGCTGATAGCATGCTCATTGAGTGATATATTTTCCACTTCGTTCAATTTCTGACTAATTCGATTCCGTTAAGTCGGCTGGCATAGGAACCAAACACTGGGCGATCGTCGCTTGAAAGTGTTGTATAAATATACCCTCCGGTAGTCCATGCTAGGCATAAAAGGTCAGTTTGCCTTGGCATTCAATGACTGTCAATTGAAGAGTCAATTAACTCGTCGAGATGAAGAGCTCACCAGCTGATCAATTCACATGTTTTTTATTTCGATGACTTAGACAGAGCAATTTAATTCCCATACAGCACATTCCATGGAGTTCGGCAGTGGTGCTGGAAGGAGGACTATACGAAATCACCAAAATATGCGAAGGTAGGAATCACTGGTCGCATAGCTTGCTTGCCACTTAAACACAGTGGCAAATGATCTGTCGCCGACGTCGAAAATGTTCCTCACGGGTATCTTTGGAGAGTTTCTTGGAGGTAATGATGGTCATCGGACACAAATTTGTCAGGAAGTAGCGTAGAAGTATACGTGTCAGCCGGCAGAATTCGTCGATGGGGAGCAGATCGACATAGACCGGACTCTTAAGCAGTTCTTTTAGACACGCATTACCATTATTGGTTGAGATGTCCGAGAGCATCTTTTTATTGAGATACTTGGTTCGGTGTCTCTTCAGGACCGAAATGTACGCATAGAAGAGATGGCAGATGCCCTTGGACTTATCCCCTAACATTCCTAAAAGTCGCATTAAAGTGAGTGAAGATTTATTTCTAGAACAAAGGAAAGAAAAAGCTTGGTTGGAGATGTTTGATTCAGTATTCTTTCGTAAGTACTTCTTGCGAGCAACAAGCGGGATGGTCCTACGAGGCTCTATCGCTGCCGGTTGGTAATAGCTTTCCTTGTCCTTGGAATTCTGAATTTTTAGGAAAAGCAAGCAAGGAAACGGAAGCTGAGCCTCCGTTCATCGAGAATCCAATACCTCTTCTATGTTTTTTTGCAAGGAGGTCTCCATAGCCTCGATGGTTCGATTGCCAATGGGTTGATTTTCTGTCTGAGCACTCCCTTCGTATAGCTTTTTCATCGGCAGAATCACGTAGTAGATAGGCAGAAATGTTCCACTTATCGGAGAGCCAGCGATAGAGTTATTCCAAACTGGAGGCACCGAGCAGTCCAAAAACATAATTTTTTGAATGTATTATATTGGAATACCCGACACACATAAATCGTGCTGGTGAGAGCAGTTCTTGGTTGGACGATCACCCTCTGCGGTTTGGAATCAAGCAGCATTTCGTTTTGCTGGAAAGAACATCGGAGTATTCTAGAGTATCGTAAGGCCTGGGTCTGGTCTCAGCATTGGTTTGGAACAGTTCCTGGTGCCTCCCGATTAAATT
>ERZ724508.1474-NODE-1474-length-13871-cov-5.492545_pt1 | contig 13871 bp, 16 predicted proteins | sample MGYA00376041_ERZ724508 | MGnify/ENA primary metagenome ERZ724508 (study PRJEB28724, sample SAMN07190887) | wastewater metagenome | isolation source: effluent of sewage treatment plant in Hong Hong | place: USA: Christiansburg, Virginia | collected 2016-03-01 ...
ATGTAATTAAAATTTATTTATAATATATTTCCTTTTAATGTTAGTGATTGTAAATTAATAAATAATTAACAATCATATGCGCATCACTGAACCTTTTCAATTATATTTAAACATTGAATTATTAATCTTCATAGAAAGTGTGTAACTTTTAGCTTTTCTATTACAAATAATTGAATCAATATTACTATATTTTTTGCTCTATTTCACTAAAACTACAATTGTTTAATATGCAAATCCTAATCCGACCTCTATTTCGCTACATCTCTATACAGAAATCACCTGCAGTAATGTATCACATGATTCAGCATCGTATAACTTCATCGAAGATTCTGTAAAACATTGAATCTCAAAATTTTTCTAATCAACTTATAAACAATCTGCAAATAGGAATAAATTGTACAAAAATTGCCTTCAAATATGTAAACTAATATCATTAATTAGTCAAAATGCTATCTCTGCCGGATTTGGTTTTTCAAATGTACTGCTTTCTTACTTAGATCCATTGAGTATATTCTATCAAATGTCATAAAAAGATAAAGTTCTTCAGAAGATTAATCAACTGTTCTTGTCTCAATGTCCCATGCCAGCCTATACGCCTCTATTTGATAGATTTAATTTCGAAAATAAAGGTCTCTACTCAGGACTTTCTTTAATTCAATATTCTAAAATGGAGAATGAGAAACTCCAGCAAATAATTAATTTTTTAACAGCTTTAGAGTTAGTAAACTTAGGATTTTCTCTGCATCACTCAGTTGGAAGTAATTTTTTTGATAAATAGAATCTCACAAGTTAAACTTAGTAACAAGAATAGCTCTGAAATTGATGTCAAAACAAATGAAAGACAGCTATTTAGTTCTAGGAGGAGATTATTTTCATATTAAAGGGTCAGTCCTCGCTTCAGAAACATATAATGTTCGGCTATCAGAGCTCTTATCTGAAGTTGAGATAGATTTATGCAAATATGTTCATTTTACTGAACAGTTAAAGAAAAAAGTACTCGAATCAGGTTATGACAGCATAAATATTAAAGAAATCTACAAGATTTCTATTTTAAAAACGAGTCCAATTGTGAAAGGACTGATGACAGTTGACTTCATAACAAATAAAAACCAGTAAGATAAGCAACTCAGTCAATAAATCTATGAAATAATAGGACTGATGATCCTATATCGAAAAGATTTGGAGAATTTCATGTTTAACTTTAAGGATATTGTGAGAAAATATTTTGAATATAGATAAAACAAAATAAATTTTGATAGCTAATAAAGTCTCCCTTATTTTATCTTCTTTCAAGGTGCTCATCAAAACAAGCGCATCGATTTATGTTATCTTAATACTGTAGCCATGATGTCTGAATAAATCGAGTACTTGCAGATAAAATTACGGTCTTTGATTGGATAAGCCAGAGCAGAGTAGCTGCAAAAAAACATAAACTATTACTTGATGATATATTCTTGATATCTTATTTATTAAAGAACATGATTTGACTAGATAGAATATTATGATGGATAATAGGAATATACATCAATCAAGCTCATCATTTTTGTCTTTCTCCTTGTTTTAAAGTGTAATAAGTAGCTTCCTTTTCGAATTCAATTTCGATTTCTCGAGTTGTTAATTTCTTAAAAGCATTCTTTATGGCTTCAGTTCTCTCTTCAAGGAAATGTTGCTCGGATTTATCAACAACTAGTTTTCTAACTTGAGATCCATCAAGTCTAACTCTAACTCTATCGCTGATTATCACTCCAGGTAAAAGTAACTCAGTGAGTAAAGATTATTGAACGGAAGTAAGAGTTCTACTAAAAGGTCTCTTTTGTGTTCTGTTTTTTTTAATCCATCTTGATTGAATATTTCTGCTTGCAACGAGAAGGACGGTGGTTTTGAGCTTTTTCTCAAGTTCACCTACAACTTTCTTGTAAAGAGGAGTAAGGATGGCTTTGTTGCCTCTGTGAGTTAAATAAATAAGAGCAGCTGGCTTTTCTTTTCCATTAGGAATTTCGACAACCTTATTAATGACAATGGATGCAGCATACTTTTTATTGTCTCCATCAAGTTGAGAAATGATTTCTTGGAGAGCTGTTCCAGTTTGTTGCTCAATGGGGGAGTACTGGGCGTTCTTGTTAGTTTTGGATCTGGCGAAAATCAATGATGGTTTTTTTGTTGCTTCCATATGGCTAAGAATAAATCTAATATTTATTTATATAATAAATCCAAAATTATAAATTACTAACTTAATTTAATATTATTTGCGTCTGTGAAAATAGAACAGAAAAATTATCTTCGTTCCTTATTATCATGGGTATTTAATTTTTAGCCCAACTTGTGTATTGAAACATATTTATTTTATAGAAAAGACCTAAATTCCTCCTTATTTCCGCGAATAAATATTTAATTAGGATAAAAAGAACAGTTTAATAATTTAATTTAATGGAATTTATATGTTTTTGTAATAATCTCGATGTCAAGTAATTTCTTATAACGATTCAAAGGCAAAACACAAACATTAAGCAAGTAAGGTGTTCATAATATACTTGGCACCAAAAATATTCCATCAGTACAGCCCCCCATTCAAGTTCCTCGAGAACAAATTAACTCAACCAACAAAGCTAAATCAAGTTTAGGACAAAATGTAACTCCGAATTTCCCTGAAGAAACCAAAAATAAAACAGCAAAGCATTCGTCTATTCCTGAACCTGTAAAAAATCATAAAGCTTAAAATCCTTTTCTAGTTGCTAATCCTTTTTATCTAGATTAAGAAGAGCGTGAGAGATAAGAAATTCAGCGTAAAGAACGCCAACGATTATAATAATAAACTAAGAAGGCTCAACTAGCTCAACAAGGCCAGAATGCTAAAAAAGATCCCAAAGAAGTGACAAAAACTTCAAACTATTCTAAAAGTGTAGAGAAGAAAAATGGTACAAACAAATAATGGGTAAAGCTAGGCGGTCTTGGTGCAAATATCGGTGGAGATGACTGGGTTGAAAAAAAAAGAAAACAATAAAAAATGCAAGTAAATATTGTAATATTTAGGAATTTGCAGGTCAAGTGAAAAGTATTAACGCATAGAAAGTCAAATTAAAGCCTGATATTCCAAAGCCAAGATAAAAAGTAGAGCCAAATCCAAGACAAAAAGCCTTGTAATATAGTAAGAATGTACCCAAGCCAGTAATAAAAAGAGATAGAGAATAATAATAATAATATGAGCCACAAGAAAAACGATAATCAAACGAGCAATAACTGACTGAGCTTCAGATCTATTAAATGAAGCATGAACAACTGAAGAAAATGATTCATAATCAATATTGATAATTAAGTAAATAGTTAGTTAGTTTAATTTTAAAATGACCGATATTTCTTCAATTTCATTCTCAGAAACTTCTTATGATATTTCTCCTTTCTCTTCTAGGTCCGCATCCGAAGAACTTACGCATTTATTCAGTTAGCTGGGCACTGCTGTTGACCAAGTCAAAGGGTTTACCGGAGAAGCCAGCGATCTCTACTACAAGATGGCAGGATTAGTTAGAAAAACTCAATAAAAACTAGTAGAGGTAAAAAAACAAAATGAAGAAGCTCATTATAAGTGTCTTGAACATATATAAATTCTATTATTCCAAAAAGATTACCAGTAGGCCCTCACAAAGATTGACTAATATAAGAAAAAGTAGCTAACTGACTTATCTTTTGATGAATAAAAAATTAGCATGAGAGAAAATAAATGTGAGACTGTTGATTAATACACTTTTTAGCAGGCTAAAACTATTATCAATAGTCAATTTGCAGATTTTGAGTTAAAATAAAAAATTTGGCTTTTCTATGCCACATAATTTTAAGACAGTGAGTAGCAGCTCAATCATTTAACCTATCAACAGATAGAATAAGCTCAGTTGGAAAAGTTTAAGAACGAATTTAATATTGGGAATCAAATATTTTAAGAAGAGAAATTATAAACCAAACATATGCTCACACCAGAAAAGAAAAACTCAAAATCGATTAGTTATTTAAAGAGCGAAGTTAAAAAACAAAAAAATAGCAGCATGAAACTGAAAAAAAATGATAAGGAAAAGTCAGCAGGAAAATTAGAAAGTAGTAATAAAAGATCCAGCTAAAAACGAACACAAAGAAAAAAAGGAAACAAAGAGCAGCAATAAAGCAAGACTTCAAAGAAAATTATATCATAGTTTGCATGAACATATTGATATTGCATAATTATTTGAAAAATCAGAAAATAATAATGAAATTTAAAATAATCATTGAATTAGCATCACAATAAATTAATGATGTCAGCAGCATCGATTTTGGCCAGGTATTTAGCCTCGCTTCTATTCATTCTTATTTTACTCCTCTTCTACATTCTCATGCACTTTATCTAGTTTTATATTTGTTTCCTATTTTCCCCTGTCTGATCTGTCGCTACGATTACTTTTGATTTATTACTTAAAGAGCGACTGACTTGAAATTGGACCATGAACCTATAAATTTTCATCGAATCTTTTCTTTCTTTTTTCTTGTTGATTATGAATTTCTTCGACAATTTTTTGAAACATCTAGTTAACGCCGTCACCGTTGAGGGCAGAAACCTTAAAAGATTTCAACTTATATTTGTCTAACAAAATGTTGAGTATGTTTTAATCATAATTTCTGTTTTAAAATAATGAAATACTGTTTTTATTTTAGATCTTATTTGTTGCCACAGACTATTAGAATTGATTTATCTGTTTTGCTCTCCTTAAATAAACGAATCCATATTTATAAGTTTTGCAACGTCTCAGGTCCTTAATCACTCATGACTTACTTGTGATATCGTATATGAATATTGCTGATAATGCATCTTTCAAATAGCTTGGAATCAATGAACGGTATCTCTATTGGCCTGCTGTATCCCACAGTTGCAATCTGTACGTTTGACCTTTCAAATTTACATTTTTGCCAACGAAATCAATTCCGATGGTTGACTATACTTATAAAACACATACATTTTATTTATGCTAATAACGATTATGCGCATAACGTTCAATGAGTGCAGTTTTACCTACTCCAGAATCGCCGAGCAAAACTATTTTAAAGTTCTTCTTTGAAGACATTGTGTTATTAGAACTCATTAGATCCTTTTTTATGTTCTCTTTATAATTATAGATTGTGGATTATTATAAATGATTGGGATTATATTATAACGCAAAAAATTTAAAGTGAAAATAATTACTGAATTAATTATTATGAATAAAAGCATCGGCTCTGCTACTCAACTGAAGTTCTTTTTAAGTTAAAAAATCAAAAATCAAAGTAAAATTTTTAGACTTTATTCCAATATTTTTTTTCCTATATTGTTCAAGGAGTTTCTTTTTTAATTTGTCTGAAAAATTGTTTTTGGTTTTTTTTCCTTAATCTAAATAGCTTAATAAAGTCAATAAAATTAGTTCTACTTTACATATTCTTTCATTAATCAATTCAAAGGGCTCTTGATAAACCCAATTTTTTAATTTTTTTTTTAGAATTTTTTTAACTCAGATGTCATAATTTCCCCTTATCTATATAATTTCATACATAACTGCTCTTAGTTTGGTATTTTCAATTTAACTGGTATTATTAACGTACTAATAACACTAGATTTGTTATTTTTGAATTAAAAAATTCGAAAGATATATGCAAGGTGTAGGTGAAGGACTGAAGTATGAGCTTTGGGATAGACTCAAAGTCATTTTCTACAAATATGCAGGCTAAGGTGAAGAAATACCAACCTCTAAGGTCTAAGAAATTGTTAGAGTTGTGCTGGGATAGACAACGCCTCAAGAAATAGATTATGTTATCAAAAACATGTTTAGATTGGACGCTGATGGAAGTGGGTCAGTAGATTTTCTCGAATTCGTAATGATTTTAATTTATTTAGGGAAACTTTTTATTCAAGAGACACTGCGGATAGATGAGTCTCCAAAAAATGCACAAAGCCCATCAAATTTCAAAAGGAAGTGAGAGAAAAATTAATCTACAAGAATTTAGATCATTGATGAATAACGCCTACAAATTCTTAGGAGTTGAAGCTAACGAAGAATTAGCTAATCAAGTTTTTAAGGAAGCAGATAAAGATGCAGATGGATACATTACATATGTTTAATATTTCCAATTTATCTAAAGATATGTTTGCCAGACAAAAGCACGTAAGATATAACCTTATTTTAGAGTTTGCTGAATATCAAAAATCACCAGAAAAACCATCAAAGGTACCTGAAGTAGAAACAAAACCTGTCGATTTGGGAAGACAGTGGAATAGCAGACTTAGATTATATCTTTGGGCCCAATTAAGAAAATTGTATGAAGCTTATGTTTTGGGAAAGAGTTTAACGATAAATGATCAAAATCTAAGAGGATTAGTCACATCAATACTTGGATAGCTCAATGAAGCAGAAATTACATTCATATTAAGTGGATTATTTAAATTGGATAAAGGATCAGTTTAATTTTTGCCATTTGTACTTCTATTTTTATCTAGGCAATTATTTTCTTGTACTTAGTCGCTCAACTTGGTTTAAGTCGATTCCAAGCCAACCATCTCTCAACCAAAAAGTTTTTGAACTCCGATTAATTCATTACCCTTCTACGAAATACCTACAAATTTTTAAACATTGGTCGAATTAGAAAATAAATTCTCCTTTTAATCTTCAGAAGAATTGACAAAAATAATGACGGACTTATATCATTAAACGAATACCAAGATTGGGTTCAAAGATATCTTGCTGTTGATTTAAATCGAGGAGATGAATTTTACTTAAAAGAAGATGATTAAGGTGTTGAGGGAGGAGATATTTTCGATTCTTAATCAGTTTTAGCTATTTTACCTGGTCTACATGAAACTAAAAAGCCTACAAATAAAGTTGTCTTCGTTTTCTCAAATTACGATTTAGCAGATCGAGTTAGAAAGAGAGTTTGGGAACTCTTAGTTCCTTTTGATGTTAATAAAGACCAGAAATTTGACTAACCTTAAATTCATGAAGCTCTTGTTAAATTACTGAAAGAAAACTAAAATGAACTAAAATATGTAACAAGAAACGTGTTCAGATACGATGTTGATGGAGATAAAAATGTTACTTATGATGAATTAACTAATTTTTGCGTTGAGCAACATTTTGGATAAATGGCAATTCAAAGATTACATAGAAAACAAAGCTATTCTCGTGGACAAGATAGAGTAATGAATGAGCCTGAATTTGGAATGACACTTAATCATGCTTTATCATTCATAAATATGGCAGCAACTCCAGAAGAAATTTCAGAACTTTTCAAAATATTGGACCCAGAAAAACATGGTTGGATAACATATTAAATATATTTCTTGTTTTTAAGATACTTCTTTGGATCCTTAAGAACACAAGGTTCAGGATCTGGTTCAGGATCTGGTTCTGGCTCTGGTTCAGGTTCAGGAAAAGGAACTGTAGTAGTTGATTCTGATGATTAATGGTGGAAATCACTTTTAGGGCTTTCTGCTTTGGACAGATTCATTCGAATTATCTTTGACCAGTTAAGAAACATTTTCTCAAGATATGATGTAAATAAAAACATGCTCTTTGAATAAGATTAAATCTAAGCTATTTTGCACCATGTGTTTGGTTTGAATGAAAGCGAAATTAGTTATGTTCTCTTAAAATTCTTTGATTTTGCAAGCAGAAGAAATAAAAGCTTAACATATTAATAACTATCTCGAATTCTTCTAGAAATATATTTCTGTCAAATTCTATTGAAAAGACGTTATGCAGATCTTCAACCAAATCAATGGAAAACTAGAAAGATTAACTTGCAATAATTTATTGATCTAGTCCTATATGCCTGCTTCTTCTTAAGAAGAAAACCAGAAGTAGGTGACCTAACAGAAATATTTAAAATTCTAGACACAGATAGCGATGGATATATTACATTCTGGGAATATATTTTATTCATTAAGAAATATTTAGGAATTGGATTAAAATAGTTTGATGAAATTCTTGATATTAAGCCACCTAAAGATATTTAGAGACCTAAATAAGTTTCAGATGAGTAATGGGACTTCATTAATATCATTTGGGGTGAGCTCAAAGCTTACTTTGATAGATATGACTCAGGTAGCAAGGGATACTTGACTGAAGCTGACTTAAAGAAGTTTGTCATTGAAGTCCTTCGTGAAAACACTCAAAGAGAACTTGATTATGTCTTCTGGAATCTCTTCAGAGTAGATCCTAACTCAGATAAAAAAACATAATTCAACTAATTCGTAAATGTTATTTTATTTTTAGGCTCCCTTTATCTTGAACCATGCAGGTGAAATTGCACTACAGAAATTCCACAGAGAGCAAGTAGCTGGAAAGACCAGATTGAGCTTTGAAGAGCTTTTCATTGTTTTCTCGAATGCTTTTGTCTTCTTATCGACAATGCCAAAGTCTCAACCAGCAGTAAAAGCTATTTATGGACGTATTGGAAAAGGTAGTGACCCAAGCTATGGAGATTATCTAGGTTGGATCAATAGAGCTCTTGCAAATAAATTCAGGAAATGATCTATATGAAACCAATATTAAGCACTAATTATTATAAATTTGTATGAGTAAAAGAAGAAGTCTAATGAATATATGTATATATAGTAATAAATATAATTAGTAATGAGTAAGAAGTTGTCAATATATAACAATATAACTAAAAATACAATAAAAGAGAACCTGAAAACAATTAAATGAATAATGAATAATATCTTTAGACAAGAATTTGCCTAGAAATATTAGAACGGCTTTCATTCAACATAACAGCTATGTTCAGTGATTGATCAAAAACAGAAACAAATTGTGAAGCAAATCTTTGTTCTGTCCATTTCGTTAATTTAAAGACAATTTATTCTTTGATATTTGGTTTAGCTATTAAGGGAGAAGGAGTTTTTGTTTCCCTCATTGTATATTCTCTCATCCGCTGATTAATATTTGTTTCAAAATATAAACTGAAGCTGTGACTTTTATATATATTTGTTATTATGAAAATTTCGAACATCTTCCTTATCTTAGTCCTAACTTTAGGTTTGGTATCATGTCAAGATTTTACTTATTTTCCGGCTGGAGGTGCTACTGATGTGAATACATGGGACGCCAATGAAGGCCAAATTTTAAGACACATTTATTCTACAACAGTGTATTACACTGGAGCTACTCAATACGACGCAAAAACCATTGATCTGACAGCAACATTTAATGGAAAATTATTTGATGCTGATGAAGATATTAATGTTGCAGCATGTAAATATATTACTATTTAGCTCTTATTGCCTTTGATGCTCAATTTCCTGGATAAAATTCTGCTGCTAATGATAAATTTAATTATGTTGAGGTAAAAAATATTGCCGTCAATGGAGGCAGAACAGCTGTAACTTTGACTATCGGATTTGTTCGACCCAATGTTCAAGGCGATGTTCAAGCTAAAATTAATAAAATCGGATACAGTATCATTTGTGTTGGATCTAAGTTTGGCAAATCTTCAGATGCAAGCTCACTTTCAAGAGTCTATGCAAGAACTTCAAGAATAAGAACTAATCTGAATAAAGATGATAGTACTGCACTTTTTACATTCCCTGGATTAACAACAGATGACACTCCATTTGGATTTTCTCCCACCTCTGATGAGCAAAAATTATGTGGTACTCAGAACGGTAAAGTCTATATCCAAGGCTGTGCAACTTATAAGATATTAACTACAGTAGCAGGATTCAGTCACATATACACAGCTAATCAAAAATATTTCCGAGTTGCTACAATTCCCGTCAACAACCTCAATGTTGCCCCAAATAAATTAAAAACTGATGGTGGTGATTTTGGTTAAAATAGCCTGCAAGTTCTTCCTGAAAATATTTATCCATATGGAATCTATCTAAATTATGATCCTGGAGCACCTAATACCCCTCAAAGAACAACTTATGACAACTAACTCAGCGCCGTGCAAGCAAGCATAGTTGTAGTTATGATCAGAAGAGAAGGATACAATAATTACCCTGCTAATTTACTTCATGAAGATGGATAATTTGTTGCTGCTTTTGGAGCGAGAGGATATTATAGTGATGCAGATATTGTGAATAAGGATCTCATTGCTCTCACAGATTCTCATAAATTATCAGATTTGAAACTAAGCAATTACGATAAACAAAATATGGGACACTTATATCTTGGTCTACAACAAATTGACCACGTAGAAAAATTCGATTTTAGAGTTACTGCTGCAACTACATCTGACTATACCATCAAAGCATATAACAAATAATGGACAAATGATGCAAGAGGAGGAGTTGGAGCTCTACTATTTTCTACAGTAGACGTATGTACAAATTCTATCACACCTATCCTGTCTGGAACTCCATCTATAGTTATAACTCCAGCATCAAAAGCAACAGCCTCCTCAAATCAATACATCCCTGTGACAATAACCGGTTAAACTAGAAATTTATACCAGTATACTGTAAATGCTTTTGATTCAGCTACAAAGGTGACAGTGTCAGTCAGTCATAACTATGTAATTCCTGCCAATGTCGACACCGTAATCTTTGATGTTCAACTTAATCCAACTGGTACTGCAGCAATGCCAACAAAAGTACAATATACTATTAAAATTGGCACTAAAACTGTAGGTCCATTTGGTTTGGAAACAGCTGGTACTCGGCAATTGATCCTACAAAGTGTTACTCCATTGTCTACTGTTAACGCAGTGATAACAATCGTCTCAGACAACACAAACTCGCTGACCTCAGTAAAAATCAGTGAAGGGCTATTTTATTATCCTAAAGTAGTGGTTAATGGACAATGTGTAAGCACCTGCCCAAATAGACCTGGGTTTACAGTCGGTTATGATTTTACCACCTCACCCAAGTCATGTATCTACTGCCAAACATCCATCAATCAAGAATATGCAACTTCTAACAATGGTTAATGTATATGTAAAGACAACTTTGTTGCTCAGCCAAACACAACTCCTCTTCAATGTATCCCTTGTACAGATAGTATATGCAGAAAATGTCAAATCAGTGGACTTTCACAAACATGTGATGAATGCGTTTAAAATGCCTTTAATGATGCTGGCACATGCAAATGTAAAAATTTCTTCTATAAATCCGGATCTCAATGTCTCCCTTGTGCTGCTGGATGCACTGCTTGCACATCTACAGGATGTTCCTCCTGTAAAGCAAGTACAAATGCAGGTGGTGTTGTTACGAGAGATCAAGTGACTTGTCTATGTAAAGAAGGATTCTACGAAGATTCATCTAAAGTCACAGATGTTTCTGCTATCTGTGAATCCTGTTCACCAACATGCGTGACTTGTTTAGGAACTCCAACAACCTGTACAAAATGTAACTAAGCTGCAAACTTCGTTCTTAAAAATAGCAAATGTGTTTGTGCTGACGGTTATTATCTTGTAGGATCCAATTGTGTCAAGTGTAGTAGTGTTTGTGCTACTTGTGCAGTCTCATCTGTGTACTGTACATCTTGCCCTGAAAAGCGAGCCTTAGCTGGAATTGCTGATATTCAATACAAAACTTGCAAGTGTTAAGATCCCTATGTTGAACTTGATTACTCTTGCATTGACTCATCATGCTCTCAAATTGATGCGAAATGTCAAACATGTGGTATCGATCTGACTGGACTACAAATCAAACGTTGCCTCAGCTGTATTGATAACAGAGTTGTATCTGGAGGAAAATGTGTGTGTAAACCTGGATTTTATGAAGGACTAAATGGAAAATGTACTCCTTGTCCTAATGGCTGCCAATCTTGTACATCAGCAGCTGGTTCTTGTCAATGCGCAAACAATGCTTTCCCAGATGGTAAAGGAGGTTGCACATGTCAAAATGGTTTATTCCTAAGTACCTTCGCTAATGGCCCATATTGTAAACCATGTAGTTCAAACTGCGCTACCTGTGAGGATAATGAAAATAAATGCCTTTCATGCAAACCTACATTCACTTTAAATGATCAAAATGTTTGTGTATGCCCTGGAGGTACATATCCTTCTGGAGGTCAGTGTGTGCCCTGTGGACAAAATTGTTTAAGTTGTAATGAAGCCAATAAGTGCTTAAAGTGTGCTGATGGCTATAAATGGGATCCTGTTAACTTTAAATGCTCTTTAAATTGCCCAGATCGAAAATATAATGGAGGTTCTGAATGTCTAGATTGCTCAGCAGGATGCGCCCAATGTGTCAGTGAATATATTTGTAACAATTGTGATCCAACTTTTAATTTATATGCCGGATCTTGTAGGCCAAAATGCCCTGATACCACTTATGCCAAAGATGGTAAATGCTATCCATGCAATCCAGAATGCAATACCTGTCAAAGTCCTGACATCTGTGATAGTTGTAATGAACCATTTATATTACAAGCTAAAAAATGTGTCAAAGAGTGCAGTGATGGGACATATTTTGCAAGTAGTCAAGGATGCATTAGCTGTGATAGCTCATGTAAAACATGTAAACTTAAATCCAATTTTTGCACATCTTGTTCAGCACCTCAGGTACTTTATCAAAATCAATGCTATGACACATGTCCTGTTGCGATTGTCGGTGGTGTCTGCACAGATAAATGCCCTGATGGAAAATTCCTACAAGGTAAAGCCTGTGTTGATTGCGATCCTAAATGTAAAACCTGTCAAAATAGCCAATCAAATTGTTTGAGTTGTACCAGTGGTTTGAGCTATAATGGAGATTGTGTTGATTCTTGCCCCAGTAACACTTTTGTGAGCGGACAAACATGCATCCCTTGTGATATTTCATGTAAAACTTGTTCTGATAATGCCTTCAAATGCTCTTCATGTGCTAATGGCTACATTAAATCAGGAGACTATTGTGTTAGAAGTTGTGAACCTGGAACATTTTTCGATATTAGGAGCTCTTCATGTCTAAATTGCGGTACTGGCTGTAAAGTCTGTACATCCGCCAGCGTTTGTACCACATGCTACGATCCTAAATTGAGTCCAGTCGGAGGATCATGCCAGAGAACTTGCCCTAATGGAGCATCATTAGTAGGAGATATCTGCGTTTGCAACTTTGGATGTCTTCATAATTCAGTCTGTGTATCAACTTGTCCTGATGGCTTCTACGCCACTAACTCGAAGACATGCGCTCAATGTTCTTTCCCTTGCTTGACATGCTCTGGCTCTGCTAATAATTGTTCATCATGTGTTGCAGGTTACACCTTTGACCCTCAAACAAACACTTGTTCCACCAAAAATGATTGTCCATACGGTCAAGTTAAAGATAGATCAGGAAACTGCAGAAGAATTTGCGATCATAACAGCTTCTATTATAAATCTGGTTGCGTTTGCAGCTGTCCACCTGGATTCAATTCCAATGAATATGGAGGATGTATTCAAGCTATCAGTCCAAGTGTCTGCACCTTCCCACTTTTCCAACAAGGAAGCTCATGCGTATATAACTGCCAAAATAGATTCTATCCTGATAGTCAAGCCAGATTATGCAAACCATGTGCCTAAAATTGTTTGAGCTGTTTGAGTGATAAGCTTTGCATCAGCTGTGCCTCAGGCTATTCTCCTAACCACGATCAATCAAAATGCATCCAAACATCAGATTGCGATCAGAACCAATTCAAATACAACAATAGATGTTATTCTCAGTGCCCTGTTGGAACCTATCCATCTGATAGATTATGTTATAGATCATGCAGAAAAGGAACATTCTTATATAATGAACTTTGTTATTCAACTTGTCCAACAGATTTCTGTACAACTGAGGCCTGTTTCCCAAAATGCCCCTCAGGAGTCTCATGCACATCAACTAAGAATTGATCATCTATGATTTTAAACAGCATATTTATTACAAGTATTTGCTACATATATATTCATATTTATCGAGATGATTTATTAAAATTACA